>Ga0105100_10000225_pt1 | contig 33065 bp, 25 predicted proteins | sample PPLLak12cMay2015_2_FD_87033 | JGI IMG/M metagenome (GOLD analysis project Ga0105100, IMG submission 87033) | Freshwater sediment microbial communities from Prairie Pothole Lake near Jamestown, North Dakota, USA - PPLs Lake P8 Core (1) Depth... | ecosystem: Environmental > Aquatic > Freshwater >... | reverse complement strand
TTTTAACAATTTAGGAAACACCTAAACCGCTAAATCCCGGACCTGCCTGCATCGCCTTCGCGTAGCCGCTATGGCGGAGCGAGGCCGGCAGGCAGGCTGCAAGACCTGTCCTTTCCAACCCCTGTGTTCAGCATGTTATGTTGATAAAAGAATTTCTTTATTTAGGATATTTTAATACCTTTAATGGCATAAGAAATCTTCACACATGGAACGACTTGATATAAAAGCAACAAATGATACACCAAGGGTATTGTTTGATCCTGACAATAATCTGTTCGAGATCTCAGGACGCTCATTGCCTGAAGATGTTGTAACTTTTTATCAGCCGGTACTGGATTGGCTGGATGAGTATACACAATCGCCGCTGAAAAAAACAGATTTCGTATTTAAATATATCTATTTCAATACCGCCACATCAAAACTTGTTCAGGATATTCTGAATAAGCTTGAACCGTTAAAGGAAAAAGGTGTTGAAGTGAAAATTTTCTGGTATTATGAGCAGGATGATGAAGATATGCTTGATCTGGGCATTGAATTTCAGGAAAATATCAATATTCCTTTTGAGATTATCCCTTATTGACAAGAGAACCAGTCTTATTTCGCAAAATAATTTCCAAGAATACCGGTTGCCTCCCGGCTGTCCATTTCTTCGGTAAGGTCAAAAACGGATGACTTTTTAACCCCGGTATCAATGGATATATTACCCAGTATTTTACTGATGGCTTCGTCACTGAATTTAGCAGCCAGCATTTTTCCGAAATTGAAATCAGTATATCTGCGATGTTCATGCTGCGAAAAGTCGGATGTATATCGCATAAGCTCAACAAGTCCTTCCACAGGACCTGCCGATAGATGAAACCCATTCCAGCTTGATGATACAGCATGCAGACCGAATAATTCCTTATGCTGTAAAAGCATGTTCCTCAGGCTTCCGGGCAAGGCATCTTTGGGACTGGTTACCCCGATAAATGCATTTCGGGCATCCCTCCATGAAAGGTTTCCGGACAATGTCATGGTAATAATACAGCTTCCGGGCTTGATATAATGCTCAAGCTGACGGGGATGGAATCCGTTTATCATGTACAATTCCTCTCCGTCGATCATCACTTTTGCCACATAAGTACCCCCTGCAAGCTTTTCCGTTTTGGTATTCTGCCAAAGGTAATCCAGTGTTGACGCATTGAAATCAGGATAGTGTCCGGATATTTCAAGACTACCCATTACCCTTGCATCTTGTATGTTTTTCCCGGTCAAGGCCATGAATTTCTCCTTTGCATCACCGGTCATATTCTTTAATGGCGAGGCACTCACAGCATTGATAATACCATAGTGTTGTGCCATGATATTGTATTGCTTCAGATATTGCGCATTCAATATCCGCATGTCGGTTGGGACCAGATTGAATTTCTCCAGTTGCGCAAACATCATTTCGAGGATCTGGTCGAATTTTATCCCGCATGACCTCATGGTTAATTCGGGTTTAATAAAAAACAAAAATTCATTCTCCCGTGAACCATTTTCTTCTGCACTATACAACTGCTTGTATCCCATTGTATCAGCGTTCATGCTGTCAACGGCTGATAAAATCATCTTCATCCATGTTTTGCTGTCCATAATCAAAGTTTTTTGATCATACGGTGAAAATTCCCTGGCCCTGTAATGACGATATTGTTAATAGTCTTTGCCGGATTGTTAACAACTTGCGTTTTTATCCTTAAACAGGGCTGTTATATCCGCTAATTTAGCATTTCAGTAAATAAAACAATGATCCTTGCAGCATTATGAGGATATTTTTATAAAAGAAAATATACAGAGTTTAGGCGCAACTGGGTTTTATATAGGTTATTAGTTAATTGTTAGGGTTCTGCCCGGGTTCCAAGCCCGGGCATTTTTTATTTAACCTGACCGATATTGATAATCGGTCAGATCTCAATACTTCTCATTCATATTTAAGGACATCGGAAGGATTGACAATCGCTGCACGGTATGTCCGGTAGCCTATGGTTATGAGGGCGATCAGCAATGCCAGCAGGAAGGCAACAACAAAATCCAGCGGCTGCATGCTGATGTGGAAATGGAAGTTCATCAGCCAGCGCTTCATCAGAAGATAACTGATGATCCAGGCAGGTACGGCAGATATGAGGATGAGCAAAACAATTTCGCGCACAAACAACGCCATGATCCTGTTAATAGAAGAACCCATTACCTTCCGGATCCCGATCTCCTTTGACCGCAATTCGGCTGCAAAAGAGGTCAGGCCAAACAATCCGAGACAGGCAATGACAATGGCTAAAATGGAAAAGGTAAGGGCAATTCTGGATGTCCTTATTTCTTCAAAATAAAATTTGCGCATATTTTCATCCAGAAAGAAGTATTCCAGCGGTTCATTCCGGGTAAACTTATCCCATGTTTTTTCTATTTCCCGGATGGTGTTTTTTGAGTTACCGGGAGCAAGCCGGATGGTTATATAGCCCGTCCAGTCCCAATCCCTGGGCTTTAACAGGAAAGCCTGCGGATAGATCCTTTCGCGTAACGATTGGTTATGAAAGTCGCTGACCACACCAATTACGTTGCGTATTTTCCTTTTTTCGCTATCCTGGTGGGGTTCAATAAAACGGACAGCAAAAGGATCCTTAAGTCCGAATTGCCGTACTGCGGTCTCATTTATTACTATGGCCAGTGTGTCGGAAGAAAAGTCTTCGGAGAAATATCTTCCGTCTTTTAGTTTAATGCCATAGGTCTTCAGGAAATCATAATCTGTCCAGGATGTCTGCATCATAAAGGTCTGATCAGCTGTTTTGCCTTCCATCAGGAATCCGTTATGATTATTGGGATATCCCGGAATGGCCGTAGCATTGGTAGTGCTTATCACACCCGGCAGCTTTTCAATTTCCTGCCTGAAACTCGGGATGCTTTGTTTCAGTGCATCAGTTCGCTGGATTACAAATTGCATCTCTTTATCAAAACCAAGATCCTTGTTGATCATAAAATTGATTTGCCGGAATACGATCAGTGAACTCAGGATCAACCCGATGGTGATGATGAACTGAATGATCACCAGGACACTGCGAACCTGAACACCGGACATCCCCATTTTCAATTTTCCATACAATACCGAAACCGGCTTGAATGATGCCAGGAAGAAAGCCGGGTAGCTTCCGGAAAATAGCCCGACAATAACGGCTATCAGGATCAGTCCGGGAATAACATACCAATGACTGAAATAATGGATTGAAAGGTTAACCTGAAGCAGGTTATTGTAATAGGGGATTATGATTTCCAGGATCAGAACTGCCAGAATCACGGAAATAATGCATAGCAATATAGATTCGAATAAAAACTGCCAGATCAGCAAATGCTTTGAGGATCCGACCACCTTACGCAGACCTACCTCACGGGACCGTTTCATCGAACGGGCTGTCGAAAGGTTCATATAATTGATCCCCGCCACGATAATAATAAAAAGGGATACGATAGAAAATATATAGATATACTTCCTGTCGGATGAAGGTTTAAAATCCTGTTGAATGCCCGGATTCAAATGAATATCCGAAAGTGGCTGCAGGAAGAATCCAAAACGGTTTCCTGAAGCGACAAATTGCTCAAGGTCAATTCCAAGAATTTGAATAACCTGAGGGCCGACATATTTTTCAACCATGGCCGGGAATTTTTTCCCCAGTTGTTCGGCAGATGTCCCCTCTTTTAATACAAGATAAGTAGCAAAACTGTTGCTCATCCAGTTTTCTTCCTTTGCCCTCAAGTGTGAAAGAAAGGATATCAGCATGGTGCATTCAAAATGGCTGTTTTCAGGGACATCTTTCATTACTCCTGTAATGGAATAAAGGTTTGTATCGCTGTTAATTCTGAGGCTTTTGCCAATCGGATCTTCATTTCCGAAATACTTTCGCGATTGCGTTTCTGTCAACACAACACGGTAGGGTTCGGCAAGGGCTTTTTTCGGATTTCCGCTGACGAGGGGAATAGAAAAGATATCGAAAAAGGAAGAATCAGCAAACATGATATTCTCTTCCACAAATTTGCGGTCATCGATCCTTACCAGGACCTCGCTCCATTTGTCCATCCGGATTGCATATTCCACCTCGGGGTAATCGGCCAGTAATGTTTTTGCCAGGGGTGCAGGAGTGAATGCTCCCAGAATTTCAGTCTCTCCGATTTTACCGTCAAGGTCTACGCGATAAATACGGTCATACTTACCGTTAAACTTGTCATAACCGAGCTCATGCTTTATAAATAACAGTATCAGCAGGCTGCACGCAATTCCGACAGCCAGTCCGATAATATTGATGATAACATAGGATTTTTGTCGGAAAATATTACGGATGGCAGTTTTAAGGAAGTTTACAAACATAGGAAGGCGGTTTAAGACAATATAACATATGACGACCCGCTTTGTTTTTTGTTACAAAAAAAATGCCGCAGTTGGCTGTAAATAAGCATATATGTACTCATTTAACCACAAATCTGTCATGCATCATTGTACAATCTTAACCTGGTAGTGACAATAAGTGCAGCATCCCTGCTCATCAACAGCCTTAATTTCCGTTTGATAACCCGATCTTTTTATCAGGGTTGCTCCGCAATTCGGACATCGCGTATGCTGGTAATCCCGGATTTCAATATTGCCAACATATACAAATGACAGGTATTGACTGGCTGTTTCTGCCAAATGCTGCAAGGTGCCGGGCGGAGTGGAACCGACTTCCATCCTGAACATGGGATGATAACGGGACAGATGCAGAACCGTTTCACGGCCCAGCTCATCAGCGATCCATCTGACCATGGCAAGAAATTCCTCATCGTTGTCATTAACGCCGGGAATGACAAGGTTAGTAATTTCAAGATGTTTTCCGGAATGGGCAATTTTTTTTAATGTTGTAAGAACAGGTTCAAGCCTGGCGCCGGTGATTTTCTGATAAAAGCTGTCTGAGAACGCCTTCAGGTCAATATTAAAAGCATCGATGCAGGTCAGCAATTCATCCAGCGGTTCTTCCGTGATGAAGCCATTGGACACCATTACATTCTTCATTCTTACTGCCTTGATCTCCCGGGCAACATCAAGAACATATTCAATCCATATACCCGGTTCATTATAGGTGAATGCAATTCCTATATTGTGCTCCCTTGATTGCGCAATTTTTACAATATCATCGATGCTGTAAAAATTACGGAAAGGAAAATTGTCAACGGTAGTCTGGGAAATCTGCCAGTTCTGGCAGCATTTGCAGTGCATATTGCATCCGACCGTTCCTATGGAAAGAATTATGGATCCCGGATAATAATGGTACAGCGGTTTCTTTTCAACCGGATCAAAATTAATGGAAGAAAGCTTTCCGTAGATGTCAGTATAAAGCTTTCCCTTCTCATTATGCCTGACCCTGCAAATACCCGTCTTCTCATCATGAATCAGGCATTTGTGCGGACAGAGCAGACAACGGACCCTGTCATCAACCGGCTGATAGTATAAAGCTTCTTTTAACTGCATAGGCGGGTGCTATGGGACTGTTAAAGTTACAAAATTTAATGACTAAAGATCCATACAGATTTTAATATGCCATGACAGGTCTTTATGGAAGGTAATCCTGCAAGGGTTTTCTAAAAAATTATCCGTACCCTGTATCAAAACATGTTTTTTTCCGTATACTATTATGTTATAGTGAATTGTAAACCGGTATCAACCTACGGTCCATTCCTGTTAACAAGGCAAAAAGTTTAATCTAAATCACGCAAAAATGAGAACCTCCATTAAACTGATTCTTATGTCGCTCATCGCAGTTTCGTGTTTTCAGCGATGCGAAAAAGATAGCGATAATGATGGTCCGATTGATGTGACCGGCGGAACCATAGCCAGCTATAATATTGCCAGGGAAGATGTGGTAAGAAGCATCCCGGAAGAATACGTCAATGCGGCCCGCAATAAACTGCATGTCGCATATCAGCATACCTCGCACGGTACCCATGTGGCATACGGGCTTTTCGGATTGCAGGATTTTAAGGACGGGGATGATGTTTTATTTGGCATAACCAATAATGACCCTGCGTCAGGAAAGCTCGATTTCAGGGATTATGCCATAGGCGGTTATGCTGCCGGGGGCGAAGATGCATCTGATCTGAGCAGAAACGAAACGGCATTCATTCAGGCCACCCGCAATTATCTTGATGATCCTGCCAACAGTGAAATCAATGTTGTCATGTGGTCATGGTGCAGCATAGGCGGCCACAATGTGGAAGACAACTACCTGCCCGGAATGCAGACCCTGATCAATGAATACGGAAAAGGGGGAAGCAAGATCGGAACGAATGAAGGACAACGGCAGGTGCCTGTTACCTTTATTTTTATGACCGGCCATGCTGAAACCAACAGCAATATGGGTGACGGCAGGCCAAAAAACCAGGCTGATACCATTATCGGGTATTGCAAGGCTAAAGGTTATTTCTGCCTTGATTATTACGGAATCGATACCCATGATATGGATGACAACTATTGGGAAGATGCAGGGGACGACGGGAACTCAGCCGATTATGGCGGTAATTTCTATATTGACTGGGCGGATGAGCATAAGGAAGGCAGAGATTTTTATGAAAACAAATCCAGTCCGGGAGGATCCGTTGCTTTTGGCGCTCATAATACCCAGCATGTAACTGCCAACCGCAAGGCTTATGCCATGTGGTGGATATTGGCGCAGATAGCAGGGTGGGAAGAAAGTAACCGGTAACTGGTATTAAGTTGCCTGTAATATGGATAAAAGACTCATAGGGGCGATCCTTGTGGTCGCCCTTATTTTAATTTCACCCTTACAAAAACCGGAAAATGGTCTGACGGAAAAAAACCCTCATTAGAATCGGCAATAACAAAATACTTCATTACCTCCGATTTGCCTTTGCTGATAAAGATATAATCAATTCTCTGTGTTACCGGCAGATCAAAACGAAATGCATTATAGGTGCCGGCCGGGCCTGCAATTTCACCCGTACAGGCCAATCTGGAATCATTAAAATCCCCGATAACCGGACTTAAAGCTTCACTGCCGGGTTCCAGGTTAAAATCCCCCAGCAATATTATGGGCAGATGTTCAGTATTCATTTCTGCTGCCCTGGCAACTATCATTTCAGCACTTTTCTCCCGGGCCAGCTTTCCCATATGATCAAGATGAGTATTAAAAACCCAGAATCTGTGGTTGGTTTTTCCGTATTCAAAAAGGCCGTATACACAAATCCGGTTAAGCGCAGCATCCCATCCAACCGATGGGATATCAGGCGTTTCTGATAGCCAGAAAAATCCCTGCTTAAGTAAAGTGACGACTGATTCTTTGTAAAATAAAGCACAGAATTCCCCGGCATTTTTGCCGTCATCCCTCCCTTGACCTAAATAGTTATAATCTACCAGGGCGCTGTCAATGAAATTGACCTGGTGCAAAAGGCCTTCCTGAATGCCGAAAATATCCGGATCATAACCGCGAAGCAATTGAACCAGGTTTTCTTTTCGCAAATCCCATCGGTTCTCTCCGTCATCCGGATTATCAAACCGGATGTTATAAGTAATCACATTGATTTCCTGGGCATAACACACAGAAAACAAACCTGTCAGCAAAACAGGTAAAATAAGCAAGGCTGTTCTTCTGATCATGGCCGGCAAATTATAGATTAAAGATAAGACACTTTTTGTTACTATAGATATAAAGTCGTGCAGCCTGCCTGCCTTGCTTTGGCCTGCGCTATGGCAGGCTGGTCGTACATTAAAGCTGTCAGCCTGTGGCCTTGGCCGGCTATTCAGATCCTTTGGGAATCAACTATTCATATAAACCTTTTCTGTTTATCAAATCTACTGAACTTTTTCTTATTTTTGGTAATGGGTATTTCTCGTGGTGACGCCCTGACGTTGTCTTTTTCTTTTAATAAGATATACATTGAACTGAGAAATGGTGCAGCATTAATAATCTAAAAAACTGTTTTTATGAAAACAATTAGGATCATGGGCCTTCGTGGTATCATCGTACAAATCATCGCATGCCTGTTTATCTTTACCGGTTGCAGTCCCCGGGAAGCGGGCAAAATCAATGCCGCGGCTGCCGGTATAAAGACACCCGTGACCAAAAATGTCAGTCAGGCAGCTGTCTACATCACAGCCAGGGAAACCGGAGACCGGCTGGCGCAAAAGGACTCATTGCTTTTTAAAGAAGCACTTCAGCCGACTGAGAATTTTCCTCATATCATCGTGGACTACCGCACATGTTTTCAGGTTATGGAAGGCATAGGCGGGGCACTGACGGATGCGGCTGCGGAGACATTTTTCAAACTACCGCCTGAAGCACAGGAAGAGATATTAACCGCCTATTTCGATGCCCGGAAGGGTATTGGTTATTCTTTTTGCAGGACCCATATCAACAGCTGTGACTTCTCCAGCGGGAGTTATGCCTATGCTGATACTCCGGGTGATACCGCCCTTGCCGGTTTCACGGTTGCCCATGATCTGAAATACCGTATCCCATTCATCAGGAAAGCGGTTGATAAAACCGGAGGAGAGCTAAAGCTGTTTGCATCTCCCTGGAGCCCTCCCGCCTGGATGAAAACCAACAATAATATGCTGCGGGGTGGGGTGCTGAAACCTGAATACCGGAAGGCATGGGCCGATTATTATATAAAGTTTTTTGAAGCCTATCAGCAGGAGGGTATTTCATTCTGGGGGCTGACAGTCCAAAACGAGCCTTTGGCAACACAGACCTGGGAATCGTGCATCTATTCTGCCGAGGACGAATTGACTTTTGTCCGCGATTACCTGGGCCCGCGTTTGCGGCAATCTGCCTTTACTGACCTGAAGCTGATGATTTGGGATCATAACCGTGATATAATCTACCATCGCGCCAGTACTGTTTTAGGTGACACGGCTGCAGCAAAATATGTGTGGGGCACTGCTTTTCACTGGTACATGGGCGATCATTATGATAATGTGAAGCTTGTGCATGATGCATTCCCGGATAAGGGTCTCGTGTTCAGCGAAGGCTGCGGATACCCTTTTAGCTGGAAGAATGTTGAAGACTGGCAATGGGGCGAGAAATATGCAGAGGCAATGATACAGGATTTCAATAATTTCACCAATGGATGGACCGACTGGAATATACTGCTGGATGAGACCGGCGGCCCCAATCATGTGAATAATTTCTGCCTTGCGCCTGTCATTGGTGATACCCGCAATGGTAAAGTCCATTATATGAATTCCTATTATTATATTGGCCATTTTTCAAAATTTGTCCGTCCCGGCGCCAGAAGGATAGCATGCTCATCTACCTCAGATGATCTTCTGGCGACTGCCTTTATCAATCCTGACGGAACGGTGGCCGTTGTCATGCTGAACCAAACCGGGAATGCCATTGATTTCAATCTGTGGGTCGATAGCCGGGCTGCGACTATCAAAAGCCCATCACATTCGATCATTACCTGTATCATCCCCTGATTTGTCTTAATGAAGGTTGCCGGAAACAGGAAAGATAGGCAATGAACAAAATCAATCATTAAAAAACCTTTTGTCAATGCCCGATAAACAGCATATTGAAGCCATAAAAAGCAAAAATTCCTTTATCATTGACATGGATGGGGTAATTTACCATGGCAACAGGCTGTTACCTGGTGTTACAGCCTTTACCGAATGGATGATCAGAGAGAAAAAGAAATTTCTTTTTTTGACCAATTCCAGTGAAAGAACACCTGAAGAACTGCAGAAAAAAATGCAACGGCTGTGTGTTAAGGTACACCGGGATGCATTTTATACCAGTGCGCTGGCAACCGCCATGTTTCTCAATAGCCAGAAACCCAAGGGAAGTGCTTATATTATCGGTGATGCCGGATTGATCAATGCCCTGTATAATGTAGGCTACACCATGAACAACGTCGACCCTGATTATGTTGTGATCGGCGAAACCCGCAGTTATTCATACGAGACCATCGAAAAAGCCATTAACCTGGTGTTGAAAGGAGCGAGGCTTATTGGCGCTAATCCCGATGTTACCGGTCCCGGAGAACATGGCATTGTCCCGGCAACAAAAGCCCTTATATCACCGATTGAAATGGCTACCGGCAAAAAAGCATATTTTGTGGGCAAACCCAATCCCCTGATGATGCGAAATGCCCTGAAGAAGATCAATGCTACGCGGGAAGAATCCGTAATCATAGGTGACCGGATGGATACGGATATTATCGCCGGGATTGAATCGGATATTGATACCGTCCTTGTGCTGACCGGCATTACATCAAGGGAAATCATTGATCAGTTCCCTTACCGGCCCATGTATATTTTGAACGGGATTGCGGATCTGGTGGATTTGATAGTTTGAAGGTTTGAGGACCTGCCTGCCGGCAGGCAGGTTTGAAGATTTGAAGATTTGAAGTTTTGAAAATTTGAAGATTAAAGCATAGAGCATGCAGAATGAAGACAGAACTACTGAACGGATACAAAAAGGAAGTGGCTTATTTCATGCGAAGGCTCTACAACAAGAGCCTCACAACAACTTCCGGGGGCAACATAAGTTTCAGGCTTGATGATAACAGGTTGTTGATAACTCCATCCGCAACTGACAAGGGCAGGATGAAAAGCGATCAGATTGCTGTGCTTACCATGAAAGGGAAGAATCAGACCGCCGTATTGAAACCCAGTATTGAAGCCGGGATGCATATAGCCATTTATCAGAAAAGGCCCGACATAAAAGCCATTGTACATGCCCACCCGCCGGTTGCCTCCACATTCACAGCTCTTCAGCGAAGCATTAATTGTACCCTGACATCCGAGGCCCGCGCTATCCTTGGAGTGCCGCGAATGGCTCCATACGCTTTGATGGGTACGCCATTGCTGGCAGACCTGGTAGCAGAAAATGCTACGGATACCGATGTGATCCTGCTGGAAAACCACGGCATCATTTGCCTCGGGCAAACCCTGCTGGCTGCTTTTGACCGGATGGAGGTGCTGGAAGCAGCGGCAAAAATGACATTAATAACGGAATTGCTGAAAGGGAAGAAAGAGCTTAATCTCCGTCAGCTGCGGGAAATTGATGACCTGTTGGCTTAATCTGCTGCTATGCTGAGAGCCGTTTTATTCGATATGGATGGTGTTTTGGTGGATACGGAGGAGTTAACTTTCCTGGCCGCCCGGCAGATGTTTGAGGAACATGGAATTGCTGTAACACAGAAGGATTTCAGACCCTATATCGGCACCGGGGAAAACAGCTATATCGGGAACGTGGCCCGGAAATATAATTTCCCAGTGGATATCCGGCGGGACAAAAAAAGGATGTATGATCTGTTCGGCCTGCTGGCCAGGGGCCGTCTTAAAGCATTGCCGGGTGTTCGTGATTTCATTGCAGCCTGCCGCGATAAAGGATTAAAACTGGCGGTTGCCACCAGTGCCGATTATGTTAAGATGATGATAAACCTCAGGGAGACAGGTCTTGCCCGGGAAACTTTTAATGTATTGATAAACGGTCAGCATGTCACACATAAGAAACCGCATCCTGAAATATATCTGACAACTGCCGCTGAATTGGGCATAAACCCTGATCAGTGTTTGGTTGTCGAGGATGCCGTAATGGGTATTGAGGCAGCCAAAGCGGCAGGTATGAAATGCCTTGCGGTAACAAACAGCTTTTCCCGGAAAGAGCTGAGCCATGCTGACTGGATTTGCGATTCACTGGTAAACTATCCCAGGGAGGCGTTGGAGTGGTGAGGGAAAGCAGCAGGAGGCAGTGGCAGCAGGCAGTTACAGAAGGCAACCGGAATTAAGCTATTAGCCATTAGCTCCTGGCTAAAAGCCAAAAGCTAACAGCTCCATAGTATCACTTTATGACATAATAAATATCCATTCCTATGAAAAAAAACAAACTTGGTTCATCTGAACTGTCCGTCACCCAGCTTATATTCGGTTCCTGGGCTATTGGAGGATGGCTCTGGGGCGGGGCTGATAAAAAAATGGCTATCCGGGCCATTAAGAAAGCCATCAGCCTGGGCATGACAAGTATCGATACCGCCCCAGCCTATGGATTTGGTTTGAGTGAAGAACTTATTGGCGGAGCCATTAAAGGCAAAAGAGACAAGGTGCAGATCCTTACGAAATATGGGCTCCGGTGGGATCTGCAACAAGGCGCTTTCTTTTTCAACACAGAAGACAGCCGGCAAAACCCTGTGGCGATGTACCGCTATTCCGGAAAAGAAAGCATTATTTATGAATGTGAGCAAAGCCTGAAAAGGCTCAAAACAGACTATATTGATTTATACCAGATACACTGGCATGACAAGACCACCCCGGCCCAGGAAACCATGGAAGCGGTTCATTCCCTGATCAGGAGCGGGAAAGTGAGATTTGCCGGAGTATGCAACTATAGCGCCGAACTTATTGACGAAGCACGGAAATACCTGCCGCTATGCTCTGATCAGGTGCCATACAGCATGGTGAAACGCGATATAGAATCTGAACTGGTGCCCTATTGCCTGAAGAACAAGGTGGGCATTTTAGCCTACAGCCCTTTACAGCGGGGCATCCTGACCGGGAAGGTTACTCCGGGTTATACCTTTAATAAAGGTGACAGCAGGGTAGAAACACCATATTACCAGCCCGAAAACATTAAAAGGATCAATGATTTTCTGTCATCCATAAAGCCTGTGGCAGAAAACAGGTGCGTAACACTGTCACAACTGGTGATTAACTGGACCATACTGCAACCGGGTATAGCCGCTGCACTGGTGGGAGCCCGTTCACCTGAGCAGGTTGAGGAAAATATCAGAGCAGCTGATTTCCGGCTTTCGGATGAGGAAATTAAGGAAATTAATAATCAACTCAGTCGGCTCAGGCTTTTACTAACCTAACCGGCCAATATATGTAATCGTTTTATCAATTTGGGCATCACAAAACAATGGATTAATAATAAAAAAGCCATATTTTAGGGTTATTAAAAATAATAAGACATTATTCATGGATGCTTTTTCCGCATTGCCTGATAAAGAAACATTACTCACCTGGCAGCAGGATCAAAACTGGCAAAAAAGGCTGCCGGTAAACGGTCACGTTCACACGCCTTATTCCTTCAGTGCTTTTGAAAGCATAGAGGAACTATTTGTCAAAGCCCGTGAAGAGAACATCAAGGTATTGGGTATCAATGATTTTTATGTTGCTGACGGATATGTTGATTTTTTCAGGCTGGCACGGCAATATAAAATATTCCCCCTGTTTAATATTGAATTTATTGGATTGCTGGAAAAAGAGCAACAACAGAAAATACGTGTGAATGACCCGAATAACCCCGGAAGGGCTTATTTTTCGGGAAAGGGTTTGCGCTATCCTTTTGCGGTGAGCAAAAAAAATGAGATCAGGTTGCAGCATGTCATTCATGAAAGCCAGCAGCAGGTGGTCAGGATGATCGAGAAATTGCAGCCTTTTCTTCAAACCATCAAAGCTCCTTTCAGTATTACCGTTGAAGAAATAAAACTATCCCTGGCGAAGGATCTGGTGCGCGAAAGGCATATCGCAAAAATGCTGCGGATTAAAATAACGGATTGCATTCAGGGGGAAGCAGCGAAAAGACAATTTCTCTCGGCCTTATATTCAGGCCGGGAAAGCAAGGCAGATTTGCTGAACCATGTTTCACTTGAGGAGGAATTACGGGGGAATCTGCTTAAATCAGGAGGCATTGCCTTTGTACCGGAAAGCCCGGAAGCTTTTCTCCCGGTTTCGGAACTGATTGAAATAATCCTGGATGCCGGCGGAATACCCTGCTATCCGGTTTTGCTGGATGACAAGAATGGCAAATGTACTGAATTTGAAACCGATTTTCAGCGCCTGCATCAGAGCCTGCGGGAGCTTAACGTTGGCATGGTCGAATTGATACCGGGCAGGAATGACGGTACCCTATTAAAACGTTTTGTGCGGTATTTCCATAATGCCGGTTTCATCATCCTTTTTGGAACCGAACATAACACACCTGAGATGATGCCGCTTACGGTAACTTCACGCGGAAAGGTTCCGCTTGACGATGAATTGCAGCACATATCCGAGCTGGGTTGCTGTATGGTGGCTGCTCATCAGTACCTGTTATCCAAGGGGTATCCCGGCCTTGCTGAATCCATCGGCAAACTTGAGATCCCTGAAAGAAATAACCAAATTGCCCTGGGCAGGGCGGTGATTGAAAAATTCATAATCTCTTAATCCATGAACCCGGAAATAAAAGAACTGATCGAGATTTCCCGTTACTATGGTGGTAACAACGAATATGTAATTGCAGGTGGTGGCAACACCTCATATAAAAATGAACATTATATCTGGGTGAAGGCGAGCGGGACATCACTGGCATCCATTGATGATAATGACTTTGTTAAGCTGAGCCGTGAAAAGCTCCGGATCATCAAAACAAAAAAATACAGCGACGATGCTGTCAAAAGGGAATCAGAGGTCAAGGCCGATCTGTATGCCGCTGTTGCTGAGAATCAACAGGGAAGACCATCCGTTGAAACTTCCCTGCATGAGATCATTCAATATGCCTTTGTTGTTCACACACATGCAACGAGAATAAACGGATACCTGTGTGCCAAGAACTCAAAGGATACCATTGCAGGATTGTTCGGGGAATCAGTATTGTATATTGAATACACGGATCCGGGATATACCCTTTTTAAGAAGACCTGTGAAAGGCTGAATCAATATCGCGCCAGGGTTGGAAAAGATCCTCAGATCATCATGCTGGAAAACCATGGTGTATTTGTTTGTGCCGATACAGCCGGTGAGATCAGGGATTTATACAAAAGCATAGATCAGCGTCTGAAGAAGGCTTACAAAGCAGTTTTGCCCAAGGGAAATAAGCCTGCCGCTGAAAAAATAAAAGTTGTGCTGCCGGCGTTGCGAATGCTGCTGACACAGCAGGGTACTAAAATCCTTCGCTTGCGTCACAATGAATTAATTGCGCATTTTTACCAGAGTGAAGAGTCCTTCAGAAAGATCCATGCGCCTTTTACTCCTGACATCATCGTTTACTGCAGGTCAAAATACCTGTATATTGATGAAACAGGTTCTCCGGAATCGATCATTGCCAATATTCAGATACAGCTTGACAGGTTTCAGAAAGAGAACGGTTATTTGCCCAAGGTCGTACTGATTAAAGATATGGGTCTGGTAGCAGCGGAAGATAACTGGGCCTCAGCCGGCGTGGTCCTGGATGTCTTTGAGGACCTGATGAAAATAAGCTGTTATAGTGAAGGTGCCGGAGGACCGAGATTCCTGACCAGAGACCAGGTTGATTTTATCGATACCTGGGAAGTTGAAAATTACCGGAGGCAATTGTCCGGCGGGATGAAAACCACCAATCCTGTTGAACACAGGATAGTAATTGTCACCGGTGCTGCCCAGGGATTCGGTGAAGGCATTGCACGGGACCTGATGGAGAAAAATGCGAATATTGTCATCGCTGACATCAACGAAAAAAAGGGAATAGCCTTTGCGGAAGAACTTAACAGCATAGGGAAGAAGAACCTGGCCTTGTTTGTAAAAACGGATGTTTCGGATGCCGTTTCAGTTAAAAACATGTTGTTTGAAACGGTCAGGGAATTTGGTGGCCTTGATGTGCTGGTAAGCAATGCAGGGATACTTCGCGCTGGTGATCTGGATGAGATGGATCCGGCGACCTTTGATCTGATGACCCGAATCAATTATAACGGATATTTCCTATGTGTTAAATACGCCGCTGAGATCTTAAAAGCTCAGTCGAAATACAATGAAAGCTATTATACCGACATCATCCAGATCAATTCAAAATCGGGGTTAAAAGGCAGCAACAAGAATTTCACCTATGCCGGGGGCAAATTCGGTGGTATCGGACTGACCCAGTCTTTCGCGCTGGAATTAATACCCTGGCGGATCAAGGTCAATTCTATTTGTCCGGGGAATTTCTTTGACGGTCCGCTATGGTCAGATCCGGTTAACGGTTTGTTTGTACAATATCTGAAAACAGGAAAAGTTCCCGGGGCCAAAAGCATAGATGATGTTAAAAAGCATTATGAATCACAGATACCGGCGGGCCGGGGCTGTACCGTAACCGATGTAATGAAAGCCATTTACTATATCATCGATCAGCAATATGAAACTGGACAGGCAGTGCCGGTGACAGGGGGACAGGTGATGCTGAAATAAGGGAAAAGGTAACCGGTATCAGGCAGGTCTTGCAGTCATGCAGTCATGCAGTCATGCAGTCTAACAGTCTAACAGTCTAACAGTCTAACAGTCTGTAGCCTAAAAAGCTAAACTGCTAAATGCCTCATCTTCCTGCATCCTTATAATTTTCAGCAAACTCATATGAAATATAATTATCATAGCTGAGGCAGACCTGGGTAGCAAAGTCAACTGCTGTGCGGACAATTTCCATCCATTCGTTTTCATTCAGATGGTTTAAGCTGTCATACCGGACATCGTTTTTGTATAATGAATATACAACACCGGCGTTAAAATTATCTCCCGCACCAATAGTGCTGATTGGCTGAATGGTGCGGACAGGGAATTGAGCATGAAGCGAAGGGGTATGCAACCATACTCCCTTCATATGGGCTGTATAAAGAAGGTTCGGCGTTTTTTCCTGTATCTGTTCGTATACCTCTTCTGCGGCGTTTACGCCCAATATAAAGGAGAAATCCTCGTTTGATCCCCTTACTATATTGGCCAGTGTCATGTTTTCAAAGATCATCGGTTTTAACTTCGGCAGATTATGCAGGTGTTGTTTTCTGAAATTGGGGTCGTAAATGACGATGGCTTTCTTTTTCCGTGCCTGTTTTATGAATCCCAGCAGTTTTTCCCTTACTTCGGGAGTTATTGCATAGATGGAGCCAAATAACACGATGTCATCGGGTTGGATCTCGGGAAAATCTAAGTTCAGGCGGTTTTCCGGGTACAACTTGTAAAAATCATAACTGGCATCATTGTTTTCATTCAGGAAGGCAAGCGCAAGGGATGATTTTCCATCATAATACCGGTAAATGTATTGTGTTGAAACGTTATTTTCCTTGAGGAATTTGTCGATCAGGTTACCCACTTCATCAAGTCCGTATTCTCCGATAAAATATACAGGCAGACCAAGCCTTCCCAGGGTTACTGAACTGTTAAGACAAGCTCCGCCTGCCTTTGCCGCAAAGGGCTGGTTGTTTTTGAAAATGATATCCAGCACGGTTTCTCCGATAGCGTAGATCTTTCTCATGGGCTGACGATATATTGTTGTATGGAAGAAATATCAAGCTTGTCATAATCAGATAAAAATTGCGCAAGTTTACCCGCAATAAAGGGTACACCGGTATGATCATCCGATTCAATATTCAGGGGCAAAACAGGATCGTGCAGGGACAACCGCAGCAGGAACCATCCGTTTCCGGACGACGGGCTGCAGGCAACCCGGATGCCCTCGAAATTGACTTTTGCCTTTTGCCATCCTGTTGTTTTATCAAGCAAGGTTTGCAGCCCGTCAATTACTTTTTGGCCATAAACCTGAAAGTTTTCATCGCTGATTTTAATTCTGAATTCCCTTGATTCAACCGGTTCTGCAAGATTCTCAATCAGTTCTTCAATGGTATTGCCCTGGTAATGCAACCGGGCAAGCTTTATCAATATCCTGGCAATGACGTATGCCCCGTCATCCAGAAAGTAATTCTCTTTCATGGCCGCATGGCCTGAAGTCTCGATAGCCATCCAGCATGGTTTCCCTTCAGCATTCAGCCGCAGCGCTTCGTTGATTACATTTTTGTATCCTCTTTTAAAGCGGTGGTGGTGGCCTGAAAGGGTTTCAATGAACCGGGTAAGGCCTTCAGAGGTAACGGAATCGGTGACGATGGCAGAGCCGGGATGTTCTTCGAGTATGATAGCGGACAACAGGGCAATAAGCCGGTTGCGGTTGATGCCCTTGCCATTTCGGTCAACAACAGCGGCCCTGTCGACATCGGTGTCAAAAATAATCCCGAGATCTGCTTTTGTATTGATTACGGCCTGCTCGATGGACGACATCGCCGCTTCATCTTCGGGATTAGGGGCATGATGGGGAAAATTCCCATCCGGGTCAAGGTATTGGCTTCCGGCAGTATCAGCGCCCAGGACCTGTAAAACATGGGAGGCAAAAAAACCTCCGGCTCCGTTGCCTGCGTCGGCAATGATCTTTAGTCCCTTCAGCGGCTCGTTGAAGTTTACAGGATGGTTCACCTTGCTTCTTATTAAGGATACCAGAAAAGCAGCATATTCCTCAATATAATGGACATACCTTAGTGAACCTTGCTGGGGTTTAATTGGCAGGTCCTCAGTTTCAGCAATGGTTAATAATTCGGTGATGTCAGCTTTTTCAAGGCCTCCCTTTGAGGTAAAGAATTTAAATCCGTTCCTGTTGAAAGGCAGGTGACTGGCTGTAATCATAGCAGCTGCATGACATTGTGTGTTTTCATCAACAATCGACATGAACATGGAAGGGGTCGTGGCGAGGCCAAAATCAAGAGCATCAATGCCCATATCCGTCAACCCCCTGCAAAAGGAATTTTTAAGTTCCGGACCCGACAGCCGCGAATCCATGCCAACGGAAACGGTGATTTTTTGATCTTCCTTCGGGAAATGCCGGGTATACCATGCAGCAAATGATTTACCAAGCCGGTATGCAACTTCAGGTGAAAGGTTAACGGCTTCGCCGGGTACTCCAGTGAGCGCTATTCCACGGATATCAGAACCGTTCTGCAGGTCTTTCCAGGGAAAGGACATGATTATTCGGTTTTTGCTGATTTGGCGGAGTTTCTCGAACGGACACCCAGATATCCGCCATGATGCCTTTTTGCATAATCATCGATAGTGAAACCGATTTTTTTCATCAGCAGCACAACCATTATATCCCCGATAACAGTCATCACGGTAGTTGAAGTCGTCGGTGTAAGGCCTAACGGACAAACTTCATCGGGCCCCCCGGTATGAATGGTCACATTGGCAATGGATCCAAGAGGACTATAAGGATTGCCTGTGATCACAATAACGGGAATATGGTTTACCAGACCTTTTGAAAGCTCATAGAGTTCAATTATTTCACGGGTTTTACCCGAATTGGTGACCAGCAACAGGATATCATCTTTCGATATAACGCCGAGATCCCCGTGCTGGGCATCGCTTGGGTGAAGGAATATGGCCGGCGTACCTGTTGATGAAAGGGTAGTGGCAATATTCAAGGCTATCTGACCGGCTTTCCCCATTCCGCTGGCCACCAATTTCCCTCCCTTCCCATGAACAGTCTCGTATATGAGGTCAATGGCCTCTGATATTTTTTCATCTATCGGGATATTTAAAATGGCATTTGCTTCGGCCTCAAGGATACGCTTTATTTCTTCTTTCATGGGGAACATGTTTTTACAATTTTGCATCATCAAAGATACGAGTTTTTGCGGCAATCTTCCATCACCAAACATCGGTATTCCCAGGGGGCGATCACAAAGATCACTCCTTCCGTGAATATCAGACCGTCCTGCAGCAATTCATATGGATGAGCACCTGGCGTCAGCGATTGCATTATCTCATTCAACAGGAAAGCATTCACCGGATCGTCTGATTCTTTCTGACCCCATATTGATGAACAGGATTTGCCATAATACGTTGAAGTAAGATAATAAAATTGAGGATAAGAATAAAAGCCTGACAGTAAATAACAGGTTAAAGGAACAAAAATTATTAATTGTCCGGTTATGTTTATTTAATATAGGGGGTATGAATAAAAAAATATATAAAATACTATTTTATGTATCAAAATTAATGGGGTCAATAACGAGAAAATTATTATTTTATAAATAATTCATAAAAATTATAGGGTATGTTATAAAATATATATATTTGTCTGTTCAAACTATTAATAACCTAAAATTAAAACCATGACAAAAATGAAGTTGTTCTTTACGGTATTGATGGCTGTACTGATTTTTTCGCCCAACAACCTCATGGCACAGGAAGAGGGAAATGAAAATCCTTCAAAATTTTCTGCCGGAGCTGATTTTTACAGTAGCTACATCTGGCGCGGTTCGAAACTTGGAACAGGACCCGCATTCCAGCCTACCATTGATTTTACAACCGGTGGTTTGTCCATCGGCGTATGGGGCTCATTTGATGCGGCCGGATATATGGAATCTGATCTCTACGCTTCCTACAGTTTCCCGTTCGGCTTGACATTGGGGGTTATTGATTACTATTTACCGGATCTTGATATTTTTGATATTACAGATACAACAGGAAGCCATGCCCTTGAATTGTCGGCAGGCTATGAATTAGGAGGGCTGAGCCTTAGTGCGAATTACATTATTAATGAGGCGGGTGGTGCAGGTTCATATGGCGGGGATATGTATTTTCAGGCAGGCTATGCCTTTGAACATGTTGAAATCTTTCTGGGAGCCGGAAACGGCTGGCATACATCCGACGGTGAGTTTGCTGTTTGCAACGTGGGACTGGGAACCGGAAAAACGATAAAAATAACCGATAGTTTCTCCGTTGAGGTTAGCGGTCAGGTAGTATTCAATCCCGAGAAGAAGCAGCTTTTCGGAGTAGTTGGTTTCTCACTTTAATCTGAAAAAAGCGCGGAATGATTGAGGATGATTACTTATTTACAGGGTGAATCACCCATCGCATTGGATTAATAGAACCTTGGTAAACCTATAGTTAGGCCTATGAAAAAGCCCGGAAACAATCCGGGCTTTTTATAGATTTTATGATCAAATTCTTTACGGTTTAGGATATCCTGCTATTTCTTTGAGGTTTTCAGCGATGACAGCATCGGGCAATTCGTAGTTCTGCAACTGACCGGTCATGTATTTTTCATAGCCCGTCAGGTCCATCAGACCGTGACCAGAAAAACCAAACAGGATTACTTTTTCTTTCCCTTCTTCCTTTGCTTTTTTGGCTTCGCGGATCACAGCTGCTATCGCGTGAGTCGTCTCAGGTGCAGGGATTATGCCTTCCGTTCTGGCGAAAAGCAGACCGGCTTCATAACATTCAAGCTGGTGCAATGATATCGGGGAAATCAGGCCGTCTATCGCTGCCTTGCTGACCATCGGCGACATCCCGTGATAACGCAATCCTCCTGCGTGAATGGGAGCCGGCATAAAACTATGGCCCAGTGAAAACATGGGTACCAGCGGTGTCATCTTGGCGGTATCGCCATGATCGTATACATAGGGTCCTTTTGTTAAGGTCGGGCATGATGCAGGTTCAACAGGAATAATGTCAATCTTGGATCCATGAATTTTATCATAGATAAAGGGGAATGACAATCCGGCAAAATTACTGCCTCCTCCAACGCACGCTATTACCACATCAGGTTTCTTTTCTCCGGCAATTTCAAGCTGTTTTTTAGCTTCTAGACCAATAATAGTCTGATGCAACATCACATGGTTCAGCACACTTCCAAGGGAATATCTTGTTTCGCCTTTAGGATCAGTAACAGCGGCTTCAATAGCTTCACTGATGGCAATGCCAAGGCTCCCCGGCGTATCAGGCGTTTTGGCCAGTATATCCCTGCCTGCCTTCGTTTCCTGGCTGGGACTGGCAAAACAACTGGCGCCATAAGTCTGCATGATCAATTTCCGGTATGGTTTCTGGTCAAAACTTATTCTCACCATAAAAACTTTGCATTCCAGTCCAACCAGTGAACAGGCAAAGGCGAGTGCGCTACCCCACTGGCCGGCTCCCGTTTCAGTAGTCAGCTTTTTAATGCCAAACTGCTTGTTATACCAGGCCTGGGCAACTGCTGTATTTCCTTTATGGCTTCCTGCCGGTGAGAAACTTTCATTTTTATAATATATCCTTGCGGGCGTTCCCAGCGCTTGTTCCAGATCAAAGGCCCGGTGCATGGGAGCAGGACGCCACCGCGTCAGCAGCTCAAGTACACCTTCAGGGATGTCGATCCACCGTTGTGTACTATATTCCTGTTCAATAAGATTCATCGGGAAAACCGGGGCCCAGGCTTCTGGCGGCACAGGTCCGTCGGGACTCATATACGGCGGAATTTTCAGGTCCGCAGCCAGATTATACCACTGCTTGGGCATTTCTTTTTCAGTAAGAACAATTTTTCGGATTTTTGTCATGGTCATAAAATTTTGAAAAGTATATTCATGCAATAGTTTTGCATATCGCAAATATAATCATTCAACAGATAAATGCTAATTTTTGCCAGATTTTTATAGCAGCGTGGGGCAAAATCTCATTTTTCTTTCAGTATTTGCCTGAGAAAATCCCGTAAGGGTTTGGCAAATTCATCCCTTTTAAGGGCAAATTCAATGGTGGTCTTAAGAAAATCGAGTTTGTCTCCCAGGTCATGCCTTTTACCCTCGATGGTCTGGGCTATAATACCCTGATGTTTCAGCAATATGCGCAAGGCATCTGTTAGCTGAATCTCATTTCCTTTTCCCCTCGGGGTTTTTTCGAGTGCCGGAAAAATATCGGGTGTCAGTATGTATCTGCCGGCGACGGCCAGATTGGAAGGGGCTTTTCTGACATCAGGTTTTTCAACCAATTCGGTTAACTGCATCAGTTTTTTGCTGATTTCAGTGCCTCCGACAATGCCATACCGGGAAACCTTATCGCGGGGTACCGTCTCGACAGCAATAATCGGTTGCCGGTATTGCTCGAAAGTGTCAATTAACTGCTGCGTTGCAGGTATAACAGAATCAATAACCGTGTCGCCAAGCAGAACAGCAAAAGGCTCATTGCCGCAATGAAACCGTGCGTGAAAAATAGCATCCCCCAGGCCATTTAGTTCTTTTTGCCTGATGAAATGGATGTTGGCCATATTTTCAATATGCCGCAGCTGGTTGAGTACAACTTCATCTTCTTTTTTCTGCATACGCGCTTCCAGCTCAAAATTACGGTCAAAGTGATCTTCAATAGACCGCTTGCCTTTGCCTGAAATGATCAGTATATCTTCTATCCCGGAATCCACACATTCCTGTACAACGTATTGGATGACCGGAGTATCAATGATCGGGAGCATTTCCTTGGGCTGTGCCTTGGTGGCCGGAAGGAATCGTGTGCCCAGGCCGGCTGCCGGTATAACAGCTTTCTTAATCATGGTTACATTATATAGGGTTTAATAACTCTTGCATTGATTTCCTTCAGCCGGACAATCAGTTTCTGCAACATCTCGTCATTGGCATAAGTACCGATGATGGCACCGCCTGATCCGGGAAATTTTGCCGATGCACCGCATTTACGGGCTATCCTTATCATTTCCTTATTGCTCTCAGGAATATTCATGATTTGTGACCGCAGATCAAAGTTACGGTTCATTAGCTCCGACAAAAGCTCTGTATCTCCCTTGATCAACGCTTCTTTCCCCTTTTCCGCCAAACCTGCAATTTCAGATAAAACAGCCCTGACGTGCTTGTCTCCCCGGTCATAACGCTGGCGGATATCACTCAGCACCTTCCCTGATTCTTTTCCCAGCTGGGACTTATAGGCAAGGTACAGTTTGGGCAGTTTATTGGGATCGATCGGCTCGTAAATGCCGTGCTGGTGCTGCAACATATATTCCTCATTGAAATCCATATATACACATCCTTCATAGACCTGAATGACCCGGTCCTGCAATCCTGCATTAATTCCCAGTTCCTCCTTTTCAACGGCGAGAATAAGAGAGGGAAGCATGGGCATGGGAATATCAACATGATAAAATTGCATGAGTGCTTTAATGGTGGCCGTCACTATCGCACTGGATCCGGCCAGCCCAACCTGCCGGGGAATAGAAGACTGATACCGCAGGGTGAAATTATTTCCAGCAAGCCTTATCTGGTTCTTTTCACAGTAATCACAGAATTTCTTGATGGTAGCCTTCAACAACCGCGCCCCACCGTAATATCCGGTTAAGCTTACCTTTTCGGAGAGGTGATATATGCTCCTGAATTGATTCAGATCCTCTTCCTGTTCTTCAATCACCAGGGAAGGAGATTCATATAAGGTAACAGCCGCACCGAAATTCCTGACAATAATGGAAATTGTCTTTCCAAAGTATCCGTCGGACGGATTTCCGAGAAGGCCGGCTCTGGCATATGCCCGTGATTCTATTATCATGTCTGGTATGAAAAGGTTGGCTTCTAAATTAATATATTGAACGATGCAAATCGTAAAAAATGTTCTTTTTTTATCCGGATACCGCGGTCTTCTCTGATAAGTTGCAAAACAATAAGCATAAAAACCTGCCTGGGCAGGACCTGTCTTTTTGTGCGGCCGGCTGTCTTAAAAAAAGTTAATATCGTGGTTATTAGTATTAGTACATTTTTAGTAGATTTACAATACATAATACGGACCATACTATGAGTTCACCGTTTATCAGACCTGATAAAAAAATCCTGTCCGCCCTGCTGTTCATACTTTTTGTCATGATCATTCATGCCGACAGGGTGCGCGCTTTGGATAATTATACAATGCATGATATGGGCAACTTTCAGGATGTTGTATCACAGCCCGCTGAGTCAACCCTGGTAGTGGAAGAAGCTGCCGGAGAAGAGGTTTTTATTACGGAAAATGATGCTGCCTCAGTTCCGGAACCTTCGGTTGCTGAAGGGAGTCCTGATGATACAGACACCGGATCTGTTGCTGATTCAACCATCGTTTTGGCCGCGGCATCAGCTTCGCAGCAGAATTTGCCTTTTTACCGGAGATGGTGGTTCTCATTGCTGGTTATATTGCTGGCCGCTCCTTTTTTATACAGGATTTTTACCATTCGTAACAAGCAGCTGGAAAAAATCATCGGAGACCATGCAGCCAAAATAAGTGAGCTCCATCAACTGGTTAAACAAAAAGAAGAGTTGATTGTGTTGAAAGAATCTGAATTTCATGAAAAACTGGTTGAGGAAGAGGAGCTGAAATATCATGCTATCGGATTATCAAAATTTTCAGAGATCATGTCGGGCAGCAAGGGCGAACTTGGAAAACTCGGACAGCATCTCATTTATGAACTGGTCAAATATCTCGGGATAAACATGGGAGCTATCTATATTGTAAAAGGAGAAGAACTCAGCGATCAGGTGCTGGAGTTGCTCAGCGCTTATGCCCCGGATGCAAAACAGCTGCAGGCTAAGATTCATCCCGGGGAAGGATTTGTCGGCACCTGTTTCAACGAGGGACAGATGATGGAGATAACGGATGTCCCAACTACCTATACAAAGATTTCTTCAGGCCTGGGTGAAGCACTTCCCACTTACCTGGCTTTTGTGCCCCTGCTGCAGGATGAGATCAAACTGGGTGTCATTGAACTGGCATCCTTTAAAAAACTTGAAAAACATAAGCTTGAATTTATTCAGAAACTCTCCCAGAATATAGCAAGTTTTATTGCCATTAGGACTGCCGCAGCCAGAGTTCAGGAAATGCTGGCCAGATCACAGACTCAGGCAGAAGAACTTCAGGCGCAGGAGGAAGAACTCCGGCAAAACCTTGAAGAGATGCAGGCTACGCAGGAAGAACTGAACCGGCAGATGGAGAAAAACAAACTTATTCAGGTGGATCTGGCCAAAGAAAAATACCTGATGGACGCCCTCATGAATAATATTCCCGAGTATATATACTTTAAGGACCGGGACAGCAAATTCCTTAAGAGCAGTCATTCTCTTGTTCGTAGCTTTGGTGTTTCAAAGCAGGAAGATTTACTGGGTAAATCAGATTTTGACTTCTTTGGTGATGAACATGCCAGACCAGCTTTTAATGATGAACAGGAAATTATCAAAACCGGCAAGCCCATCCTTGACCTGGTTGAGAAGGAAGTCAAAAAGGACGGATCGGTGAGTTGGGTAAGTACAACCAAGATGCCGTTGTATGACCAGCATGGAAAGATTGTCGGCACTTTTGGCATTTCCAAGGACATCACGAAGGCAAAGAAAACGGAAATGGAAATGCAGGAGAAGACTGAGGAACTGAAGGCCCAGGAAGAAGAATTGCGTCAGAATCTGGAAGAAATGCAAACCGTTCAGGAGGAGATGGAAAGACAGAAAGCCGAACTCGACTGGGAAAAACACCTGATGGATACCCTCCTCAATAACCTGCCGGAATATATCTATTTTAAGGATAAGGATAGCAAATTCCTGAAAAACAGCTTATCGCATGCCAAATTATTTGGTTTTTCCAATCCAAAGCAGATAATGGGCAAATCGGATTTTGATTTCTTTGCTGAGGAACATGCCAGGCCGGCATTCGAAGATGAACAGAAAATCATTAAAACCGGAAAGCCCATTATTAATATGGTTGAAAAAGAAGTGAGGAAGGATGGTTCGTTAACCTGGGTCAGCACCTCAAAAATGCCGCTATGCGACAAACAGGGAAAGATAATCGGCACCTTTGGCATCTCCAAGGACATTACGGAAACAAAGAAAATGGAGATGGAAATCCAGCAGCGAAACAAGGAACTTCAGACCCGGGAAGAAGAGCTCCGGCAAAACCTGGAGGAAATGCAGACCATCCAGGAAGATCTGCAGCGCAGAATACTGGAAAACGAAAAGATAAAAACTGAATTTCAGCAGAAGGAAAAAGAGCTGTTGAAGAAAATAGAGGAATTGAAGAAGAACAAAAGATAGGGACAAGGGACGAAGAAGAAGGGAGAAGTGATACCTAAAAAGCTAAAAAGCTAAAACCCTAAACCCCTAAATTCACATTCCCTGAAATTATTCCTTTTTTAATTCCATCCTGACATACATTGGCAGATTGCCTAGCTCAATCTCCCTGATGGAATAGCTATTCCTGAATTTTGTCTGTTTGATTATGGCTTCGATTTCAGGAAGGGAGTAGGCCATCCTCAATTGCCTTTTAAGAAAATGTATTAATACTCGTTTGCGGATAAAGGGATAATCTTCAAGATATACAGCAAGCCTGCGCCGCAAAACTTTCCTGTGATAATCCCGGTGTGTATCGAATAGGTATGCCGTCGTGCCCGGTTTCAGTATCCTGAAGATCTCATCCAGCCCTTCAGCAGGATTTTCCCAGCCATGAAAGTTCCCCGCACTGACAATGCAATCAAAGAAATCGTCCGCATATTCGGTTTTTCTGATATTGCCAATCCGCAGATCCACTCCCTTTATGCTCCGGATATTTTGCCGGGCTATGGCCAGCATGGAGTCATCGGTGTCAATGCCGGACAGGTCAAGTGCCGGATTTTTATTGCTTATGGCTATTATGAGCAGACCCTGACCTGTTCCAATATCCAGCAATCTGCCCTTGGGCAGTATACCGACCATGAAATCGGCGATCTCTTCAAATGACCTGTCAATGCCTTTTATGCTGGTTAGATTATCGTACAGCCTGGCTGCGAAAGCAGGCATTTTAATATAGTTCTTTTCTCTGCGGATTTTCATTTTTTTTCATTTTTTACTCGTCACTCCTGCCTGCCGGCAGGCAGGAGTCACTTATCACTTCATTCTTCCCCCTCTATCTTATCAGCATGAAACTACCCCTTTTCTCCGTCTCATACCCATGGCTGGTAACTGCCCTAATATAATAGGCGTAGGTATCCATGTTCTGTATCTTTCCATTCACAGAGCCATCCCATCCTTCATCAAGCCGTATTGTTTCAAATACCAGATTGCCCCAGCGGTTGAATATTTTAAATTCTTTGAATTCACGGATGTTTTTGGTCTCGGGCATGAAAATGTCATTGTTGTCATCGCCATTGGGTGTAAAAGCACCAGGCGTTTCGATATAAAAATCAATAATGACTTCCACCGGGAACTCCTCGGTCAATGCAAAGCATTCATCGGTAATGGTCACAATATAAGTAACATTGTTTTCAGGTTTTATGACAGGCTCGCTGCAATTTAAGCAAGAAATACGGTATTCAGGTGACCAGCTGTAAACGGCGTCAGGATTATCGGATACAGCGCTCAATCCGATGGATTCACCGATGAAAACAGCGGTATCCTGCAAAGGAATGCGGCTTATCACGGGAGGTTGCTCAACGCTTATGGTAATATCATTCATGGAACGGCATCCGTATGCATCCGTAACGGCGGCCGTGTAAAGCCGGGTTGAATCGATGGTCAGCGATGGTGCAAAAGACGAAGGATTATTCAGTCCTTCCGGAGGATTCCATACAACACTCCAGCCGGGAAGGACAGGATTGATAGAAAGGGATGAAGCTATTCCGCTGCAGACGGATGTATCACCAAGAATGGCAAAAACAGGCAACGGCATCACGATGATGGTTTTTGTCAATGAATCGGCGCACCCCATGGCATCTGTTACCTCCAGGCTGATTTGCATGGCACCCGGTGAAGAAAGCAGGAACGGCGTCAGAACCGGGTCATGGACTACCAGTATATCATTTACAGTCCAGGTAATATCCTGATAACCGGCAGACTGATTTATGGTCTGTAATTCCTCATGGAGGCAAAAATTTGTCTTGCCTTCCGGAAAATCAAATGCAGCGGTGACATTGGAAACATTCAATGTGGCATAGGTCAGGGTTACCTCACAGGCATTGTGCCTTACCACCAGCGCCGGATGTATGACCCCCTTTGCCTTATATTGATGCACGGGAGATGCCAGGGTGGAGGTTTCACCATCGCCGAATATCCACTCCATCTCGCTTACATTCTGGGAGGAAGTCAGGCTGAAAGCTACCGGATCACCATAACAGATGGAACGGGGTTCAAAATTAAAGGTTGCGTACGGACCGGTTACGCTGATGGTCTTTGAATGTGTGGCCTGACAATTATTGGGTGTCCTGATCCAGAGTGAAGTATTGTATGTCCCTGGCTTTGAATAGGTATACTGATAGCTGTCACGGTATCCGGGACTTTGATTGCCATCACCAAAGGTCCACCTACCTGCAGCAACATTATTGCCTTCATTGTAGGTAAACAGGACTTGGGCAGGATAGCAATCGAAAATGCTGTCATTTACACTGTACCCGGCATCAGCCTTCTCGACGCTGATATACTGGGTTTTTATCACAGTATCCTGGCAGCCGTTCTGGCTTGCGCTTAAGGTCACATCATAAATGCCGGCTTCCGTGTATACATGGTCGTGTGAAACAGCAGACGTGGCGCCGTCTCCGAAATCCCATAGGTAACTGTCAAAGGTGTTGTAAGGTGCGCTGAAGCTTACCTGGTTGCCTGCGCAGATAAAATTATTGTCGGCTTCGAAAGTAATATGCGGTTTTGACAATGTTATGGGAATAAATTTATCATTGCTGCATCCAAATATATCCCTAACTGAAAGTCCTGCCCAGTAAACCCTGGAATCAGCGCTGGTATATCTGTGATTGACCGGTGATGCCGAAGTATTATCAACAGCGTTGTCTCCATAAATCCATTCCCAGGTGGTGGGAAATTCGTCCGTGCTGGTTTTTGTAAATCTGACAACCAGTCCCGAAGCACATCCTTCGTTTATGCTGGTGGTGAAGTCCACCTGGGGTACGACTACCTGTATTGACTTCTGAAGGGTGTCCTGGCAGCCGTCGTCTGCCCTGACGACAAGCTCTGTTATAAAAGTCCCTGTGGTGTAATAAACATGGGCAAATTCTTCGCTGAATGTTCTCCGGCGGGGGGTATTGTCATTAAAATCCCACAAGAATCCTTCGTTATAGCATTCGGTGATATAGTCTTTTGACGGCCTGGCATTAAAATAGGCGGTGTCACCATAGCATACGACAAGTTCCGACAGGAAGCCGGCCGTAACTTTTCTGACTTTTATGGTCTTTGTTATGATGACTGAACAGGAAGTCACGTTATTGAAAGCCTTTAACGTTACGGCATAATCGCCGGATGAGGGAAAACGGTAGCGGACTGAATCGCTGGCATGGATTACATTGTCGTTGATATTCCATTCTATTGAGCTGGTCATGGGGATGTCAGGAATGAAAGTGTATACCAGCGGGCTGTCGCAGGAAAAGATTTCATGGAAACTTCCGGCTGGCGGATTAACAGCAAAAGCCTGCTGAATGACGGTATCGGACAGGCATCCGTTGTAACCGACTTCAAGACGGATGGATTTATATCCCGTACTATCCGTAAAGATCAGAACGGCGGCCGTGGGATTTTCAGATCCGGTAATGTTAAATAACTGCGGGGATGAATAATGCCAGAAATCAATGCTGTCATGCAGATTGGTCTTATCCATGAGCTGAATACTGCCACCAAAACATACCTGTTCGGGAACTACGGTAAAATCAGGATTCAGCCTGCCTCCGGCTTTCACGGTTATGGGATAAGAGGTGTCGATGCATCCAAAGCTGTTTTCAATGGCAAGCATAACCTCAAATTCACCCGGCTGATCGAAAGTATGGACAAAGGGTACTGATGAAGTCTGGCTGAATGCTAGCTGATTAATAATCCAGGTCCATTTTTGAATGGGTTCAGCAGACCGGCTGCTGTCTGAGAATGTAACCTCCAGGGGCACACAACCGGCAACGAGATCGGGCATAAAGCGGGCCACCGGAAGAATGACACGCAGCTCTTTTATGATGCTATCCCTGCATCCGTTAATGCTGGTAGTAAAATGTTTAAAAGGAAAACGAAGCTGATTGGCTGTGTGGCTGTACAATTCTTTATGGGACAATTCATGGGTAATGGTAAAGGAAATATCGGCCAGGGTATCTTCTGAACCATCCGGCAGTATCCATAGCTGTTCAACCTGATGCTCAGACCGGCCTGTCAGATTCACCGTTACCGGAAGCTGACAACCGTAAGCCGGATCCATCTCAAAGTCAGCAATGATATGATCAACCCGGAAGGAAAGTTCCATGCTGTCGGGACAAGCAGACTGCCGGCCCACTACCAGCTTTACCTCAAACCTGCCGGAATCCCTAAGGTTATAGCTGAATTCCGGCCCCTCGCGTATGAACGCCATGCCATTGTACTTTACATGCCAGGTATAATCAGTTGATCCGGCATGAGTAGAAGCAAATCTCGTTTTGCCGGGACAGAGGATGTCGTTTTCTTCATCCCTGATATTGTTCCCCTGAACAGCATAAATATAGCCTTCCTGACGGCCAACAGCAATATAGGATTCCTTGGTCAGTGAGCTGATACAACCCAGCTCATTTTCTGAACGGAGCGTGACATCATAGACTCCGTCGGTATTATAATGTGCTGTTGCATTGTATGAATCCGATCCCGTGCCGTTCCCGAAATCCCAGTGGTACTGTAACGCTGTGGAAGATACGGAATGGTTGATGAAATTAACCACCAGGGGAGATTCACAGGCATGGGTATCGGAAGCCGAAAAGCTGATCACCGGTTCGGGATATACCGTTATTAATCCCGTGGTTTCAATATAATCCGTGCAGCCATTATCATCAGTAACCTGCAGAAAGACGTCGTAGTTGCCTGCCTGGCTGTATGTATGCCCCGGACTGTCGGAGACTTCGGTAAATCCATCCCTGAAATCCCAGAAAGCCTTTATGATGGGTGCATCGCCAATTTCAGTTTGATGGTGAAAGCTGACCTCAAAGGGTGCGCAACCCTCGGTTTGACTGGCATTGAACTGCGCCACCGGACCCCTGAAGATATTGACTTCAGCAGTGGCCACAGCAGTGTCATTTCCTTCAATAACGCTTAAAAAAACCAGATAAGTTCCCGGATCTGTATATACTTCTTCAAGGATCATTTCAGCAGAATGGCTGATGGCTCCGTTCCCGAAGTCCCATTCATAAGTAATTCCATGTCCCTGGGATGATTCGTTCGTAAATACAACCCGTGCAGGGGCGCAATTGTTTCGTTTCTCAAATGTAAAACCGGCGGTCTGGGCGACCAGGTTATTCCCGAAAATAAGCAACAGAAAACCAATTAAAGAGCAGGAGGGGTTGGGGTTTTTTTTATAATATTGCATTAATGACGTCATGCGTATGTTCAGGATATAGCTAATGATATCTAAAAATAAGACATTTTGAAGATTGACGGATTAAAAATAGCAATAATTGTTATTGCGTTAACTTTTTTTCTGCATCCTGAAGGTTCAGCGCAGGATGTCCATTTTACGCAGATTCATGCGACTCCGTTATTGATTAACCCTGCCAATACAGGGGTCTCTGATTATGATTTCAGGCTGGTGAATAATTACCGGAATCAGTGGAGGCAGATTGAAGCACCATACAATACCTACAGCATATCGGCCGATAAAAGGCTGTTCCTGGGGAGTCAGGCCATAGGCATAGGAGCCTGCATCGTGCATGATCTTTCATCAGGCAATCATCTGGTTGCGGATAAATTTCATATATCGGTGAGTTATTCGCGATTTTACCGCAATCATCAGTTCATTCTGGGTATACAGCCTGGCGTGGTATTCCGTAATTTTAACCAGCAGGAAATAACTTTTGGTTCCCAGTTCAGCACCATCGACAATCGTTTTAGTACCGCTCTTCCCAGCAATGAATACCTGTTGGCCGATAAGCTTTCCTATTTTGACTGCAATGCCGGCTTTTTGTGGAGAGCCCGCATTGCAGCATATCAGCTGGCTGCAGGGATTGCAGTTTACCATCTGAACAGGCCGGTGGAATCTTTTATGAAAAACAACGATGACGAACATTTACCGTTACGGTATAATGTGCATGCCCATATGCTGATCCCTTTAGCTGAGCGGATCGATCTGATTCCCCTGATACTCTATAGTGCAACGTCGGGTGCAAGAGAATTTGTAGGGGGCAGTTTGCTGGGATATTCAGTACCGTCTGCCAGATCGGTTAAAAACATATATGCGCTTGCTTCATTGCGGGCTAACCCTGTCAGGAATATGGATGCCATCATGGTAGGAGGAGGTATCCGGATCCTGAAATTTGACCTTTTTGTCAGCTATGACATCAATATTTCTTTGCTTCGCAAGGCAACCAATTTTTATGGAGCCTTTGAAATATCAGTGATCTACAGAAACCTTCATTCACGGTCGAAGGATACAACCGAGCCATGTTACATCTTATAAAAATAAGCCAGGTGTTTGGGTTCAGGGCAGCCATTAAACCTTTGTTCATGCTGGCGGCTGGTTTTCTAATTGAACTGGTAATGATGCCCGGAGATATTCGTGCGGCGGACACAACCAGGATACTGTCAGGCGAATTAAAGCGCAA
>Ga0105100_10000222_pt1 | contig 33204 bp, 30 predicted proteins | sample PPLLak12cMay2015_2_FD_87033 | JGI IMG/M metagenome (GOLD analysis project Ga0105100, IMG submission 87033) | Freshwater sediment microbial communities from Prairie Pothole Lake near Jamestown, North Dakota, USA - PPLs Lake P8 Core (1) Depth... | ecosystem: Environmental > Aquatic > Freshwater >... | reverse complement strand
TCGGCGCGGCTTTCGGACTTCAGGCGGCCTTGATCGTCGGCGGCGTCATGCGCTTGCTGCCGATGACCGGGGTGACCTTGCCATTCGTCTCCTACGGCGGATCATCGCTTCTGACCAGCTTCATCGGCCTGGGGATCTTGCTGAAGCTGCCGCAGCGAGCCGCGCGGCCCGGCGCCTACGCGGCGCCCCTGCGCGTGTTGGCGATCGGGTCGCTGTTGGTGACGCTGGCGCTTTCGTTGACGCTCGGCTGGTGGTCACTCGTGCGCGCGCCGGCGCTGGTCGGGCGCCTCGACAACCCGCGCCATGCGCTGGCCGGCGTGTATGTGCCGCGCGGGCGAATTCTGGATCGCAGCGGCCGCGTGCTGGCGGAGTCGGTCGGTCAGCCTGGGGAATACCTGCGCGCGTACGCGGGCGAAGCCTCGGGGCCGGTGATCGGCTACGACTCGATTCGCTTTGGGCAGTCCGGTCTGGAAGCAGAGCTCGACCCGATACTGCGCGGGGAGGTGGGGCGGGGGGCGCTGGAGGTGTGGTGGTCCGAGCTGGTGACCGGATTCCCGCCGCAGGGGCAGGATGTTCGGCTGACGCTGGACGGGGAGGCGCAGCAAGCAGCGGTCACGGCGATGGAAGGTCGGCGCGGGGCGGTGGTGATCCTTGATTCGGTCAGCGGCGAAATCCTGGTGGCAGCTTCCTCCCCAACTTTCGACGGCAACCGCTTGGCGCAGGATTGGGAGACGTTGGTGGCGCGCTCAGACGGTCCGCTCGTAGACCGCGCCACTCGCTCGGCGTACCAGCCGGGAAGCGCCCTGGCGCCCCTGGTCGCAGCCTGGGCTGAACGGGCCGGCGTGGCCAGGCTCGAACAAGAGCAGGTGGGCGCATCGGCGCCGTTGGTGGCGGACGGTCGGGTGGTGCACTGTCGTGTCTTCACCGCGGAGGATGAATCGATCGACCTGGCCGAGGCGCTGCGGCGCGGTTGCCCCGCGCCGATCGCCGCGCTTGGGGAGAAGCTGGGCGATGAAGAACTGGCGGCGATGATGGCGGCCTTCGGGCTCGCCGGCCAGCCGGCGCTGGCAAGCCAAGCGGCTGACGGGGAAGGGGAACCGATCGACCTCGTTCTTGACGCCGGCCTGGCCGCCGCCGGCCAGAACGGTTTGGTGGTCACGCCGCTGCAGGTGGCCCGGGCCTTCGCGGCCATCGCCGCCGGAGGGCGCCTGCCGCCGCTCCGCTTGATTGACGCAGTGCAGGATCCGGCCGGAGAATGGGAGCCGTCCTCCCTGGGTGACGGCAGCCGATCGGCCGTTGACGCCGTGGCTGCGGGCCGCGTACTGCGAGCGCTGGGCCCGGACGATCTCTCACCGGTGGGCTTCCTGGCGCAGGCGGTGGTCGGCCCGGAGACGGCACAGGTGATGTGGTTCATAGGGATCAGCGCCGGCCCGAGCCCGGCGCGAATCGTGGTCGTGGTGCTCGAAGACGGCGGCCCGGCGCAGGCGCGACAGATCGGGTCGTACCTCTTGGAGGTGGCCGCGGGCGTCCCCCTGTCTCATCAATAGATCCTGGCACCTAGAGAGGGTCGATCCCTGCGCTGAGAGTGCTACCCAAGCGACTGCTTCGGACACCGACACCCCTTGGTTGGGCAGGTCTTGGCGGGCACCTTCTGGCCTCGAGGGCATGGCATTGGCTGGGCGGCTCAGGCGATCAAGGAGGCGATGGACTTCGTTGCACCGCTTGAGGGGTCGGCAGCATTCGAGGTGAGGCAACTCGGTCCCTTGACCTTGCCGCTCATCGCCGCTACAATCCATCGCCTTACATGTTGCTGAGCCCGCCGGCCAGGCGCTGCTGACGGCAGCCTGAACGGCGGGCGTGTGTTTGTGGGTGGGTCGGATGTTCGAAGGGCTGACGGATCGTCTCCAATCAATATTCCGCAATCTGGGCCGCCGGGGCAAGCTCACCCCGGCCGACATCGAATCGGCGCTGCGTGAGATTCGACTGGCGCTGCTCGAAGCCGATGTTCACTACCGGGTTACCAAGGAGCTTGTCGATGCCGTGCGCCGGGAGGCGCTCGGCGCGCAGGTTTCGCGTGCCCTCAACCCGGCCCAACAGGTTGTGCAGATCGTCCATCGGGAATTGGTCGCCGCTCTGGGTGAGCCCGGTCGTTTCACACTCAGCGGCGCCCGCCCGTGTGTAATCCTGATGGTCGGCATGCAAGGCAGCGGCAAGACAACGACCGCCGCCAAACTGGCGCGCTGGCTGCGGGAGCGCGGGGAGCGGGTGCACCTGGTCGCCGGGGATGCGCGGCGGCCGGCCGCTGCGCAGCAGCTGGAGATTCTCGGGAGAAGCCTGAAACTTGAGGTGCACGCGGCCTCGGAGGCGAGCCCGGCCGCGGCTTGTGCCGGGGCGCTTGAAGAGGCGAGCCGCGCCGGGGCGACGGCCGTGATCATCGACACGGCCGGCCGGTCGCAGTTGGACGAGGAACTCATGGCTGAGCTGGAGGCCATCGCCGGCGAGGTGCGGCCGCGCGAAACGCTTCTGGTCGTCGATGCCATGACCGGGCAGGAAGCCGTCAACATCGCCTCCGGCTTTCAAGCGCGCCTGCCGCTGACGGGGCTGGTGCTTTCCAAGATCGACGGGGATGCCCGCGGCGGCGCGGCGATCTCTATCCGCTCCGTCACGGGCACACCGATCCGCTTCCTGGGGACCGGTGAGTCCCTGGAGGCGTTCGAGCTCTTCGATCCCGAGCGGGTGGCCGGTCGCATCCTGGGCATGGGGGATGTCCTGGGGCTGATCGAGAAGGCCGAGGCGGTCGTCGACCGAGAGGAGGCGGAGAAGCAGGCCGCCCGACTCTCCAAGGGCGACTTCACGCTTCAAGACATGGCCGATCAGCTGGCCCAGGTGCGGCGGATGGGTCCGCTGGGGAATCTATTGGACTTGCTTCCGTCGGGGATGCGCGGTAACCTTGCCGATACGGGTGAGGCGGCTGAACGCGGCCTGGTTCGCTCCCAGGCGATCGTCCAGTCGATGACCCCGCAGGAACGGCGACGGCCGGAGCTGTTGAACGCCAGCCGGAAGCGTCGGGTCGCCGCCGGCTCAGGGACGACGGTCCAGGAAGTCAACCAGCTGCTCAGGCAATTCCAGCAGTTGAAACGGCTGGCCAGGCAAGTGGGAAAGCGCGGCCCGGCGGGCAGACTGCCGGGGCTGCGTTGAACGCTGCGGCTGCACGCCGATAAGGCAGGTTGCGCCCCTCCTTCAGGCGCCCCTCAACCTGCCCGCCGGGGCGACCGCGGCGATGTGAAGACACAGGAGAGTAGAGTCAGACATGGTTCGGATTCGACTACGCCGGGTTGGCGCCAAGCGCCAGCCCAGTTACCGTATCGTGGTGGCCGACCGGGAAAGCCCGCGCGACGGGCGGTTCCTGGAGATCATCGGGAGCTACAACCCGCGCACCAAACCTTCGACGATCGATCTGGACGAGGCGCGCCTCTATCACTGGCTGGGGAAGGGCGCACGGCCGTCCGAGTCGGTGGACAAGATCCTGCGCCTCGCCGGCGCACTGGCGCGCTGGGAGCGAGTCAAGAAGGGCGAGAACGCGGAGGTGGTCCTGCAGGAGGCCGCGCAGGCGGCCACGACTGTGGATCGCCGCACGCGTCGAGATGATCTGGCCGGTGCACACGCGGGCAAGAAGGCCAAGAAGGCGGCAGAAGATGGACCGGCGCCCGAGGCGGCCTGAGCGGCGCGAGGGCGGTCCGGCCCAGGCGCAGACGCCGATCGTGAAAGAGCTGATCGAGTACATCGCCAAGTCGTTGGTGGATGACCCGACGGAGGTGCGCGTCGCCGAACACGGCGGACGCGGCAACCTCCGCCTGGAGCTGTCCGTGGCCGAAGAGGACATGGGACGGGTGATCGGCAGGGCGGGGCGCGTGGCCAACGCCATGCGTTCGCTGCTGCGCGTGGCGGCCGCACGCAAGGGTGTGCGCGCCACCCTGGATATCCTCGAGCCTCGATGACGAGCGGGCGCGATCCGGAGTCGCCCCCAGGCGCCCGACAACCACCGGAGCACGTGGTTGTCGGGCGCATCGTTCGTCCGCATGGTGTGCGCGGCGATCTGGTCGTCGACCTGGCCGCGGACCTCTTGTTTCTGGTGAGCGAGGGGACCCGGCTCTACCTGGGGGAGGAGAAGCGCACCCGCAGGCTGACCCGGCTGCGACGTCACGGCCGCTGGCATCTGGCCACCTTCGCCGGGTTGACGACGCGGACGCAGGCCGAGGCGCTGCGTGCCCAGCCGATGCGACTGCGCCTGGAATCGGCGGCGGCGCTGCCCCCGAACGTCTACTACCACTGGCAGATCATCGGCCTGATGGTGGAGAGCGACACGGGCGAGGCGCTTGGCCGTCTGGCGGAGATCCTGCAGACGGGCGCCAATGATGTCTACGTGATCCGCGATCAGGCCGGCCAGGAGCTACTCGTCCCGGCGATCGAGGATGTGATCCGCAGCATCGACCTGCCGCAAGCGCGTATGGTCATTCACCTGATCCCCGGCCTGCGCGCCGAGCCCGGATCCGAAGTCGCTTGACCCTCGCTGACCTGCATGGTATTCTGCCCGGCTGCGAAGGGGGAGCCAGGCCGTGGAAGAGACGCGTCTTTACTGGGTTGGATTCAACCGCGTAGGCGGGATCGGCGCGGCGCGCTTGCGGCGGTTGCTGGATGTGTTCGGCGACGTAAGCAGCGCATGGCAGGCCTCCGAAACGGAGCTGCTTGAGGCCGGTCTCGATCGGCGCAGCGCGCGGGCGCTATGTGAGGCGCGCCGAAGCATCGACCTGGAGGCGGAAGGGGCGCGGATCGAGGCGCTTGGCCTGCGAGTGGTGACGTGGTCGGACGCAGACTACCCGGAGCGATTGCTGGAGATCGATGCGCCGCCTCCGGTGTTGTATGTCCGCGGCGGGTTGAAGGCGCAGGATCGCTGGGCCGTGGCCGTGGTCGGGACGCGCGCGCCGAGCGTCTACGGCCGAAGCGTGGCGCGTGACCTGGGCAGCCTGCTGGGGTCGGCCGGTGTGACCGTCGTGTCAGGGCTGGCGCGCGGCATTGACGCGATCGCCCACCAGGCGGCGCTGGAATCGGGCGGGCGCACGCTGGCGGTGCTGGGCAGCGGCCTGGACCGAGTGTATCCGCCGGAACATCGCCGGCTGGCGGACATGATCGCCGAGGCCGGTGCGCTGCTGAGCGATTACCCGCTTGGGACGCCGCCGGAGGCGGCCAACTTCCCGCCCCGCAACCGGATCATCGCCGGGCTGAGCCTGGTGGTGGTGATCGTCGAGGCGGGTGAGGCGAGCGGGGCGCTGATTACTGCTGATTTCGCCGCCGACCAGGGGCGCGAGGTCTTCGCCGTGCCCGGCTCGATCTACAGCGGCAGCAGCCGCGGCACGAACCGCTTGATCGCCGCCGGGGCCCGGCCGCTGTCCGACCTGCGCGAGGTGGTCGAGGCATTGAACCTGGACCTGGCGGTGCGGCAGGTGCAGACGGCGCAGGCGCTCCCGGAGGACCCGACCGAGGCGCGCCTGCTTCAGGAGCTATCAGGCGAGCCGCTGCACGTCGATGAGCTTCGCCTGCGCTGCGATTTGCCCGCCGCGCAGGTGGGTGCCGGTCTGGCGATGCTGGAGTTGAAAGGCAGGGTGCGGCAGGTGGGCGGCATGCACTACGTGCGCGTCCGGGAAAGCGGCCCGGTGTACAAGGTCGAGTGACGGATGGGACGCTACGCGTTGATCATGGCCGGGGGTGAAGGGACACGGCTTTGGCCGCTTTCGAGAAGGAAGCGACCCAAGCAAGTGCTGCGTCTCGGCGGTCAGCGGACGCTCTTCGAGATGGCGGTTCAACGACTCGAGCCATTGATCCCTGCGGAGCGGATTCTGATCCTGACGGCCAACGAACAGGTTGAACAGCTGCGCGCGCAGGCGCCGCAGCTGCCGGCTGAGAACTTCATCGCCGAGCCCTCTCCGAAGGGCACGGCGGCCGTGATCGGCCTGGGGGCGGTGGTGCTGGCCGAGCGCGATCCGGAAGCCGTGATGGCCTGCGTGACCGCCGACCACTTCATCCGCGATGAGGCGGCCTTCCGGTCGCTGCTGGTCTCGGCCTTCACGTTGGCTGAGGCGGGCGAGTTGGTGACCCTCGGGATCACACCGACCTCCCCGGCGACCGGCTTCGGCTACATTCAGATGGGTGCTGCGTTGGGGGAGTACGATGGGCGGCAGGCCCGGCGCGTGCTCGCCTTCAAGGAGAAGCCCGACGTCCGGGTGGCGCAGGAGTATGTGCTGAGCGGACGCTTTGTATGGAACTCGGGCATGTTCGTATGGCGTGCTGACCGGATCTTGAGCGAGATCGGGCGGCTCCTGCCGCCTCTGGCGGCCGGGCTGCGCCAGATCCAGGGCAGCCTGAAGACCGGGGGTCTGGACGAGGCCATGGTTCAGGTCTGGCCGGGACTGGAGCGCAAGACCATCGACTATGCCGTCATGGAGCGGGCCGAGCGAGTGGCGGTCTTCCCTGCCGACGACCTGGGCTGGTGGGACGTGGGCGGCTGGCAGAATCTGTTCGAGGTCCTGCAGGTCGATGGGCACGGCAACTTGATCCTGGCTGGCGAAGGCCCGCGGCCGGACACGCGCGGCAGCCTGATCTATCAAGACGAGGGGCTGCGCGGCCGCCGGGTGGTGGCCACGCTGGGTGTGCAGGATCTGGTGATTGTCGATACCGAGGACGCGCTTCTGGTGTGCCCTCGCGACGAAGCACAGCGGGTGCGAGAGATCGTTGCCTGGCTGGCGGAACGCGGTCTGGACCAATTTCTGTAGCGGGAGCATTCCTTGGAAGCGTATTGTGTCAAATGCAAGACGAAGCGCGAGATCCTGGAGGCCGAGGCGACCTTCACTGCCGCCGGCACGCCGGCGACGAAAGGCCGCTGCCCGGTGTGTGGCACAGGACTTTTCCGCATGGGCAGGACGCCGGCGCACGATGGGATGCCGGTGCCTGAGAAGGTGCGCCGCCCGAAAGCAGTGCGCAAACCGAAAGGTCGCCTGGTCATCGTAGAGTCGCCGGCCAAGGCCCGCACGGTCGGCCGCTTCCTCGGGCCGGGCTACTCGGTCAAGGCCTCCTTGGGTCATGTGCGCGATCTGCTGCGCTCGAAGCTCTCGGTCGACGTGGACAACGGATTCACCCCTCAGTATCGCGTGCCGCGTGAGAAGAAGGACGTCGTCAAGGCACTCAAGGCGGAGGTGGGCAAGGCGGCCGAGGTCTACCTGGCGACCGACCCGGACCGCGAGGGCGAGGCGATTGCCTGGCATCTGCTCGAGGCGGCCGCCATCGATCCGAGCCAGGCCCGGCGGGTCGTGTTCCACGAGATCACCCAGCCGGCGGTGGAGGAGGCCTTCCAGCACCCGCGCGCCATCGATATGAACCTGGTCGATGCCCAGCAGGCGCGCCGGATTCTTGACCGGCTCGTCGGGTACAACCTCAGCCCGCTGCTGTGGGCCAAGGTGCGCGGGCGTCTGTCGGCCGGCCGGGTGCAGTCCGTGGCACTGCGTCTGGTCGTCTATCGCGAGCGCTAGATCGCCTGCTTCGTCCCTCAGTAGTACTGGACCTTCGACGCCGAGCTGCTGCAACCGGAGAAGCCACCTTCGTTCCGCGCCCGCCTGACGCGAGTGGACGAGGCCCCGCCGCAGATCACCGATCGCCAGCGGGCCGAGGCGATCGTGGCCGACCTTCGAACGGCTGCCTACGTGGTCGACGCGGTCCGGCGCGGCACGCGCTCGCGCCGGCCGCAGCCGCCCTTCACGACCAGCACCTTGCAGCAAGACGCTTCACGCCGACTGGGTTTCACCGCCCGCCGGACGATGGCCATCGCCCAGCAGCTGTATGAAGGCATCGACATCGGCCACGACGAGCCGACCGGCTTGATCACCTACATGCGCACCGATTCGCCTAGCGTTTCCGTCTCAGCACAACAGGAGGCACGCAGGCTGATCGAGACGCGCTTCGGTGCGGAGCATCTGCCGGTTGAACCGCCCGTCTACCGGGCACAAACGCGCGGGGCGCAGGAAGCGCACGAGGCCATTCGCCCTACCTCGGCGGGGCGCGATCCCGAGTCGATGCAGCGCTTCCTATCCGCGGAGCAGGCCAGGCTCTACGGCCTGATCTGGCAGCGATTTGTGGCCTCCCAGATGAGTCCGGCCGAGTACGACACGCTGACCATCGAGGTGGCCGGCACGTCGGCCGGGCATGCATACCGGCTGCGCCTGGCCGCCTCCAGCCTGCGTTTTGCCGGCTTCCTGGCGGTCTACCAGGACGTGACGGACGACAACGGCAACGGCAAGGAGAACGGCGAGGCGACCGATCAGCGCCTGGAGCGGCTTCCGGCGCTGGAAGATGGTGATGCCCTCTCGCTGGTCGATCTCTTCCCTGAGCAGCACTTCACCCAGCCTCCGCCGCGCTACAGCGAGGCGACGTTGGTGCGCGCACTCGAGGAGAACGGTATCGGGCGGCCGTCGACCTATGCCCCGATCCTGACCACCATACAGCAGCGCGGCTATGTGCGCCGCGAGAACAAGAAGCTCGCCCCGACCGAGATCGGCGAGACGGTGAACGACCTGCTGGTCGAGCACTTTCCCGAGGTGGTCGACCTGGGGTTCACGGCGCGTATGGAAGAGGAATTGGATGAGGTGGCCGAAGGCGCCCGGGCGTGGACCGAGGTGATCGGCGAGTTCTACGGCCCGTTCGCCGCCCAGATGGCGCGAGCCGAAGAGGCGATGCCGGAGATGCGCGCCGAGCCGGAGCTGATCGACCGCAACTGTCCCGAGTGCGGCAAGCCGCTGGTGATCCGGCACGGCAGGTTCGGCAAGTTCATCGGTTGCTCAGATTTCCCGCAGTGCCGCTACACCGAGCCGTGGCTGGAGAAGATCGGCGTGCGCTGCCCGGACGACGGGGGCGAGCTGGTTGAGCGGCGCACCAAGCGCGGGCGGACCTTCTACGGCTGCGCCAACTACCCGGCTTGCGAGTTCACTTCGTGGAAGCGGCCGCTGCCGTCCGCCTGCCCCAACTGCGGCGGGCTGCTGGTGGTCGACAACCGGGAGCACGCGGCCTGTCTGAAATGCGGCAACCGCGTGCCGCTCTCGAGCCTGGTCGTTGCTGCGCCGGATGTGGCATAAAAGGTGCATCCCAGGGTTTGCCCGGCAACGGCGTTCGATCTAGAATCGAAGCCCTAAGGCCGGGGAGCTGGCGGCACGCGGAGCGGCGCTTGACAAGCCGCCGGCGAGTGAGGCGCAATGGAATCAGTCCGAGAGATCTTGAACCGGCGTTGGGTCATTCCCGTCCTGGCGGGCGTGGCCGGCATCGTGTTGGGCCTGCTCTACGGCTGGGTGATCAGCCCGGTGCGCTGGGTCAACGGGACCCCGGCGCAGCTGCGCGATGACCTGCGCATTGATTTCATGCGCATGTCCATCGACTCGTACGCGGTCAATCGGGACGCGGACCTGGCGCTGGCGCGCTATGAGGCGCTGGGCGAGTTCGGGCCGGAAGCCCTGGCCGCGGTCGGCGCCGACCCGGCCGCGGTCGACCCGACCGCCATCCAACGCTACCGTGCCGCCATCGAAATCCTCGGACCCGAGGAAGGCACCGAAGCCCCGGAGCCGGCGGGTGAGGCGAGGAGCCCGCTGACCTCGCTGATCGTCCCGCTGTGCGCGGCCACACTGATTCTGGGGGTCTTCCTGGCAGGGGCGCTCTTCCTGCGCCGGCGAGTGCGCCGGCGCGAGCCACGGCCTTTCCTGGATGAGGAGGTGGAGGAGCCGGCCTGGGACATCGGCGCTGAGTCGCCGGTCCCTTTCGCCGAGGCCGCACCGGCGGCGCGTGAACCGCTGGCGACTTTCCGCACGATCTACAGCCTGGGCGACGACTTGTATGATGACTCCTTCAGCATCGAGACGCCGACCGGTGATTTCGTGGGCGAGTGCGGTGTGGGGATCGGCGACACGATCGGGGTGGGCGAGCCGAAGAAGGTCTCCGCCTTCGAAGTCTGGCTGTTCGACAAGAACGACATCCAGACCGTGACCAAGGTCCTGATGAGCCGCTACTCGTTCAGCGATGAAACGTCGCGCTCGCGGCTGATGGCCAAGGGCGATCCGGTCCAGGCCGAGAGCGGCGGCGTCGTCTACCTGGAGACGGCCTCACTGGAGGTCGAAGCCCGCATCGTCGATATGACCTACGGCGAGGGCGCGCTGCCCCCGGGGAGCTTCTTCGAGCGGATGACGATCGAGCTGCGTGCGTGGCCTCGAGGAGGAGCCGCACAGTAGCTTGGAGCGGCCGCCAAGAAACGCGAGCGCCCCCGGACATGTCCGGGGGCGCTCGCGTCATTGCCGGCCAGGCGCGTCTAGCGGATTTCCAGGATGGTCAGGTGCAGCGCGCCGCCGGGGGTCTGCGCCAGCGCGGTTTCGCCGACGCGCTTGCCCATCAGCGCCAGGCCGATCGGTGACTCGTGCGAGATCTTGCCCTGCCGGGGGTCGGCCTCTTTCATGCCGACCAGATGGTAAGTCGCCGTCTCGCCGCCATCCAGGGAGACGACCACCGTGCTGCCGACGGCGACCGCATCGGCCCCGGTCGGCGGCTCGGCGATCTCCGCCTCGCGCAACAGGGTCTCCAGCTCCAGGATGCGCCCTTCAAGGAAGGCCTGTTCCTCCTTGGCGGCGGTGTAGTCGGCGTTCTCGCTCAAGTCGCCCTGCTGGATGGCGTGGCGCAGGCGCTTGGCCAGGTCCTGTCGGCGGGGGCCCCTGAGTTCCTCCAGCTCGGCCTTCAGGCGCTCAGCGCCCTCCGGCGTCAGAATCCATCCGCGATTGCCCATGAACGTGGTCTCGGAGCCTCAGGGTATGGTATTGGGGTTGAAGAGGCGATCGTGCTCCTGGAGAGCGAAGCGATCAGTCATGCCGGCGATGTAGTCGCACACAGTGCGTTCGAGGCCGGCCTGCTGTGCGCGCCGCTGCACCTCTTCGGTCAGGATGTCCGGGCTGCGGGTGTAGGCGGAGAACAGGTCTTCCACCGTCCTCTCCGCCTTCACCTGCATGCGGACGACCCGGTGGTGCTGATACATGTTCTCGTACAGAAACGTCTTGAGCTGACGGTTGCTGCGGTCTTGATCCGGAGAGTAGCCGATGACATTGTGCGGGAGGCGCTGCAGGGCCTCCACGCTCGATGCCGCGCTTTCCTCCAGCCGGCGGCTGGTGGCCTGGAGCAGGTTGCTGACCTCCAGGCCGATCAGCTTGCGGATCAAGCGATGGCGGAGCAGGTCGTCGATCTCGCCCCCAGCCCATTCAACGGCCTGCTTGAGCGTGATCCAGAGGGCCAGATCGTCGAGCTGCGCCGGTTTGAGGAGCTCCGAGCGCAGCCCGTCGTCCAGGTCGTGTGCGGTGTAGGCCAACTCATCGGCGGCGTTGGCGATCTGCGCTTCCAGATTGCCGCGCTTGTCCGGTTCGTAACCCTGGGCATCGGAGATGTCGTACTCCGTCTCGTGCTTGACGATGCCCTCGCGCACCTCCCAGGTCAGATTGAGGCCAGGGAAGCCGGGGTAGCGGCGTTCCAGATCGGTGACGATGCGCATCGACTGCTTGTTGTGATCGAAGCCGCCGTGCTCGGCCATCAGGCGTTGCAGGGCGCGTTCACCGGAGTGGCCGAAAGGCGGGTGGCCCAGGTCGTGCGCCAGGCAGATGGCCTCGACCAGGTCCTCGTTCGCACCCAGTGCGCGGGCGATGGAGCGGCCGATCTGGGCGACCTCCAGCGTGTGGGTCAGTCGTGTGCGGTAGTAGTCGCCCTCATGGATGATGAACACCTGCGTCTTGTATTCCAGGCGACGGAAGGCGGTGGTGTGCAGGATGCGTTCGCGGTCGCGTTGGAAGACCGTCCGATAGGAGGGCTCCGGCTCGGGGTAGGCGCGGCCGCGCGACAGCCGGCTGCGCATGCCGTAGGGCGCGAGTGCCAGGTCCTCGATCTGCTCGAGCCGTTCGCGAGTGTGGATCACCGTATCTGGGAGTCTACTCGACGGGTCTCGGCTGTGTCAATGCGCGGCCGGGGCTCCGCCGACGACGCCCGGCGGGGGGCACGTTGACAGTCCGTGACGGCGGACGCATAATCAAACCAGGCCTCGTGGGGGGAGTGCGGCGCCAACCGGCTGCGTCGGCCTTCGGCTCGACCGCGTTGACGGCAGGCGAGACCCCGATCTTTGGCGGCCCGGCCGGGTCGCCCTCACGCATCTTCGAAGGAGGCATGCCATGGCGTACAAGTTCCCAAGTGACGAATGGGTGAAGGCGTTGATGGAGGAATTGAACCGAAGTCAAGCCTATGCGGAGGCGGCCGCGACCTGGGAGGGCGACTTCTACTTCATCGCCGATATCCCCGGGGCAGAGAAACCGGCGCTGCTGTACATGGACCTGTGGCATGGCAAGTGCCGCGACGCATTCCTGGTGACGGACGAGACGGCCAAGACCCCCGCCTTCCGCATGTCGGGCTCGCTCGAGAACTGGAAGAAGGTCCTGACCAAGAAGCTGGACCCGCTCCAGGGGCTCGTGACAGGTCAACTGAAGCTGAAGGGCAACATGGCGGCGGTGATGAAGAGCGTCAAGGCCTCGAAGGAGTTGGTGGAGGCCTGCACGCGGGTGCCGACCGAGTTCCCGGCCTAGGCTTCACGCCGGTTCCGCTTCCAGTGCACTGCCCTCAGGCAAGCCTGCGCATCGGCGCAGGGTCGCCCCCTGGAGGAGTCGGTCATGTGGTTCTTCAATAGCCCTGAGATCGCATTCGGCGAGGAAGCGCTCAGCTATCTCGAGCGGCTGGAAGGCAAGCGCGCGTTCATCGTGACGGACGAGGTGCTCGTCCGCCTGGGCCAGGCGGCCCGCGTGGCAGACGTACTCAAAGGCGCGGGCTTCGAGGTCATGATCTACGACAAGGTCGAGCCGAACCCGTCGCTGGAGACGGTGCGGAGCGGGGCGGCGGCAATGGCCGAATACCAGCCCGACTGGATTGTCGGGTTGGGCGGCGGCTCGGCCATGGATGCCGCCAAGGCCATGTGGATTCTGTACGAGCACCCGGAAATGGACCCGGAGGGGATCAACCCGATCGAGATCCTGCACCTACGACAGAAGGCGCGGCTGGTGGCCATCCCGACCACCAGCGGGACAGGCTCCGAAGCCACCTGGGCTGTGGTTCTGACAAACGTCGCCGAGCGACGCAAGCTTGGGCTGGGTTCCCGCGAAGACCTTCCCGACATCGCCATCGTGGATCCTTCCTTCGTGATGGGAATGCCGCCGCGGCTGACCGCCGACACGGGGATGGACGCGTTGACGCATGCCGTCGAAGGCTTCACTTGCAGCTTCCGCAACGATTTCTCCGATGGTTTGTGTCTCAAGGCAGCCGAGATGGTGTTCGACTACCTGCCGCGCGCCTATGCGGATGGCGGGGACGTCGAGGCGCGCACGAAGATGCACAATGCTGCGACGATCGCGGGGCTGGGTTTCGGGAATGCATTGGCCTCCCTGTCGCACGGGCTGGGCCACTCGTTGGGTGCGGTCTTTCACGTCCCGCATGGTCTGGCGGTAGGATTGTTCCTGCCGTACGTGATAGAGTTCTGCGCCCGCGGCGACGCCGGGGCGACGCGCTACGGGGAACTGGCCTACCACTTGCGCCTGCCTTGCTCGACGGAAGCCGAGGCGGCGGCGGCCCTGGTAGGCGCTATCCGCAGTCTGCAGGCGAAGATCGAGGAGCCGATCTCCCTGTCGGGATGCGGCATTTCGCGAAGCGACCTTGCGGCCCAGATGGGGCTGCTCGTCTCGAATTGCGGGAACGACAGCTCTACGGTCACCAGCACGCGCATCCCCGACGACCTGGAGACCAAGCGACTGTACGAGTACGCGTACGACGGGAAGCCGGTCGACTTCTAGACAGCAGATCGCGCACGTCGACTCGCATGGGCGGAGCCCGTCGCGTCGCGATCCTCTCGCGGGAGGCCGCAGGTGATGAATCACACGCTGCTGCACGTCGATCTCGATCGGGGTGAGATCGGCACGCACGAAATCGAGGCCGACTACCGGCGCGACTTCATCGGGGGCAGCGGGTTGGCGGCCCGGCTGCTTTGGGATGTGCTCGACCCGAAAGTCGATCCGCTTGACCGACGCAATCCCCTGGTGTGGATGACCGGCCCGCTGACCGGCAGCGGCGGGCCAGCCACCTGCCGCTTCACGCTCTGCGCCCGCTCCCCACAGACCGGCATCTGGGGCGAATCGAATATTGGCGGGTTTCTCGGCCCGGAACTTCGCTACGCTGGATTCGAAGGCATGTGGATCACCGGCCGGGCCGCACAGCCGGTGTACCTGTGGGTCCACGACGGCCGTGCCGAGCTGCGGGAGGCGTCGCACCTGTGGGGCAAGGCCGATCCCTACGAAGCCCAGCGCGCCATCCGCAAGGAGATTGGGGAGGAACGCGCCCGCGTGGCAGCGATCGGCGCAGCCGGAGAGAACGGGGTGCGCTATGCGCTGATCCTGGCCGACCACGGCCGGGCGGCCGGCCGAACGGGTATGGGCACGTTGATGGGCTCGAAGAACCTGAAGGCTGTCGCCGTGCGCGGCACGAGCCAGCTGACCTACGGCCGCGACGAGGCGTACAGGGAGTTGAGGGTCGCCGCCAACAAGGAGCTCTTGGAGCAGCTCCTGACCACTCTGTTCCGCGATTTTGGCACGGCCAACTCGACCGAATACCTGCAGATGCTGGGGGAGATGCCTCAGAAGTACTGGACCCAGGGCGAATTCGAGGGCGCCGGGAACATCAGCGGCACGCACATGGCCGAGACGATTCTCGTCGGCAAGTCGGCCTGCCAGGGATGTGTCATCTCCTGCGGCCGCGAAGTACGGATCACAGACGGCCCGTACAAGAACGATGGGGTGGTGAAGGGGCCGGAGTACGAGACGATCTGCTCGTTTGGATCCCAACTCCTGGTGGAGGACCTGGCGGTCATTACGGCGCTGGGAAACCGCTGCGACGCCCTAGGCATGGATACAGTCAGCGCCGGGAACACCCTCGCGCTCGCCTACCTGATGTTCGACCGTGGGATTATCACGCCTGCGGACACGGGGGGTCTGGAGCTGCGCTGGGGGGATGCGGCCCCGTGCTTCCCGCTGCTCGAGCAGATAGCACGCAAGGAGGGCTTCGGAGAGCTTCTGGCACAAGGGAGCAAGGCGCTGGCCGATCACTACGGCGTCGGGGACCTGGCTGTCCACGTGAACAATCTGGAAGTACCGATGCATGATCCTCGGGCGATGACGGGCATGGCGATCGTCTATGCCAGTTCCCCGCGCGGGGCATGCCACAACCAGAGCGAGTACTTCATGGTGGAGGTCGGGGGATCGATCGATGAACTGGGCATCCCCATGACCGAGCGCCTGGTCGACAGCGGCAAGGCACACCACGTGGCTCGCCATCAAGATTGGCAAACGACGCTCAACTGCCTGGTGAGCTGCTTGTTCGGCGCGATCAAGCCGTCGGGTATGGCGGCGCTCCTCAGTGCGGCGACAGGCATGGACTACAGCCTGGAGGACATGCTCAAGACCGGGGAACGGGTCTGGAACCTGAAGCGTGCCTACAACAACCGGCTGGGCGTCACCCGCGCCAATGACAAGCTTCCCAAGCTCCTGCTCGAGCCGCTTCCGGCCGGAGGCCAGGAGGGCCACGTCCCGGACATGGATGTGCTGATGGGCGAGTACTATGCCGCTCGCCGGTGGGACCCCGAGACCGGGCGCCCTACGGTCGGGCGACTTAAGGAGTTGGGCTTGGAATTCGCCATCACACCTCTTTGGGGCGAGGCCGCCGCGTAGCGCTGGCTGCGTGCCCGTGGCTGATTGTCCCGCAAGCAGTTCCATTCACCAAGGTTCCTTCGGCCGGCGTGGGCTTGGCAGGCCGAAGCTTCGCATGGGATGGTATGAGCCGTAGGCACGGAATAGGATGGGAAGTGTGACGAAGATATTGAGCGTAGATGAGATGCGCGCCGTTGAGAAGGCTGCGGACGCCTCGGGGCTGACCTACGCGGCGATGATGGAGAACGCAGGTCGCGCCGTGGCGGCTGCGATCGTGGAGCGGTTGAACGACGTCAACGGCAAGCGCGTGGCCATCCTGGTCGGCGTGGGTAACAACGGCGGCGACGGCCTGGTCGCCGGTCACTACCTGGCCGAAGCCGGGGCGCAAGTGGGTGTCTACCTCGCAGGGGCGCGCGCCGAAGACGACGCCAACCTGGCGCGCCTGCGCGCCCGGGGCGGCCTGGTGGCGGAGGCCGAGGCAGACCAGCGGGCGCGCGTGCTCCGCAACCTGATGGCGACCGCGGACGTCGTCGTCGACGCGCTGCTCGGCACCGGATTCAAGCTGCCGCTGCGCGGCGCCGTCAAGCAGGTCCTGACGACCGCCGCGAAAGCGCTGGAAGGGCGGGGGAGCCCGCCGTTTGTCGTAGCGGTGGACTGCCCATCCGGGATGGATTGCGATTCTGGGCAGATCGCTGACGAGGCGCTGGCGGCGGACCTGACCGTCACGCTGGGGGCGGGCAAGGCCGGGCTGTTCCATTTCCCCGGGGCGGGTCGGGTGGGGGATCTCATTGTGGCGGATATCGGCGTGCCCGAGGCGCAGCCCGAACTCGCCGGAGCGGCCGTCGAACTCGCCTCGGCGGTTGCACTAAGCGGCTGGCTGCCGAGCCGGCCGCGCGATGCCCATAAGGGCACGTTCGGGCGCGCAGTCGTGGTGGCCGGGTCGGTCAACTTCCCTGGGGCAGCAGTCCTGGCCGGCGCGGCCGCGTACAGGGTTGGGGCAGGATTGGTCACTCTGGGTGTGCCGTCAGTCATCCACAGCATGGCGGCAGCGCAGCTGCCGGAAGCGACCTGGATCGTTCTCCCGCATGAGCTGGGCGTGCTGGCCGGCGCCGCGGCTGACGTGCTCCACGAGGAACTGGGCGCGACTGAGGCCTTGCTTCTGGGACCCGGCTTCGGACAAGATCCGGCCACGGCGGCTTTCCTGGCGCGGCTGTTAGGTGCGGCGGAGGTCAGCCATCGCGGCCGCATCGGTTTTGTTCCGTCCGAAGGCGAGGCCGGACGGCCCGGGCAGCACCTCCCGCCGACCGTGGTCGACGCCGACGGCCTTAAGCTCCTGGTGAAGGTCGAGGACTGGCCGGCCCGTCTGGCAGCCCCTGCCGTGTTGACGCCGCATCCTGGGGAGATGTCCGTGTTGACCGGGGTCGCGGTGCCCGACATTCAATCCGACCGGATCGGCACCGCGCGCCGCTGGGCCGACACCTGGGGGCATGTGGTGGTGCTCAAAGGCGCCTTTACGGTGGTGGCGGCTCCGGGTGGCCGGGCGGTGGTGATGCCGTTTGCCACGCCGGCCCTGGCGCGGGCCGGGACCGGCGACGTCTTGGCCGGGGCGATCGTCGGCTTCCTGGCCCAAGGGTGCCCGGCATTCGAAGCGGCTGCGCTGGGCGCTTTCGTCCATGGACGTGCAGGAGAGCTGGCCGCGGCGGCGCTGGGTACAAGTGCCAGCGTCATGGCCGGCGACGTCGTCGATGCGCTTCCGGAGGCGATGGCCGAACTCGCCGCGGCGGCGCGCGCCTGAGCGGCGCGCGGGTGCAGGAATCAAGGACCTCCCTCGGCCGAAGCCGCAGGGAGGTCCGCTCGATTCAGACGGCGGGTTGGTGCTCAGGCCTCGGCAGGCTCGTCGCCCTCGCCCGGCTTGCGGCGGCGGACCGCCTTCTTGCCGGCTTCGACGGCATCCTCGAGACGGGCGCGCTGGTCCTCCAGGATCACCTGACCCTGGCGCTGGAGCTCCTCGGCGCGCGTGCGTGCGTCGCGGGCCAGCTGCTCCGCCCGGGCGCGCAGCTCAGTCGACTTTTCCGTAGCCTGGTCGCGCAGCTCGATGCCCTTATCGCGGATCATCGTGCGCGTCTCCTCGCCCGACTGCGGGGCGAACAGGAGCGCGACGGCCGCGCCAACCAGACCTCCGATGAAGAAACCGGTGATGAAAGACCCCAGATCGCTGTCTCGTTCCGCCATTTGGCTGCCTCCTTTTGGACTCTCCGAGCGGCGCCGGCCGGCGTGGCTATCTGCGCCGCCCGCCGCGGATCAAATCGATGCCGCGCCGTACCGCCGCCATGGTGCTGTTGGCTTTGACGACCGGCTCGACGAGGTTGTCGCTCAGGAATCGAGTGGTGCCGCGCAGCGTGCTGAGCGTCTCCTGCGTCGACTCGAGGATCGGCCGGATCTCGTTCTGGAGCAGATTCGTAAGCCGGGCGATTTGAAGGATCAGGACGATCAGCGCCAGACCGATGATAAGCGTCTCCAGCGCCATGAAGATGAGGAAGATGTCCCGAATGGTCTCCGTCTGCTGCGGATGCCCGAGCATGGCCGAGACGGCGAAGCCGAGGCCGACGACCAGCGCGACGAGCAGGATTGCAGCGGCGATGAGAAGTAGGCGCTCGCGGCGTGTCGACGCCGGGTCCGGTTTGGAGGGGGCAGGTTCAGGGAAGCCGGTGGGAGCTTCGCTCATCGTACGTCGATTATAGCACAGGGCCTTCAGTCGTCCTCATCAGCGGGGTTGCGCGGAAGGCCGCCGTCGGTGGCGGCTTCTCCGGCGCGCGCCAGGAAGTCTGTGCCGATCAAGCCCAGGGCGGTCGCGACCAACGCCGGCAGGAGGTTGAGCGTACCCAGGCGGGGTGCGGTCAGGCCGACCCAGCCGCCGACGAAGTGGCCGCTGAAGAACGAGAGGCAGGCCGTCACGACGAAGGCGGCCATGCGTCGCAGGGGGCCGCCGCGTATCAGGTGGTAGAGCAGTCCGCAGGCGGCGGCAATCAGAAGACCGAGCAGAAGACCCTGAAGTGTCATGCGACGATCACGCCTCCTCCGAGGCAGACCTCGCCGGTGTAGAACACGGCCTGCTGGCCCGGCGTGATATCCGAGAGAGACTGGGCCGTCTCCACGTCCACCCGTCCGCCGCCCATCCACTGAAGCCGGGCAGGCACCTCAGCCGCCCTGTAGCGCACGCGCACCAGGATGTCGACCTCCGGCGCCGGTGGCGCACCGGCGATCCAATTCACGCACGCCAGGCTGAACCGTCGCCGGCCGAGCGCCTCCTTCGGTCCAACGACCAGCCGATTGCGGAGGGCGTCCTTCTCGATGACGTAGAGAGGCTCGCGAGAAGGGACGCCGATGCCCTTCCGCTGACCGATCGTGTAATTGTACAGCCCCAGGTGCGATCCCAAACGGTTGCCCTGGGGGTCGACGATCTCTCCGGGCCGGTTGATGTCGGGGACTTCGCGACGCAGGAAGTCCCGATAGTCGCCTCCGCCCAGAAAACACAGGTCCTGGCTTTCGGGCCGATCGGCGACCGGCAGGGCGCGCTGGCGGGCGATTTCCCGTACCTGGGTTTTGGACAGCTCGCCCAAGGGGAAGAGGGCGTGTGCCAGTTGCTCTGGGGTGAGGGCTGAGAGCACGTAGGATTGGTCTTTGGCGCGGTCGGCGGCACGCAGGAGGACCGGCCGGCCGCCCTCGTGGCGCAGGCGCGCGTAGTGTCCGGTAGCCAGGTAGCGCGCCTGCATGGTCAGAGCGTATTGGAGGAGCGTACCCCAGCGGATCTCCCGATTGCAGGCGATGCACGGGTTGGGCGTGGCGCCATTCGCATAGCCACGTATGAGGCTGTCCACAACTGCCGTCCGAAACGGCGTTTGCGCGTCCAGGACGAAGAAGGGGATGCCCAGGCGTGCGGCGACGGCTCGGGCGTCAGCGATGTCTTTCGGCGAGCAGCAGCGATTGGCGGCGGCGTCGGGTGAGTCCGGGGACCAGAGTCGCATCATCAACCCGATAACTTCGAAGCCCTGGTCGGTGAGAAGCGCGGCGGCCACAGAGCTGTCGACGCCGCCGCTCATGGCCACGGCGACTCGAACCGGTACGCTCACGCGGTCGAGCCTCCCGGGCGGCGAAGGCTCTCGACGATGGCGGGAAGCGCTGCGCCCAGTCGTTCGACATCCGCCGACACAGTCGGGCGCCCGACGGTGACACGGAGCGACCCCAGGGCCCAGTCGCGCGGCAAGCCCAATGCCAGGACGACATCCGAGGGCTCGGGATCGCCGGTGCGGCAAGCCGAGCCGGATGAGCAGCCGAAACCGGCGATATCGAGCGCCGCCAGCAGGCTGTTGCCGTCGACGCCGCGGAAGACGAAAGAGGCATGGTTGGGAAGTCGCTCAGTCGGGTGGCCCGTGAGCCGTGCCTCGGGCACAAGGGCGAGAACGCGTTCGATCAGCGCATCGCGCAGAAGGGCGTGTGCCCGAGAGTGGGAATCCCGCTCAGCCTGGACGATGCGCATGGCTTCGGCCAGTCCGACGATCAAGGGAACGTTATGGGTGCCGGCGCGCAGACCGCGTTCCTGGCCGCCGCCGGTCAGTAGCGGGTCTATCGACAAGCCGTCCCGCACGAACAGGAGGCCGATGCTTTTGGGCCCGTAGAGCTTGTGGGCGCCGAGCGCCAGCAGGTCGACATTCAAATGGGCGACGTCGATCGGTAGATGGGCGGCTGCCTGGACCGCGTCGGTGTGGAACGCCACGCCGGCCTCGCGGCATACGGCGCCGAGCTGTGCCACCGGCTGGATGGTGCCGATCTCGTTGTTGGCGAAGATGATGGAGACGACGGCCGTGTCCTTGCGAATGAGCCGGCGCAGGGCCTGAGGATCGACCATTCCGGTCGAGTCTACCGGCAGCAGCTCCAGCTCGAAGCCGTGCTCGCCGGCCAACGAACGTGCGGTCCGCAACACGGCAGGGTGTTCGACGGGCGTCGTCAGGATGTGATTAGCGTCCCGCATGCGGCGCTGAGCGAAGGCGGCGCCGCGCAGCGCCAGATTGTCGCTCTCGGAGCCGCCCGAGGTGAACAGGATCTCGGACGGCGAGGCGTGCAGAAATGCGGCGATCGTCTCGCGCGCGCGCTCGACGGCCGCCTCAGCGTGTTGTCCCCAGCGGTGTATTGAGGAGGGGTTGCCGAACTCCGTCGAGAAGTGCGGGAGCATCGCCTCCAGGACGCGAGGGTCGAGCGGGGTAGTGGCGGCGTAATCGAGGTAGACCGGCGGCGCGCGCATCCCCCGATTCTAACATGCAGCTCGCCGCGGCCGCGCTCAGCCGTCGCGCGGGGGACGATCCCGCACTTCGAATTGCAGCTCGGCGCGGCGGATGCCGCCTTGCCCACCGGGTGAGGGCGCGGCGACCTCCACCCGGTCCAGGCAGGCGTCGAGTCGCAGTCTCTGACTCTCGAGATTGAAACGCAGCCCGGCCTGTGCCGCGTGCACCTGGCCACGGCGCGCCAGGCGACGCTTCAGCTCAGCATCCTGGGCAAGACCGGGCGGGATGACGAAAGCGTTGACCGTCTGAAGCCCATGCTTGTCGAACAGCCAGACGTCGAGGGCGGGCGCCGGCAGGGCAGGATCCGCGGCCAAGAGATCAGTAGAGGCGACACCGCACTCGCCAAGGAATTCGCCCGTCGGGCCCTCGATCGCGAAGGCCGAACCACTTGCTCCGTCCTCGGCCGTGAACACGGCCCGGTACTCTGCCAGGGATGCGGATTGCGGCCGATGTCCGGGGCGATCGGCGATGTGGGCGGCTTCGGATGACTTGCCCGCCGGCTCAACGCGAGCCGGTGCGGTCGGAGGCGGGGCGGGCCTTCGGCGCCGTGTACGGGGGATGATGACGACGCCTGCGACCAGCAGCGCGGCGAGAACTCCTGCGGCGATGCCGGCTCTGCCCGAGCGGTCGGGGGCGGCGGCCGCACCGATGCCGCCGCCTGCCAGGCTGTCGATGGCGAAGGCGTAACCTTCGATGGAGGGGTCGGGGACCGGGGCCTGTGGGCGGCGCAGAGGGTAGATGCTGGAGAGTGCATTGGCACCTAAGGCACGATAGCGACGCAGTGCGGTCTCGACATCCAGATTGAGCGAGAACGAGTCGGCCGCGGCACGCACGTAGTCCTGACGGGATGCGGGGCTGAGGTGCTCGGGGGCTGCGTCCACCAGGCGGACGGGGTTGACCACCCAGCTGTAGGTCAGGCCCAGGGCGATGCCCAGTACCAGGGCGGCCGTGGCCTGGAACCATTTCTTGCGGGCCATATCGACGATGGTGAGGGAGCGGCGGCCGGCGATCAGGTCGTTGAATCCGTCACCGAGGAGATTCCAGCCGATGCCAAAGAGCAGCAGGGCAGCGGTCACCGGTGCATAGATCCACCAATAGGCTGTCAGGCTGCCGCCGGGACCGATGATCCAGTCGCGTCCAATGGCCAGCAGTTCACCCCAGGGCAGATCGCCGCCGATGCCGATGAAGGTGAACGCGGCCGCCAACATGACCGTCCCGCCGACGTCCCGGGCCGCCAACACAACGACCGGCGCAATGAGGTTGGGGACGATGTGTCGCAGCACGATGCGCAGCCCGCCGGCGCCGAGGGCCCGAGCGGCCTGGACGTACTCGATCTGGCGCAAGCGCATGGTACTGGTGCTGGTGATGCGCGCGTAGGGCATCCACGAGAACAGGATCAGGGCAACCATGAGGGGATCGAGGCCGAGGCGGACAACGATCCCCTGGACGAAAGTGGTGAGCACATTGGGGTCGGCAGGGAAGAGGGAGTAGCGGACCACCCAGTAGCCAGCGATGGCGGGGAAGGCGAGAAAGGCGTCGGTGATCGGGATGGTCAGGCGCTGAATCCAACCGCCGGCGTAGCCGCTCACCGCGCCGACGAGGACCCCGACCAGAGCCGTGGAGGCGGCGACCACCAGACCGAAGCGCAGGGCGCTGCGGGTCCCCCAGATGACCGTGTAATAGACGTTGAACTGGCCGGAGAGCGTGCCGAAGGGCGCCTCCAGGCTGGGCGGATGGGGTGTGGTGTCGACGCGCCGGCCGATGCGCGAGAAGTACGGCAGTGGGCTCGACTCGTCGAAGGGGGCCAGGGAGGGCGCGGCTGCGGCGATCCAGACAAAGGCAAGCACGATCGCCAGGCCGAGCAGAGTCTGCGGGCCGAGAAGGAAGCGCGCGAGCGGTTTCATTCGGCGGCAATCCCTTCTCGGACTCGCGGATCGACCAGGGCCTGGATCAGGTCGAGGACGAACATGAGCGGCAACACCAGCAAGACGCTGAACACCGCGAAGCCGACGGCCATGGGAACGTCCGGCGTGAACGATAGTGAGATCGTCACCAACTCGGAGAGCCCGTGGAAGCCGAAGACGGATTCAACGACGAACACGCCCGTGAGCAGGCTGGCGGCAGAGAGGGCCGTGCTGTTGAGGGCGGGGATGAGAGCGTTGCGGAAGGCGTGGCGCCAGACCACGCTTCGCGACGACAAGCCCCGGGCGCGTGCGGAGACGATGTAGACCCGGTCCATTTCGTCCAGGACGCCGGCGCGCGTCAGGCGGCCGAGCGTCGCCCAGTGCGACAGGCTGAGTGTCAGGACGGGAAGCACCAGATGTCTGAGGGCATCGAGCGAGATGTCCGGCCGGCCGTTGAGCAGGCCGTCGATGGTGAGCAGGCCGGTGATGGTTCTGAATTCATCCGACCGGACGAAGAGGTCGTTGTCGATGCCAAGGCGCCACGGCGCGAACCAGCCCAGGGCGACATAGAAGATCGCCAAAAGGAGCAGGCCGAGGATAAAGGGCGGCAGCGAGGTGCCGACGAAGGCGGCGGTGCGGAAGGCGGCGTCTGCTGAGGTCCTGGCCCGCCGGGCGGCGGCCACACCGGCGACCAGGCCGAGCGGGATGAACGTGAGTACGGAGTAGAGGGCCAACTCGGCTGTCACGGGCACCCGAGCCAGGAGCATGGGCAGGACCGGTTCACGCAGGATGGGGCTGAAACCCCAGTTGCCCTGAGCCAGGCTGCCGAGCCAAGCGGCATACTGGGCCGGGAAGGGGTCGTCCAGCCCTCGGTTGTCGATGACCCGCTGGATGAGCCTGGCAATATCCTCCTCGGTGAGGTGCTGAGGCATATTGCGGGGCAGGTAGAGCATAGCCCGCTCCTCTGCCGGAGCGAGCATGAGCAGGGCGTACAGGCCGGCCGTAATGATCAACAGGGTCAGGGGGATGGTCAGCAGGCGGCGAACCAGGTATTTGAGGATGGGCGGCATCGTCGTGGCTCCCGCGGGCAGGCGAGTTGGTTGGCTATCAAGGATGTACCCCCGTCCGGCGGCGGCGGTTCAGCCAGGGCAACCGGCAAGCCGGCCGTAGGCCGTGCCGATGCGGGCGGCGCGCAGCCTGAGGGTCCATCCTGCAACGACCTGGGGCGATTGTAGCACGATGCCACCCGCCGAGAGCGAAGGCCGAAGGCGATGCACCGCGGGCTCGGTGAGACGGGCGTGCACGCGCAGGGCCGAGCCTGCAGCGGGTATAATGTCGATCGCAAGACGGCCTAGGAGACCAATCCACAATGGAAACGACGATCGAATCGATCTACGCGCGTGAGGTGCTCGATTCGCGCGGAAATCCGACCGTGGAGGTCGAGGTGAGCTTGTTCGACGGCAGTTGGGGGCGGGCGATCGTGCCGTCGGGCGCCTCGACGGGGGTGCATGAAGCGCTGGAGCTTCGAGACGGCGACAAGGCCCGCTACGGAGGCAAGGGTGTTACCCGGGCCGTCGAGAACGTCAACACGACGGTGGCCGAGGCCCTGCTGGGCTGGGAGGCGACCGATCAGCGGGGGATCGACGCGGCCATGATTGAGATCGACGGGACACCGAACAAGTCCCGCCTGGGCGCGAACGCGATTCTGGGTGTGAGCCTGGCTGTGGCTCGCGCCGCGGCGAGCGCGCTGGAGCTGCCGCTGTATCGCTACCTGGGCGGCGTGAACGCCCACGTCTTGCCTGTGCCGATGATGAACATCCTCAACGGCGGTGCGCACACGGGCTGGCAGTCGACCGATGCGCAGGAGTTCATGGTCATGCCGCTGGGCGCGCCGAGCTTTGCCGAGGGGCTGCGCTGGGGGGCCGAGATCTACCATGCATTGCGCGGGGTGCTCAAAGCCAAAGGCTACACCGCATTGGTCGGCGATGAGGGCGGCTTCGCGCCGGCTCTCAAGGCAAACGCCGAGGCGGTCGAAGTGATTCTGGAAGCCATCGCCAAGGCCGGCTACCAGGCCGGCGATCAAGTGGGTATCGCCCTCGACCCGGCTGCCTCGGAGTTGTGGGATGGCGAGAAGAAGCGCTACGTCCTGCGCCGCGAGGGCAAGGAGCTGAGCGGCGAGCAGATGGTCGCCTACTGGAAGTCGTGGACGGATCAGTATCCGATCGTGTCGATCGAGGATGGGCTGGCGGAAGACGACTGGAAGTCCTGGAAACTGCTGACGCAGGAATTGGGCGACAAAGTCCAAATCGTGGGCGATGACCTGCTGGTGACCAGTCTTGAGCGAGTGCAGAAGGGGATTGAGGAGCACGCCTGCAATGCCTTGCTGGTCAAACTCAACCAGATCGGGACGCTGACCGAGACGATCGAGGCGGTCGAATTGTGCCAGCGCGCCGGCTGGCGGGCGGTCACCTCGCACCGTTCGGGTGAGACCGAAGACAGCACCATCGCCGACCTGTGTGTCGGCTTGAATACGGGTCAGATCAAGACGGGCGCGCCGGCCAGGTCCGACCGGGTGGCCAAGTTCAACCAGCTCCTGCGTATTGAAGACGAGCTGTCGGATATCGGGCGCTACGCCGGCTGGTCGGCACTTCGACGGGGCTAGGTCCGATCGGAAAGCAAAACGGCCGAGGGCCACGCCCTCGGCCGTTTGATTCGGCTGCACACCGCCGGCGACTACTCGATGGGGGGCTGGGCTTCCTCGGGCAGGGAGGGCTCACTGCGGGCACCGGGGACGGGCGTGCCGCAGAAGGCACACACCTTCCAGGGCAGCTCCATCATCTTCCCACAGGCCAGGCAGGGCTTACGCAGTTTGGTCAGGCACACCGGGCAGACCTGCCAGTCCCGGCGAATGCGCGCGCTGCAGCCGGGGCATACCGGGCGGTCTTCGATCTCGCTCAGCAAGGCCTCTTCTTCCAGTGTGCGCTGGTACTCCTCTTCCAGGCTGCGCGGCGGGCGAAGGATCAGGTAGATGAGCACGCCGGGAACGTTCAAGGCCGCCACCAGCAGCGCGGCCAGAATGTGCACCAGTCGGTCGTGGGTCCGCGCGCGCGCGTCCCGGTAGGTCCAGAAGATCAGGCCCAGCCAGAGGGCCGCGGCGAACGCCCCCAGGACGGCCGTCACGTACAGGAGCCACCCGTGCAAGGAGCTGAGGTCAAGGAGCGGTGTCATCAGTCCTCCCGGCGCATGCGATTCTAGCACGGCCGCTGAGTCTGCGCGAGCGGCGCCGGCGCTGCGCGTGTGCGGGCGCGTTGACACGCCCAGGGCGCTGCTGTATAGTCCGGCCGCCGGCCTGCGACAGGTAGGGGGAGAGCATGGGGGAGCGCCGAGAGAGCGGGACGCATGACCGGATCAAGGACTGGAGCCGGGACGAGCGGCCGCGCGAACGTCTGGCGCGGCAGGGCGCGGCCTCGCTCAGCGACGCCGAGCTGATCGCCATCCTGCTGCGCACCGGCGTCCAAGGCCGCAATGCCGTCCAGCTGGCGCGCGATCTGCTGCAGGAGGTCGGGGACCTGGATGGTCTGCACCGCGCGACTTTCGAGGAGCTGCGGCGTCGTCGAGGGGTGGGAGCAGCCAAGGCCGCGCAGCTGAAGGCGGCTATCGAGATCGGCGGGCGCCTGGCTGTTGCCGAGGCGACTGCTCGGGCAGTGGTTCAGTCGCCGGAGGATGCCGCCGGACTGCTGTTGTACGACATGGGCGTACTGGATCGCGAGCACTTGCGCGTGTTGCTGCTGGACACCCGCAATCGCCTGATCCGCACGACCGAGATCTACCAGGGCTCGCTGAACTCCTCGGCGATCCGTGTGGGCGAGGTGTTCCGCGACGCGGTCCAGGCCAACGCGGCGGCGGTGATCATCGCTCACAATCACCCGAGCGGCGACCCGTCGCCGAGCCCCGAGGATGTGGCGGTGACACGCGCGTTGGTCGAGGCCGGGCGTCTGCTGGACATCGAGGTGCTCGACCACCTGATCATCGGGAAGAACCGCTTCACTTCGATGAAGGCCAAGGGGCTGGGGTTCGGCTAACCCAGGGCGCGGAGGTCGCATGTCCTTTCAGATCATTCTGCTTCCGCAGCGCGATTATTGGTCCTGGGTCCGCGTGTGCAAAGACTATGTGTTGACCTTCGGGTCGAATCTGACACCCGACCCGGCGACGGCGGCGAGCTACATGGCGCCGCGTCAAGTGGTCACGATCGCAAACACGCCCGACGGGTACCCCGCGCAAGGGGACATCGCGGCCTGGTTCAACACACACCATCCGGGAGTGAGGCTGGATGTGATCGAGGCGGCGGATGCCTCGGAGCTGGAGCGGGAACTCAGCCAGCGCGTGCGCGACCGCGATCGGTATGGGCAGCTGCGCCGGCCGTTCGCGCTGCGTTGGCCGACCGACTACCCCGTGGTCACGCAGCGCTTCGGCGCCAATCCCCGCATCTACGCGCGTTACGGTATGCCCGGGCACGAAGGCCTGGATATCCGTGCCTTGACCAACACCAACGTCTACGCCTGCGCCGACGGCACGGTGTACGAGGTCCACAGCAATCCGCGCGACCACGCCTATGGCATTCACATTCGCATCCGGCATCGGGACGGCTACAAGACCATCTACGCTCACCTGGCGCGTGCAATGGTGCAGGTGGGCGACGATGTCGAGGCGGGCCAGATCATCGGCAAAGCCGATTCGACCGGAAACTCCTCGGCCGCGCACCTGCACATGAGCCTGAAGCGGGACGGCGCCACCGAGCGCGGCGAGACGAACTACCCCAAGGACATCCTCGACCCGACGCCTTTCATGATCTGGCCGGAAGGCGCGTCCAGGCCGGCTGCCCACGGCGTGTCATGGACGGCCGGGAAATGCCTGATCGGGGCACACACGAGGGTCGGCGCGCCGATGACCGAGGCGGATGTGGCGCTCGTTTCGGCGGCGCGGCTGGAGGCCGTGTGCGTGGCCCAAAGCGAACGCCGGGAAACGATCGAACGCCTGCGGAATGCGAACCCGGCGCTATTCCTGACCTGTCGTCTGACATCCGACTTCAGCGGTGCGCCAATGACTCCGGAGGAGTTCACCGGGCGCGTCGAGCCCGACCTGGGCCGCCTGTATCGATTGGGCATCCGTCACTTTGAAGTCCACTCTTCGCCCAACCTGCAATCGGAAGGCTGGCAGCGTTCGTGGTATGGCGGGCGTGAGTTCGCCGAGTGGTGTCTGGCCGTGCTCAAGGCGCTCCGCAGGCTGTACCCTGAGGCGAGGTTCGGATTCCCCGGGCTATCACCCGGGGACACCGTCTCCGGACAGCGAGGGAATGCACTGGAGTTCCTTCAGGATGCCGACGAGGCGGCTCAGGCGTGCGATTGGATCGGCGTCAGCTGCTACTGGAGCGACGAGGCCGAAAGGGTGTCCTTGAACGGCGGGGGGCTGGTCGAGGAGTATCGCCTGCGCTACCCGGACAAACTGCTGTTCGTGAGCGAGTTCGGGAATCCAAGCGTTGCGAGCAGCCCGGCCGAGAAGGGCCGCGAGTACCTGGCGTTCTACCGGGCCATGCGTCAGAGACCGGGCATCGGCGCGGCGTTCGCCTTCGCACTGTCCGCGCCAACAGGTTACTCGGCACTGGTCTGGCGGCCGGAAGCAGGCGGGGTGAGCGAGATTGCCGGCGTGATCGGTGGTCGTGAGTTCTGAGGCGAACGTCGCCGCGTGAGGTGACAGGCGGGGATGTGCGCCGGGGAGGTCAGGTCCGGCGAACGCTGAAACCCTGCAGGGCCGCGGAGGCCTCCTCCCACTGAATATCGATGTTGGCGACGCGTGCACCCGCAGGGCCAAGCTTCAGCGCGGTCAATAACGCGTCAAGAGCGGGATGGGGGCCTTGGGCCATGACCTCCACGGTGCCGTTGGGCAGGTTGCGAACCCACCCACGCAGGCCCAGGCGCGCCGCCTCTTCAGTGACGAAATAGCGATAGGCGACGCCCTGCACCCTGCCTTGCACGACCGCATGAAGGGCGACATCTGCTTGCGGCATGATCTCGCTTACGCTCACCAGCTGACCGGGACTGTCCGGAGTCGAAAGTCACGATCGCGAAAGGCGACCTGGTGTTTGGCGCGCCCGTGCTCCCACAATTGGGCCGTGATGCGGACATCTTCCTCGCAGTAGTCAAGCACCTTGGCGATCTCACCTTGACGATACCAGGCCACGGCAGCCAGCCCGTCGGCTGACTTCTGTACCCCGAGCGTGGCGCCAGCGACGTTGTCGAGCGCGACGCGGAAGCCAAGGGCTCGCGCCAGATGTTCAAGCAGGTCCGTCGTCCGAGTGGGCTGGAGCCGGCCCGGTTCGAAACCGTAGGGACGCAAGACGGCGTAGTCGAAGCGCAGCAGGTTGTAGCCGATGATGTGTGCGGCGGCCTGCAGCTGGGCGACCAAATGGCTGCTCTCGCCCTCCGTGAAACGATGGAAGACTCCAGAGTCGACGTCGAGAACGACCGCCGCCGCGAGGCCAAGGCGGTCGACGTGCTCCCAGCCGCCGACCTCATGGGCCAGGCGTTGGGTCTCGACGTCCAAGACGAGAGTCGGCCCGGTCATCGGCCAGCCCGTCGAGCAAGAAGTCGCGGAGCGACCCCGGCGACAAGCAGAATGAGGATCGGGACGAGGAGCGCCGACCAGAGGGCCAGGCCGGACGCGGCCGGAGGGGCGATCGTCCCGCCGAAGGCCGACTGTTGCCATTCCTGCATCAGTTGTTCGGGTGTGCGGCGGTAGACGCGCTCCAACGCTCCCAGGCAGGAGGCGCCTTCCGCGTGTGCGTCCAGGAGAGCGGCCATGCTTCCCGATCCATACACGTCACGCAGATACTGAACGATGGCGGCGCTCTCCGCGTACGCGAGCAGCGCCTGGTCGCCGGCGACGGGGAACGCCGAGCACAGGCTGTCGATGGGGATCAGGCTGCCGGATTGCGTGGCCGATTCCAGCGCCAAGCGCTGCGCAGGGTCGGGGGCCGGCTCCTGCAACGTGGCCAGGCCTTCGCCCAGCCACGCCGGCAGGGACGGGTATGAAGAACCCAGGCGCTCGGCCAACAAGACGTGTGTGAGCTCGTGAGGCAGGCTGCGCTCGAGGTCGGCTGGGCTATCGGGGCCGGCGGCGATCAGGACGACCCCGAGAGTCGGGTCGGCATGGGCGCCGGACCAGGCCCGGCCCGCCAGTTGCAGGCCGGCTTGGAGATCCCCCAGGCTAGGGTAGATGTAGACGCGCAGGAGCGGGGGCGCCGGGGCGGCTAGATCGCGCTGCAGCTGTTCGAGCGTCGCGACGGCCAGGTCGAGGGCGCGCTGCCCGAAGGCCGATCCGCCGGAGGTCCAATGCACGCTCAACGGATGCGAACGGAGCGTCTGCCACGTGAAGCGGTTGTCGTCATAGTTGAAGGTGGCGGGGATCGAGGTGACGGAGCGGCCGTCGACGAGTTCGACCTGCCACCAGTATTCGACCGCGGCGAAGGGAGGCAGGGGCAGGCTGTGCAGGTCCTGGACGGCAACAGCCGAGGCGGGCGTGTCGCGGCTGACCTGTGCCGTCAGAACGGCGGTGTCCGCTGCGCCTGCAGGTCGGTAGAAGACGGAGGCCGAGGCCACCGCGGCCGGTGCGGTGATCGTCGCCCGGTAGGTGAGTTCAACGCCGAACTCATACTCGACGCGTGTGACCACATCGATCGGCTCAACCTGTGCCGAGATCGGCTGCCCGATGAGGGCGATCAGACAGGCGATGGGTATGCACGTCAGGCGCAGGTTCATGATGTCAGCAGCAACAGCAGAGGCGTGAGGGTGAGCGGGCTGAGAATCGTCGTGACCAGAACCGCCGAGCCGACGAAGTCGGCCTCGGTATCGAACTCGGTGGCGATGATCGAGGACAGCAAGGCGGTGGGCATGCTCGCCTCGACGATGGCGACCTGGCGGGCGACATCAGCCAGCCCGAACAGGGGGGCCAGGATCCAAGCCAACGCCGCCGGGACGATCAGGCGGAGCACGACGGCCGCCACAAGCGGCGCCCTGCGGGCCGGCCCCGCCGAGCGGGAGAGCTGCATGCCGAGCTGCAGGAGCATGAGCGGGATGGCGGCCGAGGCGAGGATCTCGACCGGACGGGAAAGCGTCAGAGGCAGGTCCCAGCGCAGCGCGCGCAGGGCCACCGCCAATAGGATCGCGTACACGGCCGGCACGCGCACGAGCCCGGCCAGTGAATGTGCGAGCGTTTCGCGGCCGGCACGCGCGATGAAGATGCCCAGTGAATTGTTGAGCAACGAGGTCGTCACGAAGAACAGGCTGGCCAGCGCCAGCCCGTCTTCGCCGAAGGCCAGCCGGTTGAGCGACAGCCCGTAGTTGCCGCTGTTCATGAACGCGGTGGCCAGCACCAATCCGGAGAGGGTCAGCGGCTCGAGGCGCAGCGCCTTCCCGACCAGGAAGGCCAAGACAGCCATAATGGCGACCATGGCGGCGGCGAAGGCGACGATGCGCAGCAGTTGCAGCGGGGTGACATCGGTGCGGTACAGAAGCTGGAAGACCAGCGCCGGAATGCAGACGTACAGGGCCAGGCGCGAGAGTGTGCGGACGTCGATGGGCAGAATCCGATGGAGCAGGAGACCGATGGCGGCGACGATCAGGATGGGGAGCAGGTTCTCGGCGAAGATTCGGACGAGGGCGGTCAATGCGCGTTGTCCACGCCGTCATCGAAATCCAGCATGAGGAAGTCGCGCGTCCCATCCACGAAGGCCAGGTTCTCGAGGGCTTCCTCGATCAGCGCGACCTCAGCCTGGGGTGGCTTGCGGCGCAGCAGGCCCTCAAGCGCGCGTTCAGCCTGCTGACCCCCGAGCTGTCCGAGCGACCAGATCGCAGCGCGGCGGACGTCGTCGCTGACGTCCTCGAGCAGCTCAACCAGAGTGGGAACGGCCTCGCGCATCTCGATCTCGCCGGCTGCTCGGGCAGCCTCCAGCCGCAGCGCCGGGGACGGGCTGGCGAGCTCCGCCTGCACGGCTGGCGCCCAGACAATATTGGCCGAGCGACACATGGCGATGAGCGCCGAGTGGACACTCAGCTCCTCGGCGGAGCGATAGCCGGCTTCGATGAGGGCCGGCACTTCCGGCCGAGAAGAGTAGCCCAACGATTCGAGCCCCGCCAGCCGGACTGCGGGCACCTCATCGCTGCCGACCGCTCGCAGGAGTACCTCTTCGGCCCGGCGGCGAAGCGACTCGGGTACTCGCTCCAACTCACCCAGGTAGATGAACTGGCCCAGCGCCGATGCGGCCGCGGCGCGCACGCCGGCATCCGGGTCCGAGTCCAGGGACTGACTGAGCGGTGCGACCAGGGCCGGGTCTTCGGATTCCCACAGATTCCCGATCGCCTGGCGGCGCACCTCCGGGGCCGGATCGCCAAGTGCCAGGCGGTTGACCGACTCGAAGGTCAGCTCAATGCGCGCATCGCCCAGGCGACGCAGCTCGGCCAGGATCGCCAGACGGCGCGCCGGATCCAGTGACGGCCAAGCCTCTTTGAGTTCCTGCAGTCCGTCCGCCGGCAGGTCGGATAGGAGGGCAAGTCGCTCGACGGGCAGCGGGGAAGCAGCATCTTGAAGTGCGCGCAGGAGTTGAGCGAGCTGCTGCTTCAAAGCGCCCTCACGTCAGCGAGGCAGAGCGATCGGATTGACGAAGTCCTGGATGGTGATATAGACCAGCAACACCAGCAGCAGGGCGAAGCCGACAGTGTGGGCCAGGCCTTCGAAGCGCGGTGCGATGCGGCGGCGGAAGATCGCCTCAAAGGTCAGGAAGGCCATGCGGCCGCCGTCCAGGGCAGGGATGGGGAGCAGATTGGCGATCGCCAGCCCGACACTGATCACGCCGACGAGTTGCAGGGTGATGAACGGCCGCTGTGTCGCCTGATCGACGTCGTTCGCCCAGGAGAGCATGTCATAGATGCCCTTCAGGCCGCTGACGCGTGCTTCATCCGGCGAGACCTGCCCTTGGGCCAGCAGGAAAGGCAGGCGCACGGTCATCACGACCTGGGAGGCGGTTGCCTCGGCGCCCAGGGCGATCGCCTGCCCGATGCC
>Ga0105100_10000221_pt1 | contig 33271 bp, 39 predicted proteins | sample PPLLak12cMay2015_2_FD_87033 | JGI IMG/M metagenome (GOLD analysis project Ga0105100, IMG submission 87033) | Freshwater sediment microbial communities from Prairie Pothole Lake near Jamestown, North Dakota, USA - PPLs Lake P8 Core (1) Depth... | ecosystem: Environmental > Aquatic > Freshwater >... | reverse complement strand
CGGGCCGTGCAACTGCCCGCGCTGTGCCACGCTCGAGACGCTGCCGGTGGCGCGTTGATGGGACCGCAGTGGGAGGACACATCAGCCGGCGAGTGCGAGAAGCAGCGCCATGCTGAGGGAGTGGGGTATGCCTGAGGACCTGCAGTTCGCCATTGACAAGTTCGTCTTCCGGGTCCCGTCCGATCGGCTCTACAGTCGCGAGGGGGTGTGGGCACTGCTCGAAGCAGATCGCGTGCGGATCGGTCTGTCGGACTACCTTCAGCAGCGAAGTGGCGACATCGCGTTCGCCGAGGTCAAGCCGGTAGGGACGGAGCTTGCTGCGGGCGATGAGGTGGCGACGATCGAGACGATCAAGGTCAATGTGAGCCTGCCTTCGCCGGTCTCAGGCAGGATCGTGGAGGTCAATCCACGCATGGCCAATGCGCCCGAGATCGTGAACCGCGACCCCTACGGTGAGGGCTGGCTGGTGGTGATCGAGGCCGAGACTCTCGAATCGGATCAGGCCCTGCTCCTTCGCCCGCAGGCCTACCTTGAAATCATGCGCGGCGAGGCCGAGGAGGAAGCCAAGAACCCATGAGCGAGACCAAGGTCGTCGTCGTCCCGTGCAGTGGGATCGGCAAGACCTACGGCACCGTCAGCCGTGAGGCGGCCTACGAAGTGACGGAGAAGCTGCGGCCGGAGGCGGCGCAGCTGATCCCGTTGTCGCTGCTGGTGATGGGGGATGAGGCTTCGCGAGCGGCCATCGCAGAGAGCCCGGCTGTAACGATCGACGGCTGCAAGTTGGCCTGCGCCAGCAAGATGGTCGAGCAGAGCGGCGGCACCATCCTTCAGGGCTATGCCGTGCTGGATGTCTACCGGCGCTACAAGCAGTTCAAACCGCAGGGCATTGCTGAACTGAACAAGGGTGGCCTGAAGCTGGCTGAGGCGCTGGCAGGCGAGATCGCTTCCTTGATCGACAGCCTGACCGAGAATGGAGGCGAGCATGCCTGAACTGCCCAAGAGGAAGGTAGGCATCGTCGCCTGCTCGGGGGAGGAGCTGCCCGAGGGGACCGTGACACGCCTGGCGGCCCTCAAGGTGCTGGAGGATCTACGGCCGGAAGAGACGGTCACGATCTGTCTGCCGCTGTTCCTGGCCGGCGGGGAGGGCGACCGCGCCTTCGCCCGCTTCTACCCCACCATCGCCCTAGACGGGTGTGAGTTGCGTTGCGCGGCGCGCGGCACGGAGATGTATTCCGGCAAGCCGGCGGCCGGCGTGGTGGTCCGTGACCTGGTTCGCCAGGCCGGGATGCCGCAACCCGTTGGCCGGCGGAGGCTCGACGAGGCAGGGTACCGGGCGGTCGAGGTCAACGCCCAGGAGACGGCTCCGCTCGTGGCCGAACTACTGCAGACTCCCTGGAGCCGGCGCGCAGGCGCATCGATGGAAGATCCGGCCGGGCAGGCTGACGCGCACGCTCCGACACAAGCGACGTGCTCATGCGGTTCTGGGATCCCTGTGCAAGAGGTGATGATCGAGGGGAACGAGGTGAGCCTGATCGCGCTGCCGCTGATCTTCGAACAACTCCGTCAGCAAGGAAAGGCCCCCGGTGCGGACCTGGCGGGGGAGCTGCTGGCGACGGTCAGGATCTACAACAACGTGCCGCCCGGCAAGGACCGGGCCTACGAACAAGCCTTGCTGAGCGAATACGCCGCCTTCTGCCGGCAGATGGAGGCTGGCGCATGAGCCGCACGGCTACCTACAACACCCACGTGTCATGGAAGGGCGAGCACTGGGGGCACGTGATCATGGGGAATGGTCCGGAGATGGACTTCTCCGCGCCGCCGGACGCCCACGGGCATCCCGGTGTGCTCACGCCCGAAGATGCCTTCGTGGCTGCCGCCAACACTTGCGTGATGATGATGTTCCTTTGGGCCGCGGAACGCTTCAGGCTCAAGCTCGAGGCGTATGAATGCCGCACGGAGGGCACCAAGCTGATCGATCTGGACCGGACCGAGACCTTCACCCGACTGCGCTTTCGACCCATCATCCGCATCGCGGCCGGCGGGGAGGACAGGGCGATCGTCGAGCAAAGGGCCCGCCGCGCCCTGGAGGCGGCGAAGAAGTACAGCCTGGTGGCCAACTCCGTGAAGTCCGAGATTCTGATGGAGCCCGAAATCCAAGTCGTGGAGTGAGACGCTCGACGCTCCTGACTGCGGATGTAGAAAAGGTGACGAGACGCGCAGTCTGAGGCGGGCCGTGCACCCTCCGCCTCGGCGGAATCTGTTCAGCGGGTTCGACAGCGCAGTCTGTGACGAACCCATTCCATAAGGAGGGCTCGACCGATGTTGACCATCAAGGTACTTGGACCCGGCTGCGCCAACTGCCACAACGTGGAAGCCGTCGCCCGCCGGGCGATCAGCCAACTTGGGGCCGAGGCAGAGGTGATTAAGGTCACGGACTACGGGGAGATCCAGAAGTATCGGATTCTCGCCACGCCGGGCCTGGTGATCAACGAGAACGTGGTCTGCGCCGGGCGCATTCCGACAGATGCCGAGGTGACCACCTGGCTGGCGAATGCGCTGGCTTGACCGATGAAGCGCAGGGTGCTGTTCCTGTGCACCGGCAACTCCTGCCGGTCACAGATGGCCGAGGCCATCGTCAACCACGAACTGAGCGACACCTGGGAGGCGGTCAGCGCCGGCACCCGTCCGGCCGGGTTCGTCCATCCCCGGGCGCTGGCTGCGCTGGCCGAGATCGGCATCCAGCATCAAGGGCGGTCGAAGTCGGCCGAGGAATTCCGCCAGGCTACGTTCGACGTCGTGGTCACGGTGTGCGACTCGGCGGCTGAAGAGTGCCCGGTCTGGCTGGGAAGGGGCAAGCGGCTGCACATCGGGTTCCCCGACCCGGCTCAGGCGACGGGAACTGATGAAGCCGTAATGGGCGTGTTCCGCTCGGTGCGTGACGAGATTCGCCACCGAGTAGTGGCGGCGCTGAAATCAACCACGGCGGGATGAAGCAGGAGGCCAGCATGACAGAAGGAACCGCCGGCGTCAGCCGGCGCCTCTCGACCCTTGATCGCTATCTCACGCTGTGGATCTTCCTGGCAATGGCAGTCGGGGTGGGCCTGGGCTATCTGTTTCCACAGGCGGTCGAAGGGTTCAACCAGGCCGTCTCGATCGGAACGACCAACATCCCCATCGCCATCGGCCTGATCCTGATGATGTATCCGCCGCTCGCCAAAGTGCATTACGAGGAGTTGGGAGACGTCTTCCGCAACTGGAAGATCCTGGGTTTCTCGCTTCTGCAGAACTGGGTCATCGGCCCTGTATTGATGTTCGTCCTGGCGATCGTCTTCCTGCGGGATTATCCCGAGTACATGGCCGGGCTGATCATGATCGGCCTGGCGCGTTGCATCGCCATGGTCATCGTCTGGCACGAGCTGGCCAAGGGCGATACCGAGTATGCCGCCGGCCTGGTTGCCTTCAACAGCCTGTTCCAGGTGCTCTTCTACAGCCTGTATGCGTACGTGTTCATCACCGTCCTGCCCGCGTGGCTCGGGCTGCAGGGCAGCGCGGTGCATGTGACGATCGGCGAGATCGCCCGGAGCGTGTTCATCTACCTGGGCATTCCATTCCTCGCCGGCTTCCTGACCCGGCTGGTGCTGTTGCGCGCCAGGGGCAGGGACTGGTATGAACAGAAGTTCGTGCCGCGCATCAGCCCGTTGACGCTCATCGCCTTGCTGTTCACCATCGTGGTCATGTTCAGCCTGAAGGGGAACCTGATCGTCTCCATCCCGCTGGACGTCGTGCGCATCGCCATCCCGCTGGTCATCTACTTCGTGGTCATGTTCCTGGTCTCCTTCTGGATGGGCCGGCGCATCGGAGCGGATTATTCGAAGACCACGACGCTGGCGTTCACGGCGGCCAGCAACAACTTCGAGCTGGCCATCGCCGTGGCGGTGGCGGTGTTTGGGATCAACTCCGGCGCGGCTTTCGCGGCGGTCATCGGCCCGCTGATCGAGGTGCCGGTCATGATTGCCCTGGTGAATGTGGGGCTTGCCTTCCAGAAACGCCTGACGTGGAACGCGCCTGCAGCGTAGAAGGTACGATCGCCTGCCGTGCGGAATGGACCCGGGCGCGAGTGCTTGCGCAGGGCTTGAGCAGGCGGGATTCGAGAGGAGTGGGGAGCCCGTGCTAGTCGAGGACTATGACATCGAGGTCTTCACCCCGCCGTGCGAGCCGGGCGCAGCGCGTTTCGCCGCCCGGGCTCGCCTGTGCACGGATATCTCGGACGTCATGCCGTACCTGAACGCCACTTTGCGCGGGGCGGTCTACCTCCCGGCTGCCCAGGCCCTCCTGTGGAAGAAGGCCGGGCACAACATCGCGTTCCATCCCTACGAGGTCGCCAGCAGCAACGTAGAGGATCGGCAGGCGGCGGAAGCCGAGTTGAGGAGCATGATCGACCTGGTGAACCGCGCCTGGGAACAACGGGCGGAGATCACCCCGGACTTCCAGACCCATCAACGCCCGACGCCGATGGCCGTCTTCGAGCACCTGCCGCATACGAACTGCAAGCGCTGCGGCTCGCCGACCTGCTTCACCTTCGCCCTCCGACTGGCGGCAGCCCAGGTTGGGGTGGAGAGCTGTACACCGTTGCTGGAGGCCGGGTCCGCCGGGAATCTGGAGGCCTTGCGTGCCATGCTGCCCGACATGCCGGGCATCGGATAGGAGTGAAGCGCATGGACGAGCGAGGCGAGAACGCGTCCGGGGCAGAAGCGCGCCTCGAGTCGGGTGGCTGCTGTTGTCGCGATCCTCATGCGGACCTGCCGGCCGAACTGCGTCCCAGGCCGCCGGCGAAAGACGACGGTCTGCGTCGGGTGACCTGCCCCGGCTGCGGCCTGGAGTATTGGACCAACCGCAAGACCGACGTGTGCGCGCTGTGTGAGAATGCCGGGCCGCCGAAGGTCTGAGGGGCGAACCGCCGGATTCAAGATCGCCGCCCGGGAGGCAAGCCCATGCTTGCAGCCAAGAAGTCGCTCTCCCTGGTCCTCGAGGATTCGGACCTGATCGAGCTGGCCCGCATCCTGATGGACGATGACGCTCTTGCGGCGCTGGAGTTCCTGCGCCGGCACCTCAAGGGCAAGGCACAAGAGCTCCTCGAGGGAGGCTGAAGGGTGATGCTTGAGGTGCCCGGGGCGGGCATCCGGTTGTTCCCGGAACAGGCGCTCGGCCGATGAGTACGGTCTTCCTCGAGTCGATCGCACTGGAGCGGACTCTGCCCTGCCTGGCCGAGCCGGGCAAGATCATCGTGGTCGGGTCGCCATCGCGCAGCCTGGCCGAGGTTCTCCCCTACCTGGCGACGCTGCCGAACGTGATCGCCTACAATCCCCACACGGCCTCGCTGACGCTCCGCCGGCGTCCGGGTCTGATCACGCTGCAGCCGGACCGGGTCAGCATCACCCAGGTGGCGGATGTTGACGAGGGGATCGAGCTGCTGGGCGCGTTGAGCCAGGCTATCAATGCCACCTGGGAGAAGCGGGAGGAACTTGTGGCCGTGACAGCCTCCCGGCGAGCGCCGCGCCCGCTCGATGTGTGGACGCTCCTGCCGCGCACCAACTGCCGGGAGTGCGGGGAGGCTACCTGCATGGCCTTCGCGTTCGCGCTGTTGGAGGGGAGGCTGCGCCCGCAGGCCTGTCCTCCGCTTCACGCCCAGCCCGGGATGGATAGCCAGCTCCATGCTCTTGAGGCGATGGTCACATAGGAATACCGCGGCGGTAGAGTAGTATGTCACGCGAGCGAAGAGACGAGGAGGCAGTCCATGAAGATCGCGGCAGTCAGTGAGGACGGGGTCACCATCAGCCAGCACTTCGGGCGGGCGCCCTTCTACGTTGTGGTCACCGTCGAGGATGGGCGGGTGACCAGAAAGGAGCGGCGCGACAAGCCGGGGCACGGGCAGTTCGGCCAGGGCCAGCATTCCGGCGAGCATGACCACGGCGACCCGCGCCACGGCTTCGACCCCGCAGCACAGAGCCGGCATGCCGGCATGGCGCAGGTGATCGCCGACTGCTCCGTCGTGCTGACGCGCGGGATGGGGACCGGCGCCTATGAGGGCATGCAGGCGGCCGGCCTGCGGCCGGTTGTGACCGACATCGAGATGATTGACGAGGCCGTAGAGGCCGTGATCTCGGGTAGCATCGTCGACCATCGGGAGCGGCTGCATTAACCCGTGGATGGAGGGGGCCGGCTGGCGCTGGCGTCAGGGCTTCCGCGTGGCGGATAGCCAACGACAGCCTGTCTGAGGAGTGGCGAGTGAAATCGGAACTCAACATCATCGTCCGGCATCCGGTCGGCCTGCACGCACGCCCGGCCGCACTGTTCGTCCAGGCCGCCATGCGCCACGCATCCAGCATCCAGGCTCGCAACCTGACGGCCGGCGGCGATCCGGTCGACGCCAAGAGCATCCTCGGGGTTCTGACCCTGGGCGTGATGCAGGATCACGAGATCCAGATCGTGGCGGAAGGGGACGACGCGCAGCAGGCGCTGGACGAGCTGAAGGCGCTGATCGAGGCCAACTTCGGGGAAGCCTGCTGATGTGCGCGGCGGGCGGCCGCGCTTAGGCGCCCGGCCGCGGCTCGGCCTTCAATGCCTCCAGAGCCTGGCGGTAGGCTGCCGGGAGGGGGCCGCCGATCTGCGTGCGATACACCTCCCAGTCTTCAGTGTGGACGACCGTCGCGCCCGGATCGAGGCAACACAGCGGCCCCAGGCTCTCCAGCTCGAAATACTCATCACAGACGTAGACTTCTGCGTTGCAGCCCAGATCCGGGTGCTCGGGACCCGGCTGAGGCTCAAAGCGCTTGATGAACAGCGTGGTCCCCCACAGGTAGCCGAGCCAGCCCATGCGGTCGAAGGTCCCGAACTTGCCCGGCGCGCCGAAGGGCCGGTTCTCGATGAACCAGAAGCGCTTGCCGAGTCGCAGGCGGGGGTCGTCCCAGCGCGAGCGCGGCCAGAGCACCAGTGAGCGGTTGGGCTGCAGGCCGTCGGGGTCCACCGGTTCGACCGGCTGCGGCAGGATGGCCACGCCTCCCGGTCGGAGCATCGTGATCGCCCACGGGGCGAGCACGATCGGCGCCGAGCCGGTGTTGGTCAGGCTGTGGATCAGTCCCAATGCGGCCTGGCCGGGGGCCAGATGGATCTCGACCGTCTTGCGCAGACCGGTCGCGCGTTCAGGGGGCTGGATCAGCCGCACGCCGTCGGGCAGCTCCTCGACCTCCAGTCCGGCATCGTCCGGAATGCTGGTGTGTGCGCGTGTCTCCGGCGCGGCCCACAGGCGGTGCCCGCCGCGCAGCCAGTAGCGCCCATGCGGCGTCTCCCAACTCAGCGAGGGGGTCTCGGCCAGGAGGTTCTCGTCACTGCCCGCCAGCGACAGGCGCACGAGCCGCGGACCGGCCTCCCGCAGGTACTCGACCTCCAACGCGCCGTTGCTCAGCCGGCCGGTCGGGAGGCCGTGGAAATCGCCCTTCGTCCCTATCGTCATCTTCGGCGGACTCCACTTCCGATATCAGTCAGGGCTGCCGAGCTCAACCTCGACTCGATAGCGCTCGCCGGCTTGCGGGATCGGCAGACATGCCGAACTGATCGGCTGCTCGTTGAGAAAGATCGACCGGATCCCGCGGCAGACGTGCTGCGGATTCTTCACCAGCACATCATACCAGGCGCCTCGGAAACGTCGCCGGGCGCGGTAGCCGTCCCACGTCGTGGGAAGGCAGGGATCGATGCGCAGGCCGGTGTGCGTCGGGCGCAGACCGAGGAGATGTTGTACGGCTGCTTGGAGCGCCGAGGCGGCCGTGCCGGTCAGCCAGGAGTTGCGCGCCAGCCCGGCCTGCGGGTGCTCGTCGGCCAGGATGTTCTGCGGGTAGACGTAGGGTTCGCACTCGTATTCGTCGGCTCGTTCGTTGGCCGCGGCCGGATTGATGCGGGAGAGGTAAGCGTAGGCGCGATCGCCGTCCCCGAGCATGGTCTCGGCGATGACCGCCCACGGATTGGTGTGCAGGAAGACCCCGCCGTTCTCCTTCGCGCCGGGCGGGTAGGTGGTGATCCCGCCCACGTCCGGGTCGTAGCCATCGTATCCCGGGGTGCTGAGCTTGATCCCGTGCGCAGTGTTGAGGCGTGCCTGGACGGCGTCCATGGCGCGCCGTGCGCGCGTCGGCGGGGAAGGAGCGTCTGGCGCGCGGAATCGTCGACTCGCCGCACAACGCCCGACGAGATAGGCCGAGCTCCAGCTGGGGCCAGGCCGGCCTGTCGCTAGACCTCTGAGGTGGCCTTCACGAACGCCAGTACTTCATCTAGCTTGGCGAACGCCAGGGCTGTGACCGTGTCCGCGCCGCCATAGTAGATGGCGATGCGGCCGGTCGCGCCATCGTGCAGCGCGGCGCAAGGGAAGGCGACGTTGGGGACGTCCCCGACACACTCGTAGAGCGTCTGCGGCGAAAGCAGGTATGGCCCGCCTCGATAGAGCACATTCCAGGGCTGATCGAGGTCGAGCAGTGCGGCCCCGAAGCTGTAGACGAATCCGTTGCACGACGTCAAGACCCCGTGATAGATCAGGAGCCATCCTTCGGGAGTCTCGATCGGGATCGGACCAGCCCCGATCTTGGTGCTCTGCCAACCGCCTTTCACACCCATCACAAAGCGGTGTCTTCCCCAGTGAACCAGGTCCGGGCTCTGACTGATGAAGATATCGCCGAAAGGAGTATGACCGTTGTCGCTCGGACGGCTGAGCATCATGTATCGCCCGCCGATCCGGCGAGGGAAGAGCACGCCATTGCGGTTGAAAGGCAGAAGGGCATTCTCAAGGAACTCAAACCGGGTGAAGTCGTAGGTGAAGCCGACCCCGATCGTGGGGCCGTGGTACCCGTTGCACCAAGTCACGTAGAAGCGATCTTCGAGCCAGACGACCCGCGGATCGTAGCGGAACTCATAGCGGCCGACCTCCGCCTCCTGGCTGATCCACGCAATCGGGTCGTTCTCGAGAGTCCACTCCAATCCGTCCCGGCTGAAACCCGCGTGCAAGTTCATTTCCCGCTTGCGATTGTCGCAGCGAAAGACGCCTGCGAAGCCATCACGGAAGGGGACCACCGCGCTGTTGAAGATGCTGTTGGATGAAGGGATCTTATCGCGCGGGATGATCGGGTTGCGGCTGTAGCGCCAGACCACGTCGGACTGGCCGGCAGGCCGGTCTTCCCAGGGGATGTTGGGCAGGGCCATAGGGCTGAAGCCTCCTGATGGGGTGTGGGTCGGCGAGGGCAATCCGGGGGAACATGACCAGGGGTGGGGAAGCTCGCCGGGCCGCCGGTCTGGGCCCAATTCGGGCGCCAGGCCGTCGGTGGGCGGGAGATGGCGGGGGCACACCTGGCCCTTGTGATCGGGCTGCCAAGGGTGTTGACATGGCGAGGAAATGCCCCTATACTGCTTGTAGTCCTTGAGAGCGCTCCCACACCTATCGTACATCTAGGATTATACGTCAGAATCGGTGCGCAGGTACCCGGATCTGACATGCTGATCCTGAGAGCGCTCCCCTCCCCGTACTTTGGAGTGCCTAGGTGGCGGGGCTGACACTCGAAGACATCGCCAGGCAATCGGGGGTCTCTCGTTCAACCGTATCCCGGGTCGTGAACGGACATCCCAACGTACGCGCTGAGATCCGCCAGCGTGTCCTGAAGGTCGTCCAAGAGACCGGCTATCACCCCAACGCCGCGGCCCGAACGCTGGCCTCGCAGCGCTCCCGGACGATCGGTCTGGTCCTGTCGCGATCCGTCAGCAACTTCTTCACCGACCCGTACTTCCCTCACCTGACCCAGGGCATTGCCCAGGCCTGTAACCAATCCGACTACACCTTGGGGCTCTTTCTGGTGGGTTCGAACGAGGACGAAGACAAGGCCTTTCCGCGCCTGTCGCGCCGCGGCTATCTGGATGGCATCCTACTCCAGACCGGGCAGGCGGATGACCTGTTGATCGAGCGCCTGATCCGCTCCGAAATGCCGCTGGTCATCATCGGCCGGCCCTTCCACGCCGACAAGGTCAGCTACATCGATGTCGACAACCTCGACGCGGCCCGCAATGCGGTCGGCCACCTGGTGCGCCAGGGGTACGAACGCATCGCCACGATCACCGGTCCTTCTAACAGCACGACGGGCATCGACCGGCGCGAGGGCTATCTGCGGGCTCTAGCCGAGCGCGGCCACTCGGTCGATGGCGCGCTGATGGTCGAAGGGGATTTCAGCGAGGCGAGCGGCTACTTCGCCATGAAGCGGCTGCTCTCGGCCAGGCCGGACGCGGTCTTCGCCGCGGCGGACGTCATGGCCTTCGGGGCGATGCGCGCGATTCGCGAAGTCGGGTTGCGGATTCCGGAGGACATCGCCCTGGTGGGATTCGACGATCTGCCCCAGGCGGCTCGCTCGGATCCTCCTCTGACGACCGTCCGCCAGCAGGTGGCTCGATTCGGTATGTCAGCCGTCGAGGTGCTGCTCGATGTCATCGAGAATGGGACTGCGCCGCCGCGGCGGATCATCACGACCACCGAGCTGATCGTCCGCGGCTCATGCGGCGCGCAGCGAAGACCGGAGCAACCGAAGTGAACTCGGGGGGCTCTTTTTTTCGCCTGCAATGGGAGCGCTCCCATGCAGCCAACGCGGGATTTCAGACCGCCGACAGGAGGTGAGCAGCGAAAGAGAGCCGGCGAACCAAACCACGCTTGTCTTGATGACCTAAGCGAAGCCTAAGGAGCATGGAGATGAAACGCTGGAATCTGGCCCTTACAGTCTTGGTGGCACTGAGCCTGCTGCTGGCCGCGTGCGGGCAGGCGACCGAGACACCCGTTGAGCCGGTGGAGCCGGCGCCTGTCGAACCTTCGGAGCCGGCGCCGGTGACACCCACAGAAGTCGTCTTCGAACGGTCCGAGACGCTCTACGTCTCGGGCGCGGCCTGGGGCCCGCCATCGACCTGGAACCCCTTCCAGCCCGGGAGCCTGGCGAACACGACCGGCACCATCGGCTACGTCTATGAGTTCCTGTTCGCGTTCGACCCGATGACCGGATTGATGACCCCCTGGCTGGCGGAGAGCGGCGAATGGACCGATGCCGACACCTATGCGGTGACGCTCAGAGAGGGCCTCACCTGGTCCGACGGAGAGCCCCTGACGGCCGCCGATGTCATCTTCACATTCGAGCTGGGCAACCAGTACGCTGCACTCTGGTTCAGCCCGATGTGGAACTACCTGACGAGCATCACGGCGGACGGGGACCTGGGCGTGATCTTCGAGTTCACGGATCCCCTTTACCAGGAGTTCGAGAACAACCTCTACAACATCCCGATTGTTCCCGAGCATCTCTGGGCCGGAATGTCGGAGGAGGAGATCACCATCGGCGCCAACGAGGCTCCGATCGGCTCGGGCGCCTACCTGTACGAATCGCACAGCGAAGATCGCAACGTCTGGGTGAGGAACGAAAGCTGGTGGGGCATCGACGTGTTCGGCGCGCCGGCTCCGACAAGGATCGTCGATATCCGCACCTCCAGCAACAACGTCGCCCTGGGCATGGTGCTCAAGGGCGAGCTCGACCTGAGCAACAACTACCTCCCGGGCGTCGCAGACATGTCAAGCCGGGGCTATGTCCAGACCTACTTCGCGGATGCCCCGTACATGCTTTCCGCCAACACGGCGGTCCTGTTCCTGAATACGACGACGCCGCCGCTGGACGACCCGGCCTTCAGACGAGCCTTGGCCTTCTCCATCAACACGGATGATATCGTCAACGTCGCCTATGCCAACCTGGTCAGGGCAGCCAGCCCGACAGGCCTGCTGCCGTCCCTGTCGAACTTCATGGACCAGGACGTTGTGGACCGGCTGGGCTACAGCTACGACCCTGACGAGGCCCGCTCCATCCTGGCCGAGGCAGGATATGTCGACGTCAACAACGACGGCTTCGTGGAAGCGCCCGACGGCTCCGAGATCGCGCTGGAAGTGACCTGCCCATTCGGCTGGACCGACTGGATGGAGGCGATCAACGTCATCGCCAACAGCGCCCAGGAGGCGGGGCTCAACATCGTGGCCGCCACACCGGACTATGGCGCCTGGAACACCGCGCTGCAGACCGGCACGTTTGACATGACGCTGAACAACTGGGCCTCCATGAGCAACACCCCCTGGACGCTGTACAATCTGCTGTTCAGGCATCCGATCCAGGAGCAGATGCAGAGCGGCAACTTCGGCCGGTGGGAAAACCAGGAGATGTTCGATCTCGTGGACGGGCTTGCCCGCGTGCCCATGTCGGACGTGGCCGGCATGCAGGCTGCCTGTTCAGCGATCCAGGAGCTCATGCTGACCGAGGTGCCCATGATCCCGCTCTGGTACAACGGCCTGTGGGCGCAGTTCAGCAACGCGGTCTGGACGAACTGGCCGACGGAAGACTCAGCCTCTCCGACTCTCCCGACGACGTGGTCTGGATACTGGCAATTGGGTGGGTTGCAGACGCTCATCAACCTTGAACCGGTACCGGCAGAATAGGTGAGGTGAGTTAGCCCGGATGGCTGCCCCTCCTTCTAGCGTCAGGAGGAGGGGCAGCTTCATTACTCAGAGCAGGGCTTGAACACGGAGGCGACGTGCGGCGGTATTTCGGGAGAAAGCTGCTCGTCTACGGCCTGACATTCTTCCTGGCCGTGACCATCGATTGGATGATCCCGCGCTTCATGCCAGGCGACCCCATCGCCAACATGCTGTCGCGGGCGGCTCTGAACGCGGATGCCGCCCGGATCCTGTACACCTACTACACGCACGCCTTCCGGCTGGACCTGCCCATCTGGCAGCAATACGTCAATTTCTGGAACGCCCTCTTGCACGGCGACCTGGGGATCAGCACCTACTTGTTTCCAACGCCGGTCGTCAAGGTCCTCCTGCGCGCCGTGCCCTATGATCTGGCCCTCCTGATTCCGGCGATCCTGCTGAGCTGGCTAGCCGGCAACCGCTTCGGCGCCTTCGCCGCGCGGACGAAGTGGCTCGACAACACCCTCCTCCCGCTCGGGTACATCCTCACGGCCACGCCCTATATGTGGCTTGGTATTCTCCTGGCCTGGGTGTTTGGAATCATTCTGGGCGTTCTTCCCATCGCCGGTGCCTACAGCTACAGCATGACGCCCCATCCATCCTGGCTCTTTGTTGGCGATGTGCTGAAGCACTGGTTCCTGCCCTTTGCCTCCTTGTTTCTGGTGCAGTTCGGAGGCTGGGCCATCGGCATGCGCAACATGATCATCTACGAGCTGGAAGCGGACTATTCCCACTACCTTGAGGCGCTGGGTGCGCCACGGCGCCTGATCAGGGACTACGCCTTCCGCAACGCACTGTTGCCCCAGCTCAGCGGGTTGGCTCTGCAGCTGGGTGTCGTTGTGGCGGGTGCCCTCGTGACGGAAGTCGTCTTCTCATACCCCGGCATCGGCAGCCTATTGTTGGCCGGCATCCAGAACCAGGACTACTTCCTAGTCATGGGATGCTTCCTCTTCATCATCATCGGCGTGTTGCTGGCCAACTTCGTCATCGATATCGCCTACGTTCTCGTTGATCCAAGGACGCGCAGGGGAATGACAGGTGAGACGGGATGATGAAGACGAAGAAGGGAAGTGAGTTCCTGTTCTTTGCCCTGAGGAACTACAAGCTGCGCGTGGGGCTGACGGTCGTTCTCGTCTTCCTTGCTATCGCGCTCGTCGGGCCGTCGCTGGCGCGCAACACCCCGTTTGCGTATGCGAATCCCCTGGGTGCGGAGCCGCCTTCGGGCGAGTACTGGTTCGGGACGACGACTTTCGGACAGGACGTGTTTGCACAATTCGTCCACGGTCTGCGGGCCACCTTCGTTGTGGGGGCGATAGGCGGGGGCCTGGGAACCTTTCTGGGGGTGTTGATCGGCTTCACCGCCGGGTACCGGGGTGGCCTGGTGGACGAAGTGCTCAACATGCTCACCAACATCGTCCTCGTCATCCCGACCATGGCGGTGCTCCTGATTATCACGGCCTACCTCGAGGTCAGGGGGATCATCACCGAAAGCATCTTCATCGGGCTCACCTCCTGGCCCTGGGTGGCCAGAGCCATCCGCGCCCAGACCTTCTCGCTGCGCTCGAGGGAGTTCGTCGATCTCGCCCGGCTGAGCGGAATGAAGCCGTGGAAGATCGTCTTCTGCGAGATCGCCCCCAATATGATGTCCTACCTGCTGCTGGCTTCGATCCTGCAGTTTGGAGGGGCCACCCTCAACGCCGCCACATTGGATTTCATCGGATTGGGGCCGACAACCGGGATCTCGCTAGGCCTGATGATGAACAACGCCGTACTATGGGGCGCTCTGCTGCTGGGGTTCTGGTGGTGGTTTGTCCCGCCCGGACTGGCCATCACCCTGATCGTGGGTGCGCTGTACGTCACCAACGTCGGCCTGGACGAGGTCTTCAACCCCAAACTCAGGGAGATGTGAGACGATGAGTCTGACGGTGGAGAATCTGCGAGTCTACTATCAGACCCTGAGAGGCGACGTCAAGGCGCTGGATGGTGCGACGTTCACACTGGACGATGGCGAGATCATGGGATTGGCCGGCGAATCCGGCTGCGGGAAGACCACGCTGGCTCACAGCCTGACACGCCTGTCCCCGCCGCTGCGCTACGTCGAGGGGCGCGTGACGCTGGACGGGCAGGAGCTGCCCATCGCCGACATGAGCAGGATGAACGATTTCCGGATGAAGAAGCTGTCGGTCATCCCCCAGTACGCCATGAACGCGCTCAACCCGACCCGGAAGATCGGCACGATCATCCGCGACCTGCTACGATCGAGGCATGTCGAGGCGGATACATCGCTGCAGGAACTCTACCGGCGGCTCGACCTCGTCCGGTTGCCCTACGATATTCTCAAACGCTATCCGATCGAACTGTCCGGTGGGATGAAGCAAAGAATGGTCATGGTGGTCTCGACTCTGCTCAATCCCTCTTTGCTGATCGCCGACGAGATCACGTCGGCGCTCGATGTTGCCACACAGAAGGCCGTGGCTGAGATGCTGGTCGAGTTCCGGGATCGGGCCCTGGTCAAGAGCATGGTCGTCATCACGCACGACGTTTCCATTCTCTATCAGTTGGCCGACAGTATTCTGATCATGTACGCCGGGCAGCTCTCCGAAAAGGCCTCCACCCAGACAATCATCCGCGCGCCGCGCCATCCTTACACAAAACTGCTGATCTCCTCACTCCCGACGATCGGCGTGCGACACGCGGAACACAAGTTGTCGGGCATACCCGGCACGACCCCGCTGCTGCTCGATCCTCCGGCGGGATGCCGCTTCCGGGATCGCTGCCCGGTGGCCTTCAGCAAGTGCTCTGAAGTTCCGCCATTCGTGGAAGTGACCGATGGTCACTGGGTGGCGTGCTGGAAGGAGTCGGAGACGCATGCTTAGCCTGGACGGGGTGTCGAAGGTCTACAACGTCGGGACCTTCGGCGGCAAGCAGCTCCGCGCGGTGCGAGACGTCAGCTTCGACGTCCGGGACGGGGAGGCGGTGTCGCTGATCGGCGAGAGCGGCAGCGGCAAGACGACCATCGGCAAGATGATCCTGCGCCTGCTTTCGGTCGGCTCCGGAACCATCTCCATCGACGGGGTCTCCATCGCCACTTTGCGAGGAAGCGGTCTAAAGGAGTACTACCGCAAGGTGCAGGGCGTCTTCCAGGATCCATTCAGCTCATTCAACCCGATTTTCAAGGCCGACCGCATGTTCGAGGTTCTCAGGCAGGAGTTCTACCCGGAAGCGAGCGAGAAGGAATGGGAGGAGAAGGTCCATGAGTCCCTGCGCTGCGTCGGCCTGAATCCCGAGCATGTGCTCCATAAGTTCCCGCACCAGCTCAGCGGCGGGCAGCTGCAGCGTTTCCTGATCGCGCGCGCTTGCCTGCTGGAGATCGACCTGCTGGTGGCAGATGAGATCATCAGCATGCTCGATGCTTCGACGCGCATCGACGTGCTCAACGTCCTGGCCGATCTGAAGTCCGGCGGCCTGTCCCTCCTATTCATCACCCACGATCTTTCGCTGGCCTACTACATCAGTGAGCGGGCGGTGATCCTGCAGAGGGGCAGGGTGGTCGAGATGGGTTTGACGGAGCTCGTGTTCAGGAACCCGCTCCACCCCTACACCAGGATGCTGATGGCTTCCGTGCCGCGCCTCGACAAGCGCTGGGAAGACACTGACTACGGGGCGGGGGAGATCGGCAGGCCGTCCGAGCTGGCCGGGAGTACCGCCGAAGAAGCCCTGGCCGACGAACGGCACACGCTCACCCAGGCGGAACCGGGTCACTTCGTGGCCACCTCGGGCTGAGACCGCACGCCAGGGGCGGCAGGAAGAGCGGATGAGGCCGATCCTGGCCGCGGCGGTCGACGGACTCGGCCGTACTAATCGACGCCGGGCGGTGACGAGGGTGAGGCATCTTGTAGAGGCACCATGCGCTTCGGTCATTTCGACGACCTCCATCGCGAATACGTAATCGAACGGCCCGATACCCCCTTGCCGTGGATCAACTACCTGGGGTGTCAGGACTACTTTGCGTTGATCTCCAACGCGGCCGGGGGCTACTCGTTCTACAAGGATGCCCGCCTGCGCCGGCTGACCCGCTTCCGCTACAACAACGCCCCGACCGATACGGGCGGCAGGTGTCTTTACATCCGCGACGACGGCGCCGACGCGGGGTCAACGCAGCCGCGCTTCTGGTCCCCGACCTGGCAGCCGGCCCGGATTGCGCTCGATGAGTACGAGTGCCGTCACGGACTGGGCTATACGATCATCCGCAGCAAGCTGGCGGGGGTGGCGTCCGAGATCCGTTACTTTGTGCCGTTGGGGGAGAACCTGGAAATCTGGCAGCAACGCATCACCAACGAACGCAGGCATGCCGTCGACCTCTCGGTCTTTGCGGCCGTGGAGTTCTGCCTGTGGGATTCCTGGGACGACGCGACCAATCTCCAGCGCAACCTGTCGATTGGCGAGGTCGAGGTCGACGAGAGGACGATCTATCACAAATCGGAGTACCGCGAGCGCCGCAATCATTTCGCCTTCTTCAGCTGCTCCGAGATGCCCGCCGGTTTTGACACCCAGCGGGAGGCGTTCCTGGGGCCGTACCGTGGCTGGGAGGCGCCGAGAGCGGTTGAATGCGGACGGATGTCGAATTCCATCTCGGTCGGCTGGCAGCCGGTGGGCGCGTTGCAGGTCAAGGTGCCGTTGGAACCCGGGGAATCCAGGTCCGTGACCTTCATGCTCGGCTATCACGAGAACCTGGCGAACGAGAAGTTCGACCCTCCCGGGTCACAGACTCTCAACAGGCGCAAGGTACGGCCCGTTATCGACCGCTTTCGTGACCCCGGCGCGATCGAAGCTGCATTCCAGCAGCTGCGCGAGTACTGGAGCGGGCTCCTGGACAGACTTCAGGTGCGCACACCGGATCCGCATGTCGACCGGATGGTGAATACCTGGAACGCGTACCAGGTGATGGCGACCTTCAATCTCTCGCGTTCAGCATCTTACTTCGAGTCGGGCGTCGGCCGAGGGATCGGCTTCCGGGATTCCAATCAGGACCTGCTCGGCTTTGTGCACCTGGTGCCCGAAAGAGCGCGCGCCCGTCTGCTTGACATAGCGGCGACCCAGCTGCCGAGCGGCGCGGCCTATCACCAGTACCAACCCCTGACCAAGCGCGGGAACAACGATATCGGCAGCGGCTTCAATGACGATCCGTTGTGGCTGGTGTTGTCGGTGGCCGCCTACGTCAAGGAGACGGGGGATTGGACGATCCTGGAAGAGCCCGTGGTCTATGACAACGCGCCCGGGACCGAGGAACCGCTCTACAGCCACTTGCAGCGATCAATACGTTTCACCCTGGATCGTAGAGGTCCACATCGGCTGCCTCTGATCGGGCGCGCCGATTGGAACGATTGCCTCAACCTCAATTGCTTCTCGGAAGCGCCCGGACAGTCCTTCCAGACCACAACCAACAAGGACGGTCGGACTGCCGAGAGTGTGTTCATCGCCGGCCTGTTCATCCTGGCGGCCGGTGAGATGGCAGCCATGGCCAGGAAGCGTCGGCGCCACGCCGAGGCGGAAGCGCTCGACCGGGCAGCAGACGAGATGGAGGCCGCCGTCTGGGAGGCGGGGTGGGACGGAGCATGGTTCCGCCGAGCCTATGACGACTTCGGTCGGCCGGTCGGATCGAAGGAATGCCAGGAAGGACAGATCTTCATCGAGCCGCAGGGCGTCTGCGTAATGGCCGGCCTGGGGCTGGGGGACGGTCGGGCTCTCAAGGCGCTGGATTCGGTCGCGGAGCGGTTGGCGACCCCACATGGGATTCTGATGCAACAGCCGGCCTACCAGACCTATCAACTCCATCTGGGTGAGATCTCATCCTACCCCCCGGGTTTCAAAGAGAACGCCAGCATCTTCTGCCACAACAATCCATGGGTGATGATCGCCGAGGCTCGCGCCGGGCGAGGCGAGCGCGCCTTTGACTACTACTGCCGCATCAATCCCTCCATCCGTGAACAAATCAGCGAGCTGCACAAGTGCGAGCCATACGTGTACGCGCAGATGATCGCCGGACGGGATACGCCGCTCCACGGTGAGGCCAAGAATTCCTGGCTGACGGGGACCGCAGCCTGGTGCTACGTCGCCATCACGCAGTGGATCCTGGGCATTCACCCTACGTTCGACGGGCTGCGTCTCGAGCCCGTCCTCCCGCCGAGTTGGAGCGGCTTCGATGCCGTCCGCGAGTTCCGCGGCGTGCGCTATGACATCCATGTCGCGCGTCGAGGCAAAGGCGACGCAGTCGAACTAGAGGTGGATGGAAAGCCAGTCGGCGGAACGGTCGTGCCCTTGCCGGGGACCGGGGTCCGACAGGTGCGCGTGACCGTTCGTCTGGGGTGAGCCGGCTATCTGCCTCGTCCGGGCCGTGCTTGCGTGCGTCCTTCCGTTCAGGGAGATCGAGCCTCCTGGAGCAACGCTGGTCGCGGCCGCTGCTGAGCGAGGTTGGGCCATGCAGTTCGGGCGTTTCGACGGGCTACATCGGGAGTACGTCATCACCAATCCGCGGACGCCGGTGAAGTGGATCAACTACATCGGCACGCGGGCTTTCGGCGGCTTCGTTGACCACACCGGCGGAGCGCTGATCTGCAAGGATGACCCGACCTTCAACCGGATCACCAAGTACATACAGCAGCTGCCGGCCTCGGACTTCAAAGGTGAGACGCTGTACTTGCGCCTGAAGACCGACGCCGGACTCCGGGTGACCTCACCGTTCTTCGTCCCCTGCCTGGATCCGTTGGATCGCTTCGAATGCCACATAGGACTTGGCTATACCAGGATCGTGTCGGAATCCCTGGGCCTGCGTACGGACGCGCTGATCTTCGTCCCGATGGGTGAGCAGCGCGAGGTACGCGACATTCGCATCACGAACATCTCCGACGGCGTCGTTGAGGTGGATGCCATCCCAGTGGTCGAGTACTCGCACCCCGACGCCCTGCTGCAGTTCACCAACGCCGATTGGCTGCCTCAGACGATGCAAAGCCGGGCATTCAGCGACGGCGATTTCACGGTTCTGCTGCAGTACCCCTTCATGACACGTGAGACCAGGGTCAACTTCCTGACATCCAATCTCCCCGCCTCGTCGTTCGACACCGACCGCAAGCAGTTCCTCGGCGACAACGAATACGGCGCGTTCAGAGCGCCGCTGGCCCTGCTGCAGGCCGAGCTGGGGAATTCTCAGGCGCAGCGCGGGGATAACGTCGCTGTGCTGCTGCATCGCCTGGGCAAGCTGCCATCGGGCATGACTCGCCGACTGATCGTTCAATTAGGCCAAGCGTCGAGCATCGCTGAAGCGCGGCCCGGGATAGACAGGTACAGGGACCCCGCGACTGTGGAGTCGGCCCTGGAGGCGGTGGCCGCCTTCTGGGACGACTACCTCGCTAGCTTACAGGTGAGCACGCCGGACCAGAGTGCGGACGCGATGCTGAACGTGCATAACCCTTACCAATGCTACGTCACCAAGACATGGTCGCGCTACCTGTCCAGCTATCAGCCAGGTCTGGGCGCCCGCGGCATCGGCTATCGGGACTCGATGCAGGACGTGATCGCCGTGCTGCCGGCGGTCCCGCAAGAGGGCAGGGACTTGGTCCGCATGCTGCTCTCCTTCCAGAAGCGGGACGGCTCGGCCATGCATCAGTTCAATCCACTGACCATGGAAGGCAGCTGCGGCGATTCACTGGAGATGGCCGACCGCCCGCATTACTACAGCGATGATCACCTGTGGGGCGTGCTGGCCGTTGCCGCCTACCTGAAGGAGACCGGCGAACTCGGCTTCCTGGACGAGAGCGTTCCCTTCTATGAGAAGGGCGCAACAGGCGAACCCCTCGAATCCGGCTCCGTCCTGGAGCATCTGCTGCGCGGCCTTGAGTTCACGCGCCGTGACGTTGGACAGCATGGGCTGCCCCTCCTGGGATTTGCCGACTGGAATGACACGGTCAACCTGTCTGCCGGAGCCGAATCGCTGTTCACTGCCCACCTGTATGGCAGGGCCTTGCTGGAGATAGCCGCGGTTTTCGAGCACCTGGGTGACCAGGAAGCCGAGCAGGAGCAGCGCCTCGCCCATGATGAAATGCGGCTGCGGGTGGAACGCGCGGCCTGGGATGGGGAATGGTACGTCCGGTACTTCGACGCGGAAGGAAGGCCGGTCGGATCGTCGAAGGACGACAAGGGGCAGATCTACCTGAACGCGCAGAGCTGGGCGGTCCTGTCGGGTTTCGCTTCCGCAGCCCGTGCGCGAATGGCGATGGACGCGGCCTACCGCAGGCTGAACACCGAGTATGGGCTGAAGCTCAGCGCACCCGGGTTCAACGGGTATGATCCCAAGTATGGAGGCATTACGACGTATCCGCCGGGGGCCAAGGAGAACGGAGGCATCTTCCTTCATCCCAATCCCTGGGCCGCCATGGCCGAGGCAATGCTCCGCAACGGAGAGCGCGCCTATCGCTACTACGCGCAGATCAACCCTGTGTCGATGAACGACCGCATCGAGGTCTACGAGTGTGAGCCATATGTCTATGCTCAGAACATCCTCGGCGATGAGCACCCGCAATTCGGATTGGCGCGGAATTCGTGGCTGACCGGCACGGCTTCGTGGTGCTATCAAACCGCTACGCAGTGGATCCTGGGGATCCGACCCGAGCTTGCCGGCTTGCGATTCGACCCATGTATCCCCCCGAATTGGGACGGCTTCAGCGCTCGGCGCCGGTTCCGCGGCAAGCTGTGGCAAATCACCGTCCGCAATCCTGCAGGCGTGAGCTCGGGGGTGGTCGAGACGCGCGTCGACGGGCAACAGTGGCCGACGAATCTTGTCCCGCCCGATCTGCCGGGCACCGCTCACACGGTCGAGGTCCGGCTGGGGACGTGAAAGGCTCGATTCATGGACGAGTCCCTGCTTGAGATCCGTACCTGGCGCGGGAAGGGCTACAAACCGCTTGTTGACTTTGGGGGTTGGCGAGTGGCCGTCTTTCGCTTCCTGGAGGAACTGTGCTCCGACAAGATCGAGTCGATGGAGCGTCATGTTGAGACGGATGAGGTGTTCGTGCTGGTTGAGGGACGTGGGGTTCTAGTCATCGGAGACGTCGCGTCGAGAGTGGACCGGGCATTGCCGAAGGTCATGCACATTGCCGAGGTGTGTTAAGTCAAGCGTGGAGTGTGGCATACGATTCTGCTCAGCCAAGACGCCTCGGTCCTGATCGTGGAGAACTCGGAAACGCGGAACTCCAACACGGAATTCGATAGGCTCTCACCGGAGCTGCGCGCTGTCATCGTTGACACGGCCCGGCGAGGGCGGGTGGAATGACGGCAGGACCGCGAGCCGAGTCTGCCCTCGTTCGGCTGCCTCCTAACGGCTCCAGGCGCCTCGGCCGGTTCCCGAAAGGACCATCGACCCTTGGGCACGCCGGTTCTCGACACGTCCGAATTCAGACGGCAACTCGAGCAGGAGCTGTCCAGCAACATCCTGCCCTTCTGGATCAATCACGTCGCGGACGAGATTCACGGGGGGTTCCACGGCGCAGTGACCAACGATCTGCAGATCCTCGATGACGTGCCCCGCTCGGCCGTGCTGTGTGCGCGCATCCTGTGGACCTTCGCGACCGCCTACCGGCGCCGGGGCGGGGCGGAGTACCTTCGGCTCGCCCGACGGGCGTACGACTACCTGTGTGAGGCTTTCTGGGACGTCGACTACGGCGGCGTCTACTGGCAGGTCGATTGCGACGGCGTGCCGGTCTCGGATCGGAAGCACTTCTACGCACAAGCCTTTGCGATCTACGGCCTGGCCGCCTACTACCAGGCCACGCGTGAACCCCGCAGCCTAGCCCGGGCCCAGACTCTGTTCGAGCTTGTCGAAGAACATGCCTTCGACCCGGTGCATCTAGGCTACATCGAGGCCTGCGATCGGCGCTGGGCTACATTGGACGACATGCGTCTGAGCGACCGAGATCTCAACTGCCGCAAGAGCATGAACACGATGCTCCACATCCTCGAGGCATACAGCGGGCTGCTGCGAGTCTGGGACGAGCCGCGCCTGTCCGGGAAGCATCGGGCACTCCTGGAGGTCTTCCTGACGGAAATCCTGGACTCGCACACCGGTCATCTGCGATTGTTCTTCGACGATGCGTGGAATTCACTTACGCCGAACACATCCTACGGGCACGATATCGAAGCCAGCTGGCTGATCCAGGAGGCAGCGGGTATGCAGGCGGACCCCGAGTTGCTGAGCCGGAGCCGGACCGCCGGCATCCGCTTGGCGACCGTGGTTCTGCGAGAGGGGCTCGACAAGGACGGCAGCCTGTTCCTGGATGGCGGCCCCCAGGGGCCGTCAGACTCCGGCAAGAGCTGGTGGGCGCAGGCAGAAGCGGTCGTGGGCTTCTACGCCGCCTACCAGGCGACCGGTGAGGCCCGATTCGTCCACGCCGCCTTAAACTGTTGGGCTGCCATCCGGGCCAAGTTCGTCGACCGCAAGAACGGCGATTGGTACAAGCGACTCGATCACAAGGGCGATCCTGATCCGACTGTCTATAAAGCTGGGCCCTGGGAGTGCCCGTACCACCATAGTCGGGCCTGTTTCGAGATGCTTGACCGACTGTGCGCCTGATCGGCGCGGGCGATCCGGCGAGCTCCCGACGGCGTCCACAGGGGCAGGGACCCTGATTCAAGGCAGACAACCGTGAATGACGTGCCTGAGCGCTGGCGACTCAAGGACTTCGCACCGGGCGAGAGGGAGTCACTGCGCGCATTCTCCGATGACTACGACACCGCGGGCTGGATCGACGTGTCGGTGCCCGGGGATGTCCACCAGGCGCTGATTGCCGCCGGCAGGATTCCGGATCCCTACTGCGACCGCAACGCGCTCGAATGCGCCTGGATGGAGTCGCGCGAGTGGTGGTATCGCACGAGTCTCGCCGGCGCTGGACCGCCGGGGATCGGCCTTCCGACCACCTCGGACGGGATGCGGATTCCAGAGGCGATCGTACAATCCCACTGAACGGAGTCTGGATCGCGCGGTACGGGCAGGATCAGCACCTGAACTCAACCGCGCGGTGTAGGTCTTTCCGCCTTGGCCAGGTCAGGGAGCGAAAACGCTGGAGATCACCACGGTCCTGGGACCCATCGCGCCGCACGATCTGGGCTTCACCTCCATGCACGTACACACCGTCTGTGACATGGGCGTGTTCCGGCGCAAGTTCGAAGCCATTCTGCCTGCCGAGCTCCCCATCCACGCCGACGACCCAGCCCGGCTGGACAACCTGGGCGTGCTCAAGCATGCCTTCATCCTCTCTCGGGATGCCATGGGCCTGCGGGATGAGGCGATGATCACTGCCGAAGTGGCCGAGTTCCGTGCGGCCGGCGGGCGGGCGATGGTGGATATGAGCACGCCCGGCAACCGCTGCCACCTGGGAGCCTTGCAGCGCGTCTCCGAGGCCGCCGGCGTGCACCTCGCCGCCACCACCGGACTGTATGCCGAGGATTCGTGGCCGGAGCGGTTTCGCGGGATGACTATCGATCAGTATCGGGACCTCATGCGCCGGGCGCTCTCGGACGGAGCGGACATCCGGGCATACCACCATTGGTCGACCATGGACACCCTGGAGTATCAGAAGGGCTTCGGGACGAAGTACGGGCTGATCGATGTGGATCATGAGTCGCGGCGCAAGACAAGGAGGTTGCGGCGAAGCGGAAAGATGTACGCGGAGATCGCCGCCGCCGGAGGGATCACCCGCGCGATCGTCGAAGAATACGTCGCGGATTGGTCGCCCGAGTCCTTCCCGGCGGGCTACTCGCGCAAGTACTGCATTCCGGGGAGGGGCGGGTGGCTCTGAGAGGCGGCGCTGCTGCACATCCGGCCGGCGCGCCGGCCCACGCGCCCCGGTGACAGCGAGCCAGCGCCCGGCGGTGGCCGCCGAGCGCTGGCTCGAGCTTTCAGTCTATCTGGCTCCTCGGCCAGGACTCGAACCTGGAACCTAGCGGTTAACAGCCGCCCGCTCTGCCAATTGAGCTACCGAGGAATGCGACGGCATTATAACGACCGCCTTCGGCACCGTCAAGACAACGCCTCGGCCGCGCCAGCTGTCGCCGAATCGTCAGCTTCATCGATGGACGCTGCGCTATAATGCACACATGCGTACGACTCTGGCGCTGCCTGCCGAACGGGTCTCCGCCCGGCCGTGGCGCCGCGTGGGATTGCTGGTCGCCGCGGCCGCGCTGCTGGCGACATGGATGACGCAGACTCCGTCCGGGCTGTTGGGCAAGGCAGACGCCATCGGTTATGCGGTCTGTCACCGTATCGACCTGCGCTCATTCCACCTCGGTGACCGGCCGCTGCCGCTGTGTTCGCGCTGCACCGGGATGTACCTGGGGGCGCTGCTGGGCTTTGCCTTCCTGGCCGTGCGGCGGCGCGGTCGTGCCGGGCGCATGCCGCCCGCTGCGATCCTGGCCGTCCTGGGCGTCTTCGGACTGGCCTTCGCCGTCGATGGGCTGAATTCCTACTTGCACTTCTTCCCCGGATTGCCGGGGCTGTACGAGCCTTCGAACGTGCTGCGCCTGATCACCGGGATGCTCCTCGGGCTGGGCCTGGCCGTGGTGGTCTATCCGGGATTTCAGCAAACCGTCTGGCGCCGGTATGAGGACGAGCCGGTCCTGCGTGACTGGGGCGAGCTGGCCGCGCTTCTGGCGGCGGCTGCGGTGGTTGTCGGGCTGGTGCTGACCGAGAATCCGCTGATCCTCTACCCGTTGGCGCTGCTGAGCGGGCTGGGCGTGATCGTGCTGCTCACAGGCGTGTATACGATGGTCGCTCTGTTGCTGCTGCGCAAGGAGAACCAGGCCGACAGCTGGCGCGACCTGGCCTGGCCCGTGCTTGCGGGTCTGGTCCTCGGCTTCCTCCAGATCAGCCTGCTTGACCTCGGACGCTTCGCGGTCACTGGCACCTGGAGCGGCTTCACCCTCTAAGGAGGAGATTGTGGATGCTTTCGCTGGAATACTGTCTGCGTTCGGCCTCTCGGCAAGCGCCGGGCTGAACGCCTATGTCCCGCTGCTGATCGTTTCGCTGGCAGGTCGGTTCACCGACTGGATCGAACTGCGGCCGCCGTGGGACGCCCTGGAGAGCTGGTGGGTGATCGGCGCACTGGTCGTGCTGGGTCTGGTCGAGTTCTTCGCCGACAAGTTCCCGGCCGTCAATCACATCAACGACGCTATCCAGACCTTCGTCCGGCCGACGGCCGGAGCGGTCTTGTTCGCCGCCAGCACGAACGTGGTGACGGATGTGCATCCGGTCCTGGCGGTCATCGCCGGGCTGCTGGTCGCCGGAAGTGTGCATGCCGTCAAATCGGGGGCAGTCCGACCGGCCGTGACCGCCACGACGGCCGGCGCCGGAAACGTGCCGGTCAGCATCGCCGAGGACGTCGTGGCGACCGTCCTGTCGATCATCGCCGTTGTCGTCCCGGTGGTTGTGGCGGCCTTGATCATCATCCTGACCTCGTTGCTGATCTGGTGGCTGTGGCGGCGCGCCAATCAGGAGTCACTTGCCTGAAGTCCGCTTCTGTCGCAGACTCATCCGATACCTTGATTGAGGAGGTGCTTCTTGTCGCAACTTCAGAGCCAGCCCCAGCCCCCGGCGCCGGTCGGTCCGCAGACCAGCAACATGGCCATCGTCAGCCTGATCGCCGGGATCGTGAGCTGGTTCATGCTGCCCGTGCTGGGGGCTATCGTCGCCGTGATCACCGGGAACATGGCCAAGAAGGAGATCCGCGCCAGCGCCGGTCTGCTCACCGGCGATGGGATGGCCACCGCCGGGCTCGTGCTGGGCTGGATCCAGCTGGCGCTGACGGTGCTCGGGGTATGTGTCATCGGCGTGATGATCGCGCTGGGGATCACCGCGCCCCTGATGTGCCTGCCCTTCGCCAACGAATGGAGCGTCCTGCTGGGCGGGTAGTCGCAGGGTGCGCGTCGCCGTGAGCCGATTCCCCGGCGGAGCAGCTGCGGCCCGCGGCAGCCGCGCCGGGTAGACGACCTGCAAGGAGGAGAGCGATGAGTGAAGGGATGACGCCGGTTGCGCCGCCTCAGAAATCGCGGACCGGAATGATCATTGTGATTGTTGTCGTTGTGCTGTGCCTGTGCTGTCTGGTGGCGGCTGGGATCGCCTGGTCGTTCGGCGACACGCTCATGAACATCGTGACGAACACCATCGGGGGGTACTAAGGCCGCAGGTCACCCCGGAAAGCCTGACCGGCCAGGCGGGAACCGCACCCACGGATTCCCTCTCCCGCGGCCGGAATGCGGGCAGCCATCTGGTGCGGGCAAAGCGCCGCAGGCTATCCGTCGCCTGCGGCGCCCTCGCGCCCTGGCCCGGGGGCCAACGGGCCGCGCTGCCCGATGGCCATCGCCTGCAGATCGGCCAGGGCGCGCAGCGCGCGCCGGCGCTCATCCAGCAGGAGGTCGAGCGCGGCGAATTCTTCCTCGTCAAGCACCTGCCAGCGGCCATCCGGGAGGACGATCAGGTCGAGGGCCAGGTCCTCAGCATACAGGTCCTGGCCGTCGGGTGACAGGCGGGCCGGGCGGGTGATGTTGCAGTACCAGCCTTTGAGCCGGCCATCGTCGACGTCGTACACGGCAAAGACGTTGTACCAGCGATCGGTGTAGAAAGTCTCAACCAACCGGTCGCCGCGCCGCAGGGTCAGCCCATGTAATTCCACGTCCTGGAGATCGAAGCGCGCTTCCAGGCGGATGCGCGTCTCCGACCGATCCAGCAGTCGTCCCGCATAGCGCCAGGTCTCGTTGCCGCCGGCGTCGAGCTTGTGAACGGTGATGGGCGCGGCGGACGGATTCATGTGTCCAACCCGAGTGCCACGAGCAGTTCGGCTACCTGCGCGCCGAAGTCGGGCAGGGTGATCATCTTCTGGCGGCGGGGACGCGGCAGGCGCACGGTCAAGCTGGTGGTCACGCGCCCCGGCCGGGCGCTCAGGACGACGACGCGGTCGGCCAGGTAGACGGCTTCTTCGACGTCGTGGGTGATGAAGACCACTGCCGGGCGGAAGCGGGCCCACAGATCGAGGAGCCAGTCCTGGAGCTCGCGCCGAGTGATGGCGTCCAGCGCCCCGAACGGCTCGTCCAGGAGGAGCAAGTCGCGCTCGGTCAGGATCGTCCGCAGCAGGGCGGCGCGCTGGCGCATGCCGCCCGACAGAGCACTGGGATACGCCTGGGCGAATCCGTCCAGACCGAAGAGCGGCAGCAGCTCGGCGGCCCGGGCGCGGGCAGCCGCGGGAGGGGCGCCGCGCAGTTCCGGCGCCAGAAGGACGTTGTCGAGCACGGTGCGCCAGGGCAGGAGCAGGTCCCGCTGCGGCATGTAGCCGACACGGCCGAGGCGCTCGGTGCACACCTCACCGTCGATGCAGATCTCGCCCTGATCCGGCTCGAGCAGGCCAACGATCAGGTTGAAGAGCGTGCTCTTGCCGCTCCCGGATGGCCCGATGAGCGTGACGAACTCGCCGGGCATGACCTGCAGGGAGACGTCCTCCAGTGCGTGCACGGTCTGGCCGTCGCCGGTGAAGGACTTGCTGACGTGGCGGAGCTCGACTTTCGGGCTGGGCACGATCTGACTCCGCGGGCCTAAGGCAGGAACTCGTTGGTGAACGCGGCCGAAGCGTCGATCGGCTCGGACAGGATGCCGTGGCTGACCATCCAGTCGGCGTAGTTCTGCCAGACGGCCAGGTCCTGCTCACCCCAGCGCTGCGCCTCGGCCTGGTAGCGTGGCGAGATCCACGCCTGACTGATTTCTACCTGCTGGCCATCGAGCTCGGGAGCCGTCTCGAGCAGGATCGCCGCCGCGGCGGCCGGGTCCTGAATTGCATCCTGATAGCCGCGCGAGACCGCCTGCAGGAACGCGCGCACGACCTGCGGCCGTTCGCCGATGGTCGTCTCGCTGGCGATCAGGACGGGCGTGTAGTAGTCGGGGATGCAGTCCAGCCAATCCTGCAGCATGACGATATTGAGGTCGATGCCCAGCAGTTCGGCCTGGATGCCCTGCCAGCCGTAGAAGATCCAGGCCAGGTCGGTCTGATCTTCGGCCAGCAAGGAGAGCGGGTCGGCGAAACCGGTCTCGACGATCTCGAGACGGTCGAAGTCGCCTCCGTCGCAGGCCATCAACACGCGCAGGGTAGGTTCCTCGAATGGGCTGCCGAACGAGCCGTAGCGCATCCCAGCCCAATCGGCCGGCGAGTCGGCGCCCAGCTCGGCGCGCGAGGCGAAGCCGGAGGTGTTGTGCTGCAAGATGGCGGCGATCGAGACCAGCGGGTTGCCATCGGCGCGGGCGAGCGTAACCTGCTCCTGGAAGCTGATCCCGAAGTCCGCCGCGCCGCCGGCAACGGCCTGCTCGGCATACACCTCGCCCGGCTGGATGATCTCCACCTGCAGTCCGGCTTCGGCGAAGTAGCCGCGCGACTGGGCGACGAAGATGCCGGTGTGATTCGTGTTCGGGACCCAGTCGAGCATGAATGTCACCGGCGTCAGGCTCCCCGTCGCGGCGCGCCCGCAGCCGGAAAGCGCCAGCGACGCCAGAAGTGCCACAAGGGCTCCTCGATTCCTGTTCATTCGCACACCTCCCGCACTTCCAGCGGACGAAGTCGCCGACCGCTAGAAGATGCCCGACCCCTCCCATTGCTCGGAGCGTTGGGCCGAGTAGTACCAGGGCAGACTGGCCCGTTCGATCAGGTAGACCAGCGCGAACAGGCCGATGCTGATAGCCGTCGTGATGACGATGGCGACGAAGACCTGGTCCGTGGCCAGCGCGTTCTTCGAGCGCAGCATGTACAGACCCAGGCCGGCCGAGCCGCCGACCCATTCACCGATGGTCGCGCCGACCACGCTGTAGGTCACGGCCACGCGCAGACCGGAGAAGAAGGACGGCAGCGCCGCGGGCAGCCGGACCACGCGCCAGATCTGCCGACGGCGTGCGCCCATCGATCGCAGCAGGGCAACCAGATCGGGGTCGGCCGAGGCCAGCCCGTCGGCGGTGTTGACCGCAAAAGGGAAAAAGCAAAACAGCACGACGATGATGACCTTGGGCAGCAGGCCGAAGCCGAACCAGATGATCAGCAGCGGGGCGATGGCCAGGATCTGGACGGTCTGTGAAGCGACCAGGATCGGATACAGCGCCCGCCGCAGGAAGGTCGAGAGATCCATGGCTGCGGCGATGGCGACTCCCAGGATCAACGCGACCGCCAGCCCGATGATCGTCTCGAGCATGGTCGTGCCGATCGAAGCGGCCAGCAGGTCGCGCGTCTCCCAACCGGCGCGTGCCACATCGGTCGGCGAGGGCAGGATGAAGTCGGATAGGCCCGAGCGCGCCGCGATCACGTGCCAGGTGAGCACGGCGAAGGCGGTCAAAAGCAGCGGCGGCGCGCTCTCCTGCAGCCAGCGCGGCGGGCGACGACGGCGCGGTTGAATGGCGGCACTCACGCTCATGACCGGCTGCGGTACTTGGCGACCTTTGACTCGATAGTCGTGCCCTCGAGCGCGTCGCCCAGCTTCAAGATGGTCACGACGCGGGAGGCGCCGGCTTCGAAGCAGGCCAGGTGAGCGGCCTTCCCGGCGGCGAGCAGATCGTCCAGTGTCCCTTCGATGACGGTCTCCATCGGGCCGACCTCGTAGCGCAGCCCGCTGGCGGCAATGGCGGCGATGGCGCGGTCGACGACCGGATAGGGATCTTCGACCAGCGGCAACACCTGGACGGCCAGGTTGAGGATGCGGTTGGGGTCGATGGGCATCTAGCCTCCTTGAGTCAGGCTCGGCCAGGGGTGTGGACCGCCAGCAGCATGCCGGTCTCCAGATGAACTGAGGCGGTCATGGAGGCGAACACGTTGCTGAGGCCGCGTGCCGGGCCGACGGGCAGGGTCTCGTTCCGCAGCGGATAGGTCAAGCCCTCCGTGGTTACCCCGGAGGCCGGGGCGCCGAGCGGGATCAGGCTGAGCGTATCGCCGGGTTGGCCGTGGATCTCGCCGCCCGGCGGGCGCACGAGCCGGGCGGTCTGCTGCCCGTCCCACAACTCGACGTGCATCCTGGCCAGTGCCGGGTGGAATAGCAGCATCAGATTGGCGACGGACATATCGAGGCGGCCGCCCCAGGCGCCCAGTATCGCCACCATTTCGGCCCCGGCCTCGCGGGCGGCCAGCAGCGCCAGCTCGAGGTCGGTCTCGTCTTTCTCGGCCGGATGATGCTGCAGGCGGACGCCGCGCTGCTCCAACTGGGCCAGGATCGCCGGGTCGAGGGAATCCAGGTCGCCGATGACCGTGCCGACGGTCAGGCCGAGCGGTTGGGCATGGGCCAGGCCGCCGTCGGCGGCGATCACCTCAACATCGGCCCACTCGGCGAGGCGCGCCCGCAAGCTCGGCACGTCGCTGAGCGATCCGTTGGCGAGAACGATGATTCGATGAGCCATTAATCAAAGCCACTCCCGGCCTGGGGAGTGGCGAGTCTCGACGTCGTGCGCTGCGGGCCATCCCTACGCCGGCATTACCCGGATCAGGTTCGATGGGTCGAGGGCGGCGGCCCTCCTCTCAGCCCGGCGCGTCCGGGCTCCCCGTGGTGAATTGTCGAGAGCGAGTATACCCGCCGGCTAGATGAACGTCAAGCAGACCCGGCAGCTGCAGGACGGTGCTCGTGCGGCCGATCACAAGGCCGCACCCGCTCGTCTCGCCAAAATCCAACCAGAGCTCGTCCGAATTAGCGTAGAATGGCGACATGCGGACTGGCGAATCTCCTTCAGGTGTGCTGCGTGCCGCCGGGCGCTGGTCCAGCCGGGTCGGCGCGATATTGTTGATGGCCGGCTGTGCCGTGTCACCCTTCTCCCTGGCTCCCCTGGGGCGGGCCCCGGCGCTGCCAACGGAATACTTCGTCGCCGCTGACACGGAAGCGGCGCCGACGATGCCCACCTCGGCACTGCCCTCGCCGTCCCCGCCCTCGACCGTCCTGGCGACACCGACGCCGACGCTGCATCCGCTGACCATCGCTTCGCTGCGCCAGCGCGAGTACCCCGGAAGTGAGGTCGTATTCGAGGCTGCGCTAGACCCTGGCGCCAACTACCAGCGCAGCCTGGTCACGTACATGTCGGAAGGGTTGCGCATCTTCGCCCTGCTGACCGTCCCCAACGGGGAGATGCCCGACACCGGCTGGCCGGTGATCATCTTCAACCATGGCTTCATACCCCCCGATGAATACCGGACGACCGAGCGCTACATCGCCTATGTGGATTCTCTGGCACGCAGCGGCTTCATCGTCTTCCGCCCGGACTACCGCGGCCACGGAGAGTCGGATGGAATCGCCTCGGGCGCGTATGGCTCGCCGGACTACCTGGTGGACGTGCTGAATGCGGTGACGGCCATGCGCCGCTACCCGGCGGCCGACCCGGCGCGGATCGGCATGTGGGGGCACTCGATGGGCGGCTACCTGACGCTCAGGGCCATGGTCGTCGATCCTGGAATACAGGCGGGTGTGATCTGGGCCGGTGTCGTCGGCTCTTACCCCGACCTGCTCAGCCGTTGGCGGCCGACCCCGACACCGGGTGGACCGGAGACAGCCACCCCCGCCTACCGGGGACGCTGGCGGGCGGAGCTGTGGGAGGCGTTTGGATCCCCGGACGAGAACCCCGAATTCTGGCGCTCGATCTCGGCCGACAGCTTCCTGACGGAAATCTCCGGCCCGCTGCAACTACATCACGGGACAGCCGACACCAGCGTGCCCTTCGTGTTCTCCGAGGAGCTGTATCAGAAGGCGTTGGCGGCCGGGGCAACGGTCGAGTTCTACAGCTACCCGGGCGCCGACCACAACCTGTCCGCTCCGTTCAGCCTGGCCATGGGCCGGACCATCGAGTTCTTTCAGCGGTACCTCGGGGACGCGTGACCGGGGAGATGGGTGAGGAGTCCCACCGTATGAGGAGACCAGGGCGTCAGGCGGTGGCTGCCGGCACACGGATCGCCATCCTGGTCTGCCTCCTGGCGGGCTGCCGGCCATTGACGGTCTCGCCTGGCCCCGCTGCTAGGACTCCGGTCACACAGACCTCGGCCCCGGTCGGGCTCCCCGAGACCTCCGTGCCGGCCCCCGAGTCATCGCCGACGCCCTGCAGCGCGGCCTTGACACCGGCACAGACACAGGGACCCTACTACCGGGACGGATCTCCGGAGCGCACGGACCTGTCCGAGGACGGTTCGCCCGGCGCCCCGCTGCTCCTGACCGGCCTGGTCCTTCAAACAGACTGCACGCCCATTGCCGGTGCCCGGATCGAGTTCTGGCAGGCGGATGGGGCAGGGGTCTACGACAACGCCGGGTTCTTCATGCGCGGGCATCAGATCACCGACGCGCGGGGCGGCTACCTTCTCGAGACGGTCGTCCCCGGTGTGTACCCCGGTCGCACGCCGCACATCCATGTCAAGATTTTCTCGTCGGAAGGGCGCGAGCTGCTGACAACGCAGTTGTACCTCGCCGGCGTCTCCGACCAGATCCCCGATGGGTTGTTCGACTCGCGACTGCTGGCTCGCGATGAGCCGTCCGATCGGGCCGGACGCCGGCACGTCTCGTTCGATTTCGTCATCCTACCGTAGTCTGTTGGCTTCACGAAGCGCGCAGTAGGTGCGCCGACCCCTGCACCGGTGTGATGCCGGCGCAGAAGCTTGCCAGTCGACCGTCAGG
>Ga0105100_10000220_pt1 | contig 33288 bp, 27 predicted proteins | sample PPLLak12cMay2015_2_FD_87033 | JGI IMG/M metagenome (GOLD analysis project Ga0105100, IMG submission 87033) | Freshwater sediment microbial communities from Prairie Pothole Lake near Jamestown, North Dakota, USA - PPLs Lake P8 Core (1) Depth... | ecosystem: Environmental > Aquatic > Freshwater >... | reverse complement strand
CCTGTCGTTCCCCTTCTTGCCGAAGATGTCGTCGTTGCCTCTTCCTCCGAGCAGGAGATCCCTGCCTCCCTTCCCGTTGATCTCGTCGTCGCCACCCTTGCCGCAGATGATGTCGGGTCCACCAGTTCCGACCAAGGTCTCGCCGGCCGACGTGCCGATCACATCGTTCCGAGGGTCGCCCTGGAAGCCTGGGCACTCCGGCGGCACGATGTTCTCCCAGACCTTCGTGGCGGTCGCCGTTGGCTCTCCTTCGTCGCAGGTGCCGCTCTCATCCACGTCGAGGCATGCGGTGATCGTGTTGGTGCCCTCGGCGTCGTTCGTGAAGACGAAGTCCGCCATTCCAGCCGCATCGGTCGTGAGGTCCCCGGCCGCCGGCGTGGGCGTCCCGGCGCCTGACACGCTGACGTGCACTGCCGCGCCCTCGACGGGAGCGTCGAGCTCGTCCAGCACCGTCGCGGTAACGACGTGAGCCGTACCAGGCTCGTTCGTCTCGGTGAGCGGCGCGAGGGTGATCGTGTCCGTCACCTCGACCCACACCTTCGTCGCGGTGTCCGAAGGCTCCATCCCGCACGTGCCGCTCTCGTCGAGGTCGATGCACGCGGTGATGGTGTTCGTGCCTGCCGTGTCGTTCGTGAACGCGAACTCCGCCTCACCCGCAACGTCCGTCGCGTCGTCGCCCGTGGCAGGTGTTGGTGTACCGTCACCTGTCACGTCGAAGTGAACGTCCGCGGCCTCGAACGGCTCCTCGAACTGGTCGAGAACCGTCGCCGTCACGGTGTGGCTCGTGTCGATCGGGTTCGTTCCCGCGGCCGGTGCGAGTTCGATGGTCTTCGGCTCGGGCTCCTGCCACGACTTCGTCGCCGTGTCACAGGTCATCGTTCCAGCGATGCACGCGGTGATGCTGTTCTCCGCGACCACCGCGTTGGTGAACGTGAAGTCCACCTCGCCATTCGCGTCGGTCGTCGCCCCGGTGACACCCGATGGGGTCGGCGTGCCAGTTCCGGTGACCGTGATGTCCACAGCGACTCCAGCCACCGGGTCGTCGAACTGGTCGATCACCGTCGCGACGACGGTGTGGTCCTCCTCCGGCCGGTTCAGCGCCGTTTCGGGCGTCACCGCGATCGCCGTCGCGACCCGCTCCTCCCAGTCCTTCGTCGCCGTGTCGACCAGCGGCCCACTTTCGTCACAGGCCTCGTTCTCGTTCTCGTCGATGCATGCGGTGATCGTGTTCGTTGCCTCTGTATCGTTCGAGAAGCTGAACTCGGCCACTCCGGTTGCATCGGTGAGGAAGTCCCCCGCGTCAGGCGTGGGGTTCCCCTCGGCCGACACCCCGAAGTGGACCGGCGCACCTGCGAACGGCTCACCCAACTGGTCCTCGACCGTCGCAGTCAGGGTGTGCGTCGAGTCGACGGCGTTCGTCTCCGCTTCGGGGGTGAGGGCGAGAGTCGTGGCGACCGGCACGACCCAGTCCTTGGTCGCATCTTCGGCAGTCGCCTCGCCCCCCTCACACACGCCGCTCTCGTCCTCGTCCACGCACGCGGAGATCGTGTTGGACACCGCGGCGTTGTTCGTGAAGGTGAAATCCGCCTCCCCCGCGGCATCGGTGGTCACCGAGTCCGCGTCGGGCGTGGCCGTTCCCTCGGCCGAGACCTCGAAGAGGACGACCGCCCCCTCGAGCGCCGCCGCGTCCTCCATGACGGTGGCGGTCACCGTATGGTCCGTCCCCACCGCGTTCGTTGCCGCCAGCGGGTCCAGGCTGATCGTGATGACCTGCGCCGACGCCGGAAGGGCTGCGACGAACATCCACGCGATCGTCAACAGCGAGGTGAAGAGCGCTGCCGATCGGCGCGTCGATGTCCGATACATACGTCTTGTCATGCCTCCTCCATTCGGGCGCGACCTCGCTGTCGAGGAAGCGCCACCTCTGCGGTGGATCGACAGATGGCCAGGTCCCTCCTTTCCCTCGCCTCCCTGCCTGTCACGACGTGGATGTCTCCGCTGCTCTCATCACCCCCATCACGCCCTTGGCGCAGTCCGCGCGGGATGCCGATGTGGACAGGACCACGCGCTTCGATCCCAGCGCCGGGCACGGCGGGTGTGAGGCGCGCTGGGCCACGGAACCGTGGCTCGGACACCGAGAGGTATCGACGAGACATACGACACGACAGAACCACCCCTCCGCTGGTTCATGGCGCGCGACAAGTCGGCAGAACGACACCAACGTGTGTTCCCCGATCAGCATCCCTCCGCTACAGGTAACGACGGGATGCCCGGAAGGTTGCGTTCCTCGATAAACCCGCGGGGGTCAACTTCCCGAAAGGAAGAGTTGCGTCTCCGTAAGCGAGGCGCCGTCTGGCGCAGTGTCCACGAGCAGGGCGAACGTGCCATTGAGGACGGCGGGGGGGTCAGCGGGGTCGATGTCGCCGATGCGAGCGTACGTCCCCGAGTACGCGTACCGGTACCCACCCTGCTCCAACGGCGTCACCGTTGCGGTGGACGTGCCCTCGTAGCGGTAGGTCGTGACGTCCTGGTGAACCGTGAGGATGAATCCGCCCGTGTATCCGTCCCCTGGGGTTCCTGGGGTTCCCCACACCGAGAGCTCCATGCTCCACGGGCTGCCGCCTTCCGTGGGGTTCTTGATCGTAACGACCGCTTCCTGCCGGAAGGCGAACCCCTCGCCGGCTGACCCCTCGACGATCGTCGAGGTGACGACCATCTCGCCGCAGTTGCACTCATATCCGGCCAACACCTCGAACCACAGCATCGGTGGCGCGAGGGGAGCGGGAACCGGCGGAGTGGTCGGGACGGCTACCGTCGAGGGTTCCACAGACGGGCTCGCGGGCACCGTCGGTGAGGCGGTCGCCGGGGACGCGGTCGGCGACGGCGCTGTCGCGGGCGTGGGTGTCGTTGCGGCCTTCGTCGGGACAGCCGCGGGGTCGTTTCCCTGCGCGCCGGCGTCAGCCGCCGGAACGCCAGGGACAACGAGGACCGACCTGGCACGTGGTCCAGAAGCCGACGCGGCGATCGGAGACCCGGGCTGTTCCGGTGGGAGGACCTTCGGTGTCGCGACCGCCACGCTCACGATCGTGGTGCCGGCGATGAGCACCGACATCGCAGCAGCTGCCACGCGATCCGCTGTGGCCATGCCGGTCGTCGCCGCATCGGGGAGGGCCGCCGCGAACTCCGCCGTGGCCCGCGCGTTTCCGAAGAGCCGGCGCGCCAACTCCGGCAGGCGGAACGGCAGCAACACGATGGCGCTGATCGCGTCACGCAGTTGCGTGAGGGGTCCCTCGCGAGCGTCCCAGGCGCGCCGGAAGGCCTTCCTCGCCCTGCATATCAGTGCCTTGACCTGCATCGGCGTCGTCCCGAGCAGTTCCGCCATCTCTTCGTGTGACCGTCCCTCGATCTCTCGCAGCACGAGCGCGTCTCGATGGTTCGGGCGGAGGCGGTTCAGCGTCGCCTGCAGTCGCTCTTGATCGAGCTGCCGCTCCAACATCACCGCCGGGTCACGATCGTCCACGATCATGAGCTCGCCCAGAGGCCGATCCGCCGGCTGAGGGTGTCGCTGCCGTGCGCGGACGGTATCGAACGCGACGTTCGTCGCGATGCGGGCGACCCACGGGCGGAGGGCGTAGCGGCCGTTGAAGCGGTGCAGGCCGCGGTAGACCCTCAGCATCACCTCCTGTGTGGCTTCCTCGGAATCCTCCGAGTTCTCGAGGATCCTCCGGCAGATGTGCCTGGCAAGACCCGCGTAGCGACGGTAGATCTCGAGGTACGCGACCTCTTCGTGGCCGGCCTGGAATTCGAGCACCAGGAGGCAATCGTCGACCCCGGTCTGGTCGCGCTGCGCCCCTCGTCCGGTCCTGTCGGAGATACGTGTCGCCACGATGGTCTCCTCCGGGGACAGGCGGATGGCGTGCGGGCAGCCGTGCCTGTCCTGCACCGGTTTGCCGTAGGGTGGGGGCCCTCCGACACGAACAACCGCGTTCATCCTGCGGTCTTGCAGGGGCAACATCAGAGTCGAAAGGCCCTTCGGATTAGGGTCCCGACGGCGATCCCCTACGACTCCGGCAAGGTCTGCTGCCTCGATTGCCGCAGCATCCCAACAAGCACCGCAGCCGGGAGGCCATTGACTGCTCTCAGGCTTCGACCGATCCGATGCCGATGTCGCGTAGCTGACGGTGCGTGCTTCGCGCAGACGCTCACCGCCCGTACCACCGGGTGGACCTGGCTTCCCCGTCCTGGTGGACCTGATCTGGAGGGTAACGACCGCGCGCGAGCCCGCATCGCATCGCTGAAGCGCTGGAGGATGAGCTCGTCGACCTGCGCAAGGCGCTCGCGGAGCAGGGCCTGGAGGCCGGCACGCACACGACGCCTACCACCTGATCGGGCGTCACGGCCGCTCCCTGCGGTCTCGACATCTGGCGCCGATGGGCTGACGTGGAACGATGTACGGGACACGTGTGAACGATGTCCCGAGACATCACAGGAGTGCCCTCGGCAGGATTCGAACCTGCGCACCCGGCTCCGGAGGCCGGCGCTCTATCCCCTGAGCTACGAGGGCTCGCACGCCCGAGTCTAGCAACGGTCCCACCCGCGGCCGAGTGGCCCTATGCTTGCCGCCCGTGGAGGCCGAGACCGCACCCGCACCGCACGTGCTCGTCGTCGACGACGAGCCGATCATCCTGCGCCTGATCCTGGTCAACCTGCGCCTGGAGGGGTTCGACGCCGTGGGGTGCTCGAGCGGCGAGGACGCGCTGCGGCAGGCCGCCGATCGGACGCCCGACGTGGTCGTGCTCGACGTCGTGCTCCCCGGGATCGACGGGTTCGAGGTCTGCCGCCGGCTGCGGCTCGCGCCCGAGACCGCCGACGTGCCGGTCGTGATGGTGACGGCGCAGGCTCAGGACGAGGACCGGGAGCGCGGCTACGCTCTCGGCGTGTTCGAGTACGTCACCAAGCCGTTCGAGCCGCCCGCGCTGATCAGGATCGTCCGCGCCGCGCTCGAGAGCAGGGCCCGCTGAGGCTCCGCCCGCCATGATCGAGGAGCGCCTGACCGCCCTCGTCGAGGAGGCGCTCGCCGCGTCCGCGGACGAGCTCGGCCTGCGGCGCGAGGACCTGCCGGAGGTGGAGCTCTCGACGCCGAAGCAGAAGGAGCACGGGGACTTCGCGACGAACGTGGCGCTGGCGGTGGCGCGCCGGGCGGGCCGGACGGCGCGGGAGGTCGCGCAGGTCCTCCACGACCATCTGCCGAGGGCGCCCTTCGTCGAACGCGTCGAGATCGCGGGGCCCGGGTTCCTCAACTTCTTCGTCACCGACGAGTGGCTCCACGACGCGCTGCGCGAGGCGGCGCGGCTCGGCCCGGCGTTCGGCCGGCGCGCGCCCATCGGCCGAGCGGTCCAGGTCGAGTTCGTGAGCGCGAACCCGACCGGCCCGCTCCATATCGGGCATGCGCGCAACGCCGTGATCGGCGACGCGATCGCCGCCGTGATGGAGGCGGCCGGGTGGACCGTGCAGCGCGAGTACTACTTCAACGACGCCGGCCGCCAGATGGATCTGTTCGGCTCCTCGGTCGAGGCCCGGTACCTCCAGCGTTTCGGACGCGACGCCGACGTGCCGGACGAGGGCTACCACGGCTCCTACATCACCGATGTCGCCGAGGAGCTGGCGGCGGCCTTCGGTGACGCGCTCGTCGACCCGCCGGCCGAGGCGCGGCACGCGCGCGTCCTCCACGAGGGCGCCGAGCTCGTCCTGGCCGGCATCGAGGGGACGCTCGAGCGGTTCGGTGTGCGGTTCGACCGCTTCGTTCACGAGAGGGAGCTCCACGCCTCGGGCGGGGTCGAGCAGGCCGTCGAGCGCCTGCGCGCCGGCGGGCACGCGTACGACGCCGACGGGGCGGTGTGGTTCCGCTCGACCGCGTTCGGCGACGACAAGGACCGCGTGCTGATCAGGGCCAACGGCGCGCCCACGTACTTCGCGGCGGACTGCGCCTACGTGTGGGACAAGTTCGGGCGCGGGTTCGATCACCTGATCTACGTGTGGGGCGCCGACCACCACGGGGACGTGGTCCGCGTGAAGGGCGCCGCCGAGGCGATGGGCTTCGATCCCGACGCCGTCGAGATCGTGCTGTACCAGTTCGTCACGCTGTTCCGCGGCGGCGAGCTCGTCCGGATGAGCAAGCGCGCCGGCGACATCGTCACGCTCGACGAGCTGCTCGACGAGGTCGGGGTCGACGCCACGCGGTTCACGCTGCTGTCGCGCTCGAGCGACTCGCCGATCGACTTCGACATCGAGCTCGTGAAGCGACAGACGATGGACAACCCCGTCTACTACGTGCAGTACGGGCACGCGCGGATCGCGAGCATCCTGCGCCACGCGGCCGAGCGCGGTGTCGAGCTCCGTCCGATCGAGGACGCGGACCTGTCCCTCCTGTCGACCGAGGCCGAGGTCGAGCTGCTGAAGGCGATCGCCGAGCTCCCGGCTCGGATCGCCGAAGCCGCCGAGCTCCGCGCGCCGCATCGGCTCACGTACTTCGCGCAGGATCTCGCCTCGCGGTTCCACCGCTTCTACACGGAGTGCCGTGTGGTGACCGAGGACGAGGCGCTCACGCAGGCGCGCCTGTGGCTCTCGAGCGGCGCGCAGCTCGCGATCGGGAACGTGCTCGCGCTCCTCGGCGTGTCCGCGCCCGATGCGATGGAGCGCGTGGATGCCTGAGCGCGACGCCGGTCCCTGGCCGGCGAACGCGACGTTCGACGACCGGGGGCTGTCGGTGTCCGGGGTGACCGCCGAGGGTCTGGCCGAGCGCTTCGGGACACCGCTCCTCGTCGCCGACGTGGCCCATCTCCGTGACCGAGCCAGGACCTTCGCGCGCCTGTTCCCGCATCCGCTGTACGCGGTGAAGGCGTTCACGTCCCACGAGTTGATCCGCCTCGTCGCGGCCGAGGGGCTCGACCTGCTGGCGGCGACCGACGGCGAGCTCGAGGCGTGTCTGCGCGCCGGCGTGCCGGCGTCGCGGATCGTCCTGCACGGCAACAACAAGAGCGATCGCGAGCTCGCGATGGCCGTTCGCGAGGGGGTCCGGCTCGTGAACGTCGACAACCCGCAGGAGCTGGAGCGGCTGGAGGCAGCGGCCGCGGCGGTGCCCGTCGTCCAGCCGGTCCTGCTCCGCGTCGTGCCCGAGGTCGCCGCGGGCGCCCACGGCGCGATCCGGACCGGCGGGGCGGGCTCGAAGTTCGGGACGCCGCTCGCGCTCGTGCCGCAGACCGTCCGGCGCGCGATCGAGCTGCCGCACGTGGACCTCGTGGGGATCCACGCGCACATCGGCTCGCAGGTGCTGGACGTCGATCCCTACCTCGCCGAGATCGACGTGCTCCTCGACCTGCTCGTGCGTCTGCGCGAGGAGACCGGCTTTGAGGCGGACGTCGTCGACGTCGGTGGCGGGTTCGGCATGGCGTACACGGACGAGGCGCCGACGAGCCTCGACGAGATCGCCCCCGCGGTGCTCGCGCGCGTGCGCGAGGGTGCGACGGCACGGGGGCTCCGGGTGCCGCACACGCTCGTCGAGCCCGGACGCTCGGTCGTCGGCCAGGGGATGCTCACGCTCTATCGGGTCGGGACGGTGAAGCGCGGGGCCGACGGGCGCCTGATCGTCGCGGTCGACGGCGGGATGTCCGACAACGTCCGACCGATGCTCTACGGCTCGCGGTACTCGGTCGCGATGGCCGGGCCGCCCCGCCCGGACGAGCCATCGGTCGTCGCGGTCGTCGGCCGGCACTGCGAGTCCGGCGACGTGCTCGCCGCCGAGGTCGAGCTCCCGTGCGAGCCGCGCTCGGGCGACCTGCTCGCGTTCGCCGGCACGGGCGCGTACACGTACTCGATGGCGAGCGCCTACAACCGGGTCGGGCGGCCCGCCGTCGTCGCGGTCGCCGACGGTCGGGCCCGCGCGTGGGCCCGGCGTGAGGACGCGGCCGACCTCGACCGGCTGGAGCCCGCGACCACCGACGCCCCGGCCGACGCGTTGCCGCCCGAGGGCGTGACGATCCGCCCCGCGACGCCCCGCGACGCCGACCGCTTCCTCGCGCTGTACCGGGACATCGTGGCCGAGGACCGGTTCCTGCGCGTGGAGCGCGTCCTGCGCTCGGCGCGGGAGACCCGGCGCCGGTTCCGGCACTCGAGGACCCAGCACGAGGCGTTCCTCCTCGCGGTCGAGGGGGAGCGGATCGTCGGGTGGATCTCGATCGCGCGCGAGCCCTTCCCCGTGATCCGGCACGTCGCGACCTTCGGGATGGCGGTCGCCGAGGACCGGCGGGGTCGGGGGATCGGGGCCGCGCTCCTCGCGGGGGCGCTGCGGTGGGCGCGCTCGGTGGGCGTCGAGAAGGTCGAGCTCTCGGTGTTCCCTGAGAACCGCGCGGCGCTGATCCTGTACCGGCGGTTCGGGTTCGTCGAGGAGGGTCGGCTCCGACGGCACTCGCGCAAGTCCTACGGCGACGTGGACGAGATACTGATGGGGATCTGGCTGGGGGAGGACGGGTGAGGACGGGCGAGATCCGGGTCGGGGTGCTGGGCTGCGGGAACGTGGGCGCCGCCGTGATCCGCCTGCTCGACGAGGATGCGGAGGAGATCGCCAGGCGCGCCGGCTGCCGGCTCCGGGTCTCGCGCGTCGCCGTCCGCGACCCGACGAAGACGCGCGACGTGCCGCTCGACCCGTCGCAGCTCACGGGCGACGCGATGGAGGTGATCGACGACCCCGACGTCGACGTCGTCTGCGAGCTGATCGGCGGGGACGAGCCGGCCGGGGGACTGATCCTCGCGGCGTTCGAGCGCGGCAAGCCCGTCGTCACGGCGAACAAAGAGCTCCTCGCCACACGCGGGCGAGAGCTGTTCGACGCCTCGGACGCGAAGGGCCTGGACCTGTACTTCGAGGCCGCGGTCGGCGGCGGGATCCCGCTGATCCGCCCGCTGAAGGAGTCGCTCACGGGGGAGCGCGTGCGGCGCGTGCTCGGGATCGTGAACGGCACGACGAACTTCATCCTCACGAAGATGTCCGACGAGGGGCGTTCGTTCGCCGACGTCTTGACCGAGGCGCAGGCGCTCGGCTACGCGGAGGCGGACCCGACCGCCGACGTCGAAGGCCACGACGCCGCGGCCAAGTGCGCGATCCTCGCGTCGATCGCCTTCAACGCCCGCGTCACCTCCGCCGACGTGTTCCGCGAGGGGATCGCGCGCGTCTCGCCCGAGGACGTCGAGTTCGCCCGGCGGCTCGGCTATGTGGTGAAGCTCCTCGCGATCGCCGAGCTCGTCGACGGCGAGCGGATCGCGGCGCGCGTCCATCCGTCGATGATCCCCGCGACCCACCCGCTCGCCGCCGTCCGCGACGCGTACAACGCCGTGTTCGTCGAGGGCCCGCACATCGGCGAGCTGATGTTCTACGGGCGCGGCGCCGGCGGCGACGCGACGGCGACCGCCGTCGTCGGCGACCTCGTGAGCGTCGCGCGGAACCTGCAGTCCGGCGCCCGGGGCGTGGGCTGCACGTGCTTCCACGAGCGGACGATCCGTCCGATGTCGGAGATGGAGGGGCAGTACTACATCCTGACGAGCGTCGAGGACCGCCCGGGCGTGCTGGCCGAGATCGCCGGCGTCTTCGGTCGCAACCGGGTGTCGTTGAAGAGCATGTGGCAGGAGGGGATGGGCGAGGAAGCCCGGCTCGTGTTCGTCACCCACCGCGCGCGAGAGGGCGCCTTCCAAGACGCCGCGGCCCAGATCCGGGAGCTCGCGTCCGTGCGCGAGGTCCGGTCGATCCTGCGGGTCGAGGCCGAGGAGTGACGGCATGACGCACGCCCAGTGGCGCGGGATCGTCGAGGAGTACCGCGACCGGTTGCCCGTCACCGACGACACGCCGGTCGTCACGCTGCGCGAGGGCGGCACGCCGCTCGTGCGCTCGGAAGCGCTGTCGCTCGAGACCGGGTGCGACGTCTGGCTGAAGTACGAGGGCGCGAACCCCACGGCCTCCTTCAAGGACCGCGGCATGACGCTCGCGATCAGCAAGGCGGTCGAGCAGGGCTCGAAGGCGGTCGTGTGCGCCTCGACCGGCAACACGAGCGCGAGCGCCGCCGCCTACGCTGGTAAGGCCGGCCTCACGTGCGCCGTGCTCGTGCCGAAGGGCAAGATCGCGATGGGCAAGATGGCGCAGACGCTCGTCCACGGCGCTCGCGTCCTGGAGGTGGAGGGGAACTTCGATGCGTCGCTCGAGCTCGCGCAGGACCTCGCCCGTCACTTCCCGGTCACGCTCGTGAACTCGGTGAACCCGTACCGGCTCGAGGGCCAGAAGACCCTCGCGTTCGAGGTGTGCGACATGCTGGAGCGCGCGCCGGACCTGCACTGCGTGCCCGTCGGCAACGCGGGGAACATCTCGAGCCACTGGATGGGCTACTCGGAGTACCTCGCCGACGGCGTGATCCACGAGCCGCCACGGCTGTTCGGCTTCCAGGCCGCGGGCGCCGCGCCGCTGGTCCTCGGGCACCCGATCGAGGATCCGCAGACGATCGCCACCGCGATCCGCATCGGGAACCCCGCCTCCTGGGACAAGGCGGTCGCCGCCGCAACCGAGTCCGAGGGCGGCATCCTCGCCGTGACCGACCGCGAGATCCTCGCGGCGTACCGGCGCGTCGCGCACGAAGGGTTGTTCGCCGAGCCGGCGTCGGCGGCGAGCGTCGCCGGTCTCCTGCATCTCGCGGCCGAGGGCAGGCTCCCCGCCGGCGTGACGGTGGTGTGCGTGCTCACCGGTCACGGCCTCAAGGACCCCGAGTGGGCGATCACCGGCGCCGGCCAACCGCCGAGCGTTCCTGCCGATCCCGCCGCGGTGGCCGCCGAGCTCGGGCTGTAGTCTGCGTCGCCGTGAAGCTCACCGCGCGCGTCCCCGCCACCTCGGCCAACCTCGGCCCGGGCTTCGACTGCTTCGGCCTGGCGCTCGACCTGTGCAACGAGGTCACGATCGACACCGAGGCGAAGCGGGGGGTGTCCTGGGAAGGCGAGGGCGCTGACGAGCTGCCGACCGACGGCACCGACATGGTGAGCCGCGCGATGCGATACGCGGAGGCGAAGGTCGCCGAGGCGCACGGCCCCGACATCTTCGTGTTGCCGCCGCTCCACCTCCACGGCGAGAACCGGATCCCGCTCGCGCGGGGTCTCGGCTCGAGCGCTGCCGCGGCGGTCGCGGGGATCGCGCTCGCGTACCGGCTCCTCGACGTGGACGCGCCGGCGTCCTTCGCGGGGACCGCGTTCGGGCTCGCCTCGGAGATGGAGGGGCACCCGGACAACGCCGCCGCCGCGGCGTTCGGCGGCTTCACGATCGTGGCGGGCGAGGAGGTCGAGCGGCTCGACCCGCATCCGGAGCTCCGCCCTGTGCTCCTGATCCCGGAGCATCTCCGGGTCTCGACCGAGGAGGCCCGCAGGGTCCTGCCCCAGACCGTCTCCCGGGAGGACGCCGTCTTCAACGTCGGCCACGCGGCGCTCACGATGACCCGGATCCTCCAGGACCCCCATCGCCTGCGGCTCGCGATGGCGGACCGGCTGCATCAGGACGCCCGCCTCGCGATCGTGCCCGACGTCCGGGCGGTGTTCGACCGGCTGCACGCCGCCAACGTCCCCGTGTGCGTGTCGGGGTCCGGCCCCACGCTCCTCGCCTTCGAGCGCGACCGATTGCCCATCCCGGACCCCGGCGAGGGCTGGCGCGTGCTCCGGGTTCCCGTGCGGCGCAACGGCGTCGAGGTCATCGAGGGCTGAGGCTCCAGACCGGGCCGGATGTGACCGATGTCATTGCACGAACCCACGGCCGACCCTAGACTCGGGCAGCCTCCGATGAGCACGGATCCGGAGCCTCATCCCACCCTGGAGCGCGCCGTCGAGGGCGCGGCGCCCGTCCTCGTCACCGACCTGGCCAGCAAGACGCTCGCGGTCAAGGAAGGCGACACGTTCCTGTACTCGGACCTCGAGGGCAACCTCGACCATGGCGGGAGCTACGGGCTCGGGCTCTACACGCGCGACACGCGCTTCCTCTCGCACTTCCGGATGACGATCGGCGGTCGCGATCCGGTGCTGCTGTCCTCATCGTCCGAGCGCGGCTACATGTCCCACGTCGACCTCACGAACCCCGACCTCTACGACGGCGATCGGATCGTCGTGCCGCAGCAGACGCTGAACATCCGGCGGATCCGGGTGATCAACGGCCGCCTGTTCGAGCGCGTCCGCGTGAAGAACTACAACGCGTTCGCGGTCTCGATCGACGTCACCTTCGTGCTCGGGGCCGACTTCGCCGACATCTTCGAGGTACGTGGCATGCTCTCGCCCGAGCACCCGGTGCCCGAGATCCCGACGCTCGAGGACTCGCGCGTCGTGTTCGGGATGACCGGCAGGGACGGGACGCGTCGACAGACGCGCGTGGAGTTCGCGACCCAGCCGGACGACCTCCGTGCCGAGGGCCGGATCGTCCACGCGACGTTCCGGCTGACGCTCGGTCCGTACCAGACGAAGCTGCTCGGCTTCACGATCGAGCCGATCAGCGGGACGGAGACCCCGCCGGCGCTCGAGTTCGACGTCGCCGTGCATCAGCTGCGCCGTTCCTACGAGGAGTGGGAGCAGGCGTCGACCCAGGTGATCACCGACAACGAGTTGTTCAACGAGCTGCTCGACCGGAGCCTGCGCGACCTCCGCGCGCTCTACACGGAGACCGAGGACGGCCACATCATCGCGGCGGGCATCCCGTGGTACGTCACGATCTTCGGTCGCGACTCGCTCATCGCGTCGCATCAGCTCCTCAGCATCAACCCCCGCCCGGCGCGCGAGACGCTCGCGTTCCTCGCGCGCCACCAGGGCACCCAGGTCGACGACTGGCGCGACGAGCAGCCCGGCAAGATCCTGCACGAGATCCGCCGGGGCGAGCTCGCCGGCGCCGGTGTCGTCCCGCACACGCCGTACTTCGGCTCGGTCGACTCGACGCCCTGGTTCCTCGTCCTGTACGGGCAGCACCTGCGGTGGACGGGCGATGTGGCGTTCGCGGAGGAGCTCCTGCCCGCGGCCGAGGCCGCCCTCGCGTGGATCGACGAGTACGGCGACCTCGACGGGGACGGGTTCGTGGAGTACCTCTGCCGCTCCGCCGGCGGCATCCGCAACCAGGGATGGAAGGACTCGCACGACTCGGTCGTGCACGCCGACGGACGGATCGCCGAGCCGCCGATCGCGCTCGCCGAGGTCCAGGCGTACGTGTACATGGCGAAGGAGCGGATGGCGGACGTGTACCTGACGCTCGGGCGCGAGCGCGACGCCGATCGGCTGATCGGGCAGGCCGAGGAGCTACGCCGGCGGTTCAACGAGGCGTTCTGGATGGAGGACGAGCGGTACTTCGCGGGCGCGCTCGACGCGGACAAGCGACAGGTGCGCACGGTGACGTCGAACCCCGGTCACGGGCTGTACTGCCACATCGTCGACGACGACAAGGCCGCCGCGCTCGCGAAGCGGCTCCTCGCTCCGGACATGTTCTCCGGGTGGGGCGTCCGCACGATGAGCAAGTCGGCCGTCGCGTACAACCCGATGAGCTACCACAACGGGTCGGTGTGGCCGCACGACAACGCGCTGATCGCCGCGGGCTTCAAGCGGTACGGGTTCGTCCGCTCGACGAACCGGGTCGCCACCGCGCTGTTCGACGCCGCGATCCAGGCGGACTACATGCGCCTGCCCGAGCTCTTCTGTGGCTTCACGCGCCGCACGCCCAACCGCCCCGTGAGCTATCCGATCGCCTGCTCCCCACAGGCCTGGGCGGCCGGCTCGCCGTTCCTCATGCTCCAGGCGATGCTCGGGATCTCGGCGCGGGCACACGTGAACCTGCTCACGGTCAACAAGCCGAACCTCCCCACGTGGCTGAACACCGTCGAGGTTCGGAACCTCGCGGTGGGCGGCAGTCGCATCTCGCTCCTGTTCCGCCGCGAGGGCGAGATCACGTCCTTCTCGGTGCTCTCGCGCGAGGGCGACGTGCGCGTCGTGATGGAGGAGTAGCCTGGCCTCAGGCCACGACCCTGACCGGCGTGCCGAGACGGAGCAGCGGGCGCAGCCGGTCCAGCACGCGCTCGGACACCCGCAGGCATCCGGCGCTCGACGCGGTCCCGATCGTGGCCGGCGCGTTCGTACCGTGGATCGCGAGCTGGTCGCCGCCCGTCCAGCCGGCGGGCAGGCGCGTCTGGATCCCCGAGATGCCGAACGCGAAGGTCCCGAGGACACCGCCGCCGGGGAACGCCACGCGGTCGGTCACGAAGTACCGCCCGACGGGGGTCGGCGACCGCCGAGCGCCCACCGCAGCCGGCGCCCGGAGCACGACGTCCCCGGCGCGGAGCACCTCGATCCGTCGCTCGGAGAGGTCGGCGACGACCTCGACGCGCGTGCTCCGCAGCTCGAGCCCGCGGAGCCGGATCCAGCCGGTGGCGGCGCGGCTGGCGTACGGGACCGGGACCCGCCCGAACCGGCCGTCCTCGCTGACCTCGAGCACCCACGCGACGATCGGCCGGTCGTAGAAGCGCGAGCCCTCGGGCATCGTCCCCACGACCGGGCCGGCGCCCGGTCGAGCGGTGATCGGCACCGAACGAACCATCCCGACGAGCAGATGCCGCGGATCCGTCGGGGGAGCAGGCTCGACGACCGGGGTCTCGGGGGCCTGCCCCTCGGGGGCCGGCGCCTCGGCCGGCCCGGCGCCGGCGGTCGCCGCGTCGGTGTCGAGCGCCGGGGCGGCACCGACCGTCCTCGCCTGCGCGCGGAGCGTGACGGCTCCGGCGTCGTGCGGGGAGACCGCCGGAAGGGTCCCGACCCAGGCCACCGCCACGAGGGCGACGATCGCCGAACGCGCGCGTCCCACGGTGCCGATATCGGTGGCCGGCGCCGCCGACTGCACCGATCGTGGCGGGTTCGGGCCGAGTGGCCTCCCCCGCGTGTCTCACCGCGGTCGACCGTTGGGCCGACGCTCAGCGGAGGCAGGGGCCGGTGCCGACCGCCGCCGTGCGTGTGGTCGCGACGCCGATCTCGTCCCGGAGCTCGCTCGTGCGGATCGCGTATCCGATCTCGGGATCGACGCTCGACGCGGCGAACACGATGCCGGCGACGGTGCCGTCGGCGAGCACGAACGGCCCGCCAGAGTTCCCGGGTTCGACCTCCACCTGGAGCTCGTACACGTCCCGCTGCACGTCGTCCCGGCCGTAGATGTCGTGACCGAGCGCCGGGATCGGCTGCCGGACGGCGGCGCCGGTCCCGACCAGGTCGCCTCCCCCGGGGTACCCGAGCACGGCGCCGACCGCCCCGCGCGCGACGTCGGAGGGGGCGAGGGGCAGCACGGGTCCGAGCGGCGCGTCGACGTGCAGGACCGCCACGTCGAGCTCGGGATCGAACAAGACCGTCACCGCCGGCCCGCCGGCGCCGTCGGCGTCGCTCACCTCCGGAGCCCGCATGCCGGCGACCACGTGCGCGTTCGTGACGACGTAGCTGTCCCCCACGACGAAGCCGGTCCCCTCCTGGATCTGGTCGCACGCGCGGCCGATCACCTTGACCGTGCTCGCGGCCGCCGCCTCGATGGCGGCCTGTGCGTCGGCGCTCGAGGGGCCGGAGACCGGCTCGGCGGGCTCGGGCGGGATGCCCTCGAACACCTCGGGGAACCCGAACCGGTCGAACAACCGCCGGACCTCGCCCACCACCGAGGGCGGGTCCGGCAGGGCGACCCCCAGACCCCGGACGATCGCGGAGTCGCGGACCGCGGACGAGAGCCGCGGGAGCGGCCCGTTCACGAGGTTGAGGGCGACGAACCAGATCGCGAGGAGCGTCGCGACCGCGGCGACGAGGATGCCGCCGAGCGCGTCGGCCCGCCGGAACCGGGACCCGCGCGCGTGCCGACGGACGCGGGAGCCGACGAGCCACCCGGCGGCGTCGCCCGCCACCGCCCCCACCAGCAGGGCGGCGACGGCGACCCCTGCCTGGGCCGAGGGGCGATCCACCAGCGTCGCGACCCGGGGCGCGAGGAGCGCGCCGACCATCAGACCCAGCAGGAGACCGCTGTACGAGAAGAGCTGGAGCACGGCGCCGCGCCGGTGCCCCGAGACGACGGCCGCGACGAGGATCACCGCGAGCACCACGTCGAGGCCGTTCACGCTCGCAGTATCCTCGCTCCGCGTTCGGGCCGCGTTCGGGCCGCGATCGCCGTCGAGCGATGCCGTCCCGATAGACTGACCGGGTGGTCACGATCGCCCACATCTCCGACCCGCACGTCGGCTCGCCGTACTTCGTGCCGAACATGATGCAGCGGGTCATCGTCGAGCTGAACGAGCTGCAGCCTGACGTCATCATCAACACCGGCGACCTCACGAGCGAGGGCTATCGGCCCGAGTACAAGAACTGGCTCGCGTACGCGGAGCGCATCGAGGCGCCGATGCACACCGTGCCCGGGAACCACGACGCGCGCAACGTCGGGTACCTGCACTTCGAGGAGCTCGTCGGCGCCCGCACGTGGAGCGTGGACGTGCAGGGCGTGCGGATCGTCGGCGTGGACTCGAGCGAGCCGGACCTGAACGAGGGCATGGTCGGACGGATGCACTACGGCTGGATCCAGGAGCAGTTCGCCGCGCCGGCCGACGTGAAGATCTTCGCGCTCCACCACCACCTCCTGCCGATCCCGGGGACGGGGCGGGAGCGCAGCACCGTGATGGACGCCGGGGACGTGCTCGCGGAGCTCGTGACGGCCGGCGTGAACATCGTGCTCTCGGGTCACAAGCATGTGCCGTACGTGTGGCACCTGGAGAACCTGTGGATCGCGAACGCCGGCACGGTCTCGTCGCTGCGCGTGCGCGGCTACACCAAGCCCTGCTACAACGTGCTCGAGGTCGACGGCGATGAGGTCCGCATCTTGCGGCGGTACCCGTTCGGCGGGGCCTCGATGATCGCCCACTTCTCGCTGGCGAGCGGCGAGCAGTTCTACCGGGAGTTCGAACCACCGGTCCAGCAGCGGGCACCCGCCCCGTTCGGCGAGTAGCGTCGCCGGGGCGCGAGCCCGGGAGATCCCGTCCTCATGAAGGTCCTCGTCCTGGTCGATGGTGAGCACTACCCGCCGGTGACGCGGTGGGCGATCGCCGCCGCGCGGGCCGCCGGGCACGAGGTCCTCGGCGCCCTGCTCGTCGGCGGGACCGAGAAGCTCGCTCCCGACGAGGCGCCCGAGCTCGGCGTCGACGTTCGCGGCGCGGGCCCGGAGCCGGGGGTGGCGCTGGCGTCGGCGCTCGAGGAGCTGCGGCCCGAGGGCGTGCTGGATCTGTCGGACGAGCCCGTGCTCGGGTACCGCGAGCGGATGGAGCTCGCCGCCGTGGCGCTCGCGCGTGGCGTGCCGTACCTGGGCGCCGACTTCCGCCTGGACCCGCCGATCTCGGGTCCACCGCTGCCGGTGCCGACGCTCGCGGTGATCGGGACCGGCAAGCGGACCGGCAAGACCGCGATCGCCGGCGAGGTGGCGAGGGCGGCGGCGGAGCTCGGTCGCCGGCCGATCGTGGTCGCGATGGGCCGGGGCGGCCCGGCGGCGCCGCAGGTCGCCGAGGCGGGCTCGATCGGCGTCGAGCGTCTGCTCGAGCTCGTGCGCGAGGGCCAGCACGCGGCGTCGGACTACCTGGAGGACGCCGTCACGACGGGGGTCACGACCATCGGCGCGCGGCGCGCCGCCGGAGGGCTCGCCGGAGCCCCGTACGTCTCGAGCGTCCGTCCGGCCGCGGAGCTCGCCGCCCGGCTCGGGGCCGGCATCGTCGTCCTCGAGGGCAGCGGCTCCTCGGTCCCTCCGGTGCCCTGGGACGCCGGGATCCTCGTCGTGCCGGCGACCGTTCCTCCCGAGTACCTGGGCGGATACCTCGGGCCGTTCCGCCTGTTGCTATCCGACGTGGTCGTTGTTACGATGGCCAACAGCCCAGCCGGGCTCGAGAACCTCCCTACCCTGCGTTCCCACGTTCAGCGGCTCCGCAACGATGCCCGGCTCGTCGTGACGGAGTTCGAACCACTGCCGCTGGGCGATGTGCGGGGACGGGACGTGTTCTTCACCACGACGGCGCCGGGGCAGGTGGCCGCGAGGCAGGTCGAGCACCTGGAAGCGGTCGGCGGGTGTCGCGTGGTGGGGTGGAGTGCCAGCTTGGCCGACCGTGCCGGGCTGGCGAAGGACATGGATGCTGCGCCCGGGTACGACGTGCTCCTGACCGAGTTGAAGGCCGCCGCGGTGGATATCGCGTGCGACCGGGGGCTGGGCAGGGGAGCGGAGGTCGTGTTCTGCGACAACCGGGCCGTCGTGGTCGACGGGGATCCAGGCGACCTCACGACGGCGATCCGGGAGGCGACACGGCTCGCGGAGCAGCGTCACCAACGACGGCAGTAGGAACCCATGACGAGGGACACGAAGAGCCCCCACATCCTGATCTCCGGCCGCGAGACCGGCCTCCCGTACTCGAAGGGCCTGATGGCCTCGCAGGTCATGGTCACCGGTCTTTCGCCCGTGCGCGCCTACCAGGTGGCCGAGGCGATCGAGGACCGGCTGATCGAGCTCGGGGAGCCGTCGGTCCCCGCCGAGGCGCTGGACCGCCTCGTTCTCGAGGTCCTCGAGGAGATCGCCGGCGACCGGTACGCGAAGAACTTCCTGCGCTGGCGCGAGGTCGAGGCCCTCGACATCCCACTCGTCATCCTGATCGGCGGGACGACCGGCGTGGGCAAGTCGACGATCGCCACGCAGCTCGCGGCGCGCCTGGGCATCGTCCGGGTGGTCGCGAGCGATGCCGTGCGGGAGGTCATGCGCGCGATGTTCTCGCGCGAGCTGATGCCGTCCCTGCACGCGTCGTCCTTCGAGGCGGGTTCGGTCCTGCGCGAGCCGCCCGGCCGCGAGGCCGCGATCGTCGGGTTCCGCGAGCAGACCTCGGCGGTGGCCGTCGGCCTCCAGGCCCTGGTCGAGCGTGCGGCGCTCGAGGGCACCGACATCGTGCTCGAGGGCGCGCACATCGTGCCCGGGTTCGTGGACGTCTCGGCGTGGGAGGCGCAGACCCTCGTCGTGCCGGTGGTCATCACCGTCGAGGACGAGGACGTGCACCGCAGCCACTTCGTCGCTCGGTGGGCCGACCACGGTGGCAGGCCCGCGGCCCGCTACCTCGAGGGGTTCGAGAACATCCGCCGGATCCAGCGCTACATCAAGAGCCAGGCGCTCTCGCACGGCGTCCCCGTCGTGCCGAACTACGACTTCGACCGGTCCATCGCCGCCGTCATCGACATCGTGATGGAGCGGGCGATGGAGCGGGCGGCGCAGGTCCGGCTGTCGGCCGACGACCCGACCCGCGTGAAGGAAGGGAGCCGTACGTGAAGCTGTTCCTCGACACGGCAAGCATCGACGAGATCCGGCAGATCAACCGGTGGGGTGTGCTCGGCGGCGTGACCACGAACCCCTCGCTCGTCGCGAAGGAGCATGCAGACCCCGAGCAGGTCTGGAAGGTGATCCTCGAGGAGGTCGACGGGCCGATCTCGCTCGAGACGACGGAGCTCGAGGCCGACGCCATGTACGAGCAGGGCGTCGGACTCGCCCAGATGGCGCCGAACGCCGTGGTGAAGGTGCCGATGACGCCCGACGGCCTCACGGCCGGCACGCGCCTCGTGAAGGACGGGATCCGGATCAACGTGACGCTGGTGTTCTCCCCCGCGCAGGCGATCCTGGCGGCCGAGATCGGCGCGTACATCGTGTCGCCGTTCCTCGGCCGCGTGGACGACGTGGCGTCGGACGGCATGGACCTGCTGCGGCGGATCTGCCGGATCTACGAGGTCCAGGGGTACGAGACGAACGTCCTGGCGGCGTCGCTCCGCCACCCGATGCACGTGGTGGAGTCGGCGCTCGCGGGGGCGGACATCGCGACGATGCCGTACGCGGTGTTCGCGCAGTTGGTGAAGCACCCCCTCACCGACGTCGGATTGGACAAGTTCCTCCAGGACTGGAAGGCCCTGCACGAGGAGCTCGAGGAAGGAGCCTAGGTTGGCGACGATGGACAAGAGCGCCCTCGAGGGGAAGGTCGCTGCGGAGCTGCACCAGATGGCGACGGACCTCGGGATCGAGGGGCACCAGCGCCTGAAGAAGGCGGAGCTGATCGACAGCATCCTCGCGCACGAGAACGGCGAGGGCGCGGGCACGCAGGCCGGGGAACGGACCGCCGGCGCCGAGTCCGCGGCGTCGCGGGAGGGCTCGGCGCCGACGGACGCCGGCGGGAACGGCGAGGTGACCGGCGACGCGCGTCCCACGGCGCCGGCCGAGACCGCCGCCGCCGACCGCGCCGAGCGCACGGACCGGCCGCAACGGGCGGAGGCGTCCGAGCGCGCCGACCGCGGCCAGCGCACGGACCGGCAGGACCGTCCCGAGCGCCAGGACCGCCACGAGCGTCCCGAGGGGCAGCGCCCCGAGGGCGGGGGCGCCCGCCGTCGCCCCTCGCGTGAGGAGCGGCGCCGCCAGCGTGAGGAGCGGCGCCAGCGCGAGTACGAGATGCGCGAGGAGGAGATCGCGAGCGCCCCGACCGCGACCGGTCTGCTCGACATCCTGCCCGAGGGCTACGGGTTCCTGCGCACGTCCGGGTACCTGCCCGGGCAGCAGGACATCTACGTGTCGCTCTCGCAGGTCCGGCGGTTCATGCTCCGCAAGGGCGACACGGTCACCGGCAAGGTCCGGCAGCCGAAGGACAACGAGAAGTACTTCGCGCTCCTGCAGATCGACACGGTGAACGACCTCGATCCCGAGACGGCGAAGTCCCGTCCGGTCTTCGAGAAGCTGACGCCGCTGTTCCCGCACGACCGCTTCCGTCTGGAGACGGGGCCGACCGACGTGACCGGCCGGATCATCGACATGGTCGCGCCGATCGGCAAGGGTCAGCGCGGGATGGTCGTCTCGCCCCCGAAGGCCGGGAAGACGACCGTGCTGAAGAACATCGCGAACGGGATCATCAGCTCGAGCCCCGACACGCACGTGATCATCCTGCTCGTCGACGAGCGTCCCGAGGAGGTCACGGACTGGCAGCGGACGGTCACGCCCGCCGAGGTCGTCTACTCGACCTTCGACAAGCCGCCGGACCAGCACATCCAGGTCACCGAGCTCGTCCTCGAGCGCGCGAAGCGCCTGGCCGAGATGGGGCGCGACGTCGCGATCATCCTGGACTCGATCACGCGGCTCGCCCGCGCGTACAACCTCGCGGCGCCGGCCTCGGGCAAGATCCTGTCCGGCGGGATCGACTCGACGGCCCTGTACCCGCCTCGCCGGTTCTTCGGGGCGGCCCGGAACATCGAGGAGGGCGGCAGCCTCACGATCATCGCGAGCGCCCTCGTCGAGACCGGCTCTCGGATGGATGAGGGGATCTTCGAGGAGTTCAAGGGGACCGGCAACATGGAGCTGCGGCTGGACCGGCAGCTCTCGGAGAAGCGGCTGTTCCCCGCCATCAACGTCGAGGCGAGCGGCACCCGCAAGGAGGAGCTGCTCATGCCGACCGAGGAGCTCGCCCTCGTGTGGCGTCTGCGCCGGGTGCTCCACGCGCTCGAGCCGGCCGCCGCGCTCGAGCTCCTCACCGACAAGATCCGGACCACCAAGTCGAACGAGCAGTTCCTGAAGGAGATCGAGAAGGTCAAGGCGTAGGTAAGCTGTCTGACCGAGCGACCGAGGAGTCCCCACCGATGAAACAGGGCATCCACCCCGAGTACGTGCTCGCCACCGTGCACTGCTCCTGCGGCAACACGTTCCAGACCCGCAGCACGAAGTCGGAGCTGCGCGTCGAGATCTGCTCGAACTGCCATCCCTTCTACACGGGCAAGCAGAAGCTCGTGGACACCGGCGGCCGCGTCGAGCGCTTCCAGCGCCGGTACGGCAAGCAGGTCTCGTCGTAGGGTTCGCCGCCCGCATGGCGGAGGAAGCGCCCCGGGAGAACCACTTCTACGGCGGCCAGGCCGTCGTGGAAGGCGTGATGATGCGTGGCCGCGACGTCTGGGCGGTCGTGATCCGCCGGCCGGACCGCTCGATGCACGTCGAGTCGCATCGGATCGACTCGGTCGCGAAGCGGCATCCGATCCTCACGAAGCCCCTGCTGCGCGGCGTGATCGCGCTCGGCCAGGCGCTCGCGATCGGGTTCCGAGCGCTGTCCGTGAGCGCTCGCGAGTCCGCTCCCGAGGAGGAGCAGCTGTCCTCTCGGCAGATGGCGATCAGCATGGCCGTCGCGATCGTCGTCTTCCTCGGCCTGTTCATCGTGCTCCCGGCGGCGGCGTTCCGATGGGTGGGCACCGAGGTCGAGTCGAGCTTCCTCGTGAACGCCGGCGAGGGCGTGTTCCGGGTCCTGCTGTTCCTGGGATACCTGGTGTTGATCGGACGGATGAAGGACATCCGTCGCGTGTTCGCGTACCACGGCGCCGAGCACAAGACGATCGCCGCCTACGAGCACCAGGAGGAGCTGACGCCTCAGAACGTGGACCGCTACTCGACCCTCCACGTCCGGTGCGGGACGAACTTTCTGCTCCTCGTGATGGTCATCACGATCTTCGTCTTCGCCGTCTTCGGGAACCCCGGCCTGTGGTGGCGGATCGGCTCGCGGATCGTGGCGATCCCCGTCATCGCGGGGCTCGCGTTCGAGATGCTGCGGCTCGGGGCGCGATTCCCGAACTCGCGGGTGATCCGGGGGCTCATGGTGCCGGGTCTGTGGCTGCAGAAGATCACGACCAGGCCCCCCGAGCCGGACCAGATCGAGGTCGCGATCGCCTCCTTCAACGAGGTCATCCGGCGCGAGGCCGAGGCCGAGCCGATCGAGCCGTCGGGCGCCTGAGCGCTTGCGCGGCCGACGAGGTCCTTGCATCCCTGGCCGGCGCGACTAGCATCATTGCGGTCCCGTCGATCGAGGAGGCCTTCCCCATGTCTACCGACCTCGACCTGCCGGTGCTCATGAACCCTGACCACATCCGCCGTCGCGAGTTCGTGGCGATCCGCCGGGGGTACGACCCCGCGCAGGTGCGGGAGTTCCTCGAGCGCGTGGCCGAGCAAGTGCAGGAGATGCAGGATCTGATCCGCGACGCGCGGCTGGAGGCCAACGCCGCCACGCGCGCCGCCACCCCCCGCGCCGACCCGTACGCGACGCTCGCCGATCGCGTCGCCGGCGTGATCAGGGCGGCGGACGACGAGGCCGAGCGCAGCAGGCGCGAGGCCGTCGCCGAGGCCGAGCGGACGCTCACCGAGGCTCGCGCCGAGGCCGAACGCATCCGCGCCGAGGCGCAGGCGGAGGCCGAGCAGACGCGCGCGTCGGCCCAGGCCGAGCTCCGGGAGGCGCGCGAGCAGGCGAGCCGCGCGCTCGCCGGGCTCTCGAGCCGCCGCGAGATCCTGATCGAAGAGCTCGCGTCGATGCAGGAGCGGCTGGTCGGCGTCGCGAGGGACCTGGAGTCGACGATCTCGCACCCGGAGAGCGCCGACAGGGGGATCGACGCCGAGACCGAGGCGATCCTGGCCAGGTCCAGGGCCGAGGCCTTCGCCCCGCCGGCGGAGCAGCCGGCCGACGAGGCCGGCGAGGAACCCGCCGACGAGGTCGCCGAGCAGCCCGCCGACGAGGTCGCCGAGCAGCCAGCCGAGGAACCCGCCGAGCGCACGATCGTTCTGGAGGAGGCGGCCGAGACGGACGCGGCGCGGGGCGACCTGGCCGGCGAGGAGCCGCCGGAGCCCTCGGTGGAGGGCGTCTGGGCCGGAGCCGAGACGAGCTCCCTCGACCTGCCGGACCTTCCGCCGCTCGACCTCGACTGGGGGGACACGGAGGAGCCCGAGCGGGACCCCGAGTAGCACGCTCCCGATCTCCGCACCTGCCGCCGCAACGCGGCGATCGAATCGGCTACCTGCGATGATCGGGGCATGGAGTTCGACGCGCGGCTGCGCGAGATCGAGGAGCGGTTCGAGCGGGTGCAGGCCGAGATGGCCTCGCCACAGGTCGCCCAGGACCCGGATCGCCTGCGCGCGCTCGGCCGGGACTTCGCCGAGCTGCAGGCCGTCGTCGCGCCCTACCGCGAGTACCTGAGCGCGAAACGCCAGGCCGAGGAGGCCCGGGCCCTTGCCAAGGACGAGCCCGACCCTGAGATGGCGGGCTACCTCCGTGAGGAGGCGGATGCGGCGGAGGCGACGATCTCGAGGCTGCGGGCCACCCTCGAGGAGCTGCTGATCCCCAAGGACCCGAACGACGCGAAGGACGTCCTCGTCGAGATCCGCGCCGGTGCCGGCGGCCAGGAGGCGGCGTTGTGGGCCGGTGAGCTGTTCGAGCTATACCGCCACTACGCCGAGCGTCGCCGGTGGAGGTCCGACGTCCTGTCCGCCTCGCCGTCGGACCTCGGCGGGTTCAAGGAGGTCGTGCTCGAGGTCCGCGGCAGGGGGGCGTACTCGCGGCTGAAGCACGAGTCGGGCGTGCACCGCGTCCAGCGCGTTCCCGTGACCGAGTCGTCGGGCCGGATCCACACCTCGACCGCCACGGTCGCCGTGCTCCCCGAGGCCGAGGACGTCGAGGTCGAGATCCGTCCAGAGGACATCGAGATCGACGTGTTCCGCTCGAGCGGGCCGGGCGGGCAGAGCGTGAACACCACGGACTCGGCCGTGCGGATCATCCACAGGCCGACGGGCATCAAGGTCGAGTGTCAGGAGGAGCGGTCGCAGCTCCAGAACCGCGAGAAGGCGATGCGGTACCTCCGCGCCCGTCTCCTCCAGCAAGCCCAGGAGGAGGCTGCGGCGAAGGAGGCGGCCACCCGGCGCTCGCAGGTCGGGACGGGGGAGCGGGCGGAGAAGATCCGCACGTACAACTTCCCCGAGAACCGGGTCACCGACCACCGGGTGAAGCTCACCGTGCATCGGCTGCAGGACGTGCTGGGGGGCGACATCGACACGTTCGTCGACGCGCTGCTCGGCGCGGAGCGCGCCTCCCAGCTCTCGGGCGACGGTCGGGACTGAGCCGTGCGCCCGTCCGAGGTCCTCGTGCGGGCCACCAGGTACCTGGAGCGCCACGGCGTCTCGAGCGCGCGGGCGAACGCGGAGGTGCTGCTGATGCACGTGCTCGGCACGGACCGCGGCGGTCTGTACGCCCGCACGGCGAGCCTCGACCCGCGCGAGGCCAGGATGTTCGGGCGCGCGCTCTGCCAGCGTCGCTCCGGCACGCCGCTCCAGCACCTCACGGGCGAGCAGGCGTTCCGGGGGATCGTGGTCGAGGTGCGGCCCGGGGTGTTCGTCCCGCGTCCCGAGACCGAGGTCCTCGTGGGTGTCGGGCTGCGTGCGCTCGCCGGTGCGGAGGGACCGGTGGTCGTGGACGTCGGCACCGGCACGGGAGCCGTCGCGCTCGCCGTGAAGGACGAGCGACCCGACGCGAAGGTCCTCGCGACGGACCTGTCACCGGAGGCGGTCGAGCTGTCGCGCGCGAACGCCTCTCGCCTCGGCCTGGAGATCGACGTGCGCGAGGGCGAGCTGCTCGAACCGCTGCCCGCCGACCTCCGCGGCTGGGTGGATCTCGTGCTCAGCAACCCTCCCTACGTGACGGCCGAGGAGTACGCGGACCTGCCGCCAGAGGTGAAGGCCGATCCGCCGCTCGCGCTCCTCGGCGGGATCGAGGTGTACGAGCGGCTGGCCGGTCAGGCGATCCGGTGGTTGCGCGACGGCGGGATGCTCGCCGTCGAGATCGGGGACGGGCAGGGACAGCAGGTCGCCGAGCTCCTCGGGCGTTCGTTCGCCGACGTGCGGGTCCACGAGGACCTCGCCGGGCGCGAGCGGGTCGTCGCGGGGCGTCGACCGTGAGCGACCCGCTCGCCGATGCCGCCGATGCAGCCCTCGCCGGAGCCCTGATCGTCCTGCCGACCGACACCGTCTACGGCATCGGGACACGCCCCGATGACCCCGCCGCGACGGCCCGCCTGTTCGAGGCGAAGGACCGGCCGCGCGACCTCGAGCTGCCCGTGCTCGTCGCCTCTCGCGCGCAGGCCGAGGCCGTGGCGGCGTTCGACGAGCGGGCGGTGGCGCTCGCGGGGGCCCTGTGGCCCGGAGCGCTGTCGATCGTCCTGCCGCGCGCGGAGCGCAGCCGAGGTTGGGACCTCGGCCGGGACCGTGAGACGATCGCCGTGCGGATGCCGCACCACCCCTTGGCCCTCGCGGTGCTCGCGAGGACGGGCCCGCTCGCGGTGACGAGCGCGAACCGCTCGGGGGCGCCGACCCCCGCCACCTGCGAGGAGCTCCGGGAGGTCTTCGGCGAGCTCGTCGAGGTGTACCTGTGCGCCGATGAGCCGCTGGGCCGCGCGCCGTCCACCCTCGTCGACCTGACCGGCCCCGAGCCGACCGTCCTGCGGGTCGGCGCGGTGACCGAGACCGAGATCCGCCACGCGCTCTCGGCCGGAGGGCGAACGGGGCTGCGGGCTCGGGGCCCGCGGTAGACTCGCGGTCCCGATGGCCGCCATCCTCGTCGTCTGCACCGGGAACGTCTGTCGCTCACCCATCGCCGAGGGCATGGTGCGGGAGGCCCTCGTGGCTCGGTTCGGGAAGGACGCGCCGGTCGTGGCGTCGGCCGGCACCGCGGGGTGGGACGGGTCGCCCGCGATGCCCGAGTCGGTGGCGGCGGCCGCCGAGCTCGGTGTCGACGTCGGCTCGCACGTGGCGCGGCGACTGCTGCCGGAGCACGTCGGCGACGCCGCGCTCGTGATCGCGATGGCCGCAGAGCATCGCGAGCGGATCGCGCGCGCCGTCCCGGAGGCGGCCGGCCGCACGTTCACGCTGAAGGAACTGGTCCGGCTGCTCGAGGCGCTGCCGCCCGCCGACCCTCGGGCCGTGACGGCCGAGACGTGGAGCCTGCGAGTCGCCGACGCCGAGGCGCTGCGCCGGAAGGGATCCGCGATCCGCCCGGACGACGAGGACGTCGTCGATCCCCTCGGCCTTCCGCTCGAGGCGTACCGCGCGATCGCGTGGGAGCTCCAGGGGTGGTGTAGGCGCCTCGTGGACGGGCTGGCGGGCACGACGATCGGCTCCTCGACGGGCGGGACGGGGGTGGCCTGAGTGCGGATCGCGCTCGGCGCCGACCACGCCGGCTACATCCTGAAGGAGGACGTGAAGCGCTACCTCGTCGACGAGGGCCATGAGGTGATCGACGTCGGGACGGACTCCGAGGAGCCGGTGGACTACCCGCCGTTCTGCGCCGCCGCCGCGCGCGAGGTGGCGCTCGGGCACGCCGAGCGCGCGATCGTGCTCGGCGGCTCGGGGCAGGGTGAGCAGATCGCCGCGAACAAGGTGCACGGGATCCGGGCCGCGCTGTGTCACGACCTGTTCACGGCGCGGCTGTCCCGAGCGCACAACGACGCGAACGTCCTCGCGTTGGGCGGGCGCATCGTGGCGCCGGCGCTCGCGCGCGAGATTGTCGGCGTGTGGCTGTCGACGGGGTTCGAGGGCGGGCGTCACGCCCGCAGGCTCGAGCTCATCGCGGAGATCGAGCGGGAGGAAGCATGAGCGGGTTCGTGGCCGACTGGGAGGCGCTCGTCGCCACCGACCCCGAGGTGGCGGACGCCGTCGCGTCGGAGGTCCGTCGGGAGCGGAGCACGATCAGGCTCGTCGCCTCCGAGAACTACGCCAGCCCGGCGGTCCTGGCGGCGCTCGCCTCCACGATGAACAACAAGTACGCCGAGGGCTATCCGGGTCGCCGGTACTACGGGGGCTGCGAGCACGTGGACGTCGTGGAGCGCCTGGCGATCCACCGCGCCAAGGAGCTGTTCGGCGCCGAGCACGCGAACGCCCAGCCGCACGCGGGCGCGCAGGCGAACCTCGCGGTGCTCGGCGCGTTCTGCGAGCCGCGCTCGGACGACACCGTGCTCGGGCTGCTGCTCTCGCACGGCGGGCACCTCACCCACGGCTCGCCCGTCAACGTGTCGGGGAAGTGGTTCCGGTTCGTGAGCTACGAGGTGGATCGCCGGACCGAGATGCTCGACATGGACCGCATCCGGGACCTCGCGCTCGAGCATCGGCCGAAGATCCTGCTCGCCGGGTTCACCGCCTACCCCCGCGTGATCGATTTCGAGGCCTTCCGCAGCATCGCGGACGAGATCGGCGCGCTCCTGTGGGTGGACGCCTCGCACTTCATCGGGCTCGTGGCGGGCGGCGCCTACCCCAGCCCCATCCCGCACGCCGACGTCGTGACGTTCACGACCCACAAGACCCTTCGGGGCCCGCGCGGCGCGATGATCCTGTGCCGCGAGGAGCACGCGAAGACGATCGACAAGGCGGTCTTCCCGATGACGCAGGGCGGCCCGATCGAGAACACGATCGCGGCGAAAGCCGTGGCGCTGAAGGAGGCGATGGCGCCGGGGTTCCGCGACTACGCCGCCCGGACCGTCCGCACGGCCCGGGCGCTCGGCGGCGCGCTGGCCGACGAGGGTCTGCGGATCGTGGCGGGCGGCACGGACTCGCACCTGGTCCTGGCCGACGTGCGACCTCTCGGGATCGGAGGCCTGGAGGCCGAGATCGTCTGCGACGAGGTCGGCGTCTCGCTCAACAAGAACAGCATCCCGTTCGACCCGATGCCGCCGATGCGGCCCTCGGGGATCCGGGTCGGGACGCCGGGGCCCGCGACGCTCGGCATGGACGAGGCCGAGATGAAGGAGATCGCGAGCATCCTGGGCGAGGTCCTCCGTCGTCCGGACGACGGGGCGGTGAAGTCGGCCGCCCTGGAGCGCGTGGAGGTGCTCACCTCCCGGTACCCCGTGTACCCCGGATAGCCCTGCGCCCCGGGGGGGTCGGAGGGGTACCATCGAGGGAATCGTGCAGCCCTACCTGGTCGTCTTCGTCGTGAGCGCGGGTGTGACGTTCGTCGCCACCCCCCTGGTCCGGCGGCTCAGCCTGCGGCTCGGATGGATCGACCAGCCGTCCGACCGCAAGGTCCATCCCAAGCCCACGCCGACGGTCGGCGGTCTCGCGATCTTCGCGGGGGTGGTGACCGCGCTCGGCGTGACGCACCTCCTGCCCTCGCTTGGATCGCTGCACGAGACCACGTCCGAGCTGGACGCCGCGCTCGTCGCCGGCACCGTCATCGTGCTCGTCGGCCTCGTCGACGACACGCGGGGCCTGTCGCCGCTCGGCAAGCTCGCTGGGCAGGTGCTCGCGGCGGGGCTGCTCGTTCTCGCGGGGGTCCAGCTCCTGTACTTCTATTTCCCCGGTCAGGGCGTCCTCTCGCTCTCGCCCGACCTCGCCGTGCCGCTCACCGTCGTGTGGGTGGCCGCCATGGTGAACGCCGTCAACCTCATCGACGGGCTCGACGGCCTGGCGGCCGGGATGGTCGCGATCGGCGCGATCGCGTTCTTCCTCTACATGGCCCTCGGGCCGACGGCGGGGGAAGACCCGTCGAGCGCCACCATCCTGTCCGCCATCGTCGCGGGGGCGGCGATCGGGTTCCTGCCCTGGAACTTCTTCCCCGCCCGCATCTTCATGGGTGACACGGGGTCCGGACTGCTCGGGCTCATGCTCGCCGTCGCCACGATCTCGGGCGTCGGACGGAACCCGCTCGGTCCGTCCGGCGGCGACCTGGCCGCCATCGCGATCCCGGTGATCCTGCCCCTGCTCGTCCTCGCGATCCCGTTCCTCGACGTGGTGCTCGCGGTCGTCCGGCGGATGCGCAAGGGTCTCGGCGTCCATCACGCGGACAAGGAGCACATCCACCACCGCCTGATGGACATCGGTCACTCGCAGCGGCAGGCGGTCCTGCTGATGTACCTGTGGAGCGCCCTGATCTCCGGATGCGCGCTCGCGGTGGCGTTCATCGACGGTCGGTTGATCGTGATCGCGATCGTCACCGCCGCGATGCTGCTCGCGGTGGTGCTCCCGAAGCTGCTGCGGGACCGGACCCCGCACGGGAGCGACCTCGCGGCGGTTCAGGGCGAGGGCTCCACCGGTCAGGCGCCGGCGGTCCAGATCCCGGATGCCGGATCGCCGGCCGAGCACCCCCCGCCCGTCGAGCCCGAGACGCCGCGGGGCGCCGCCGCCCGGTAGCCTCGAAGGTTGCACCCCCGAGAACCTTCCCTTTCGGGCCCCCATCCCCTAGCTTTGGCCAACTCGTACAACTCGCCGGGTAGGCCCGCTGCCCGGGGGAGATCCCGTTCGGTGGGCCTCCGGGATGATGATGCCCGCCGCCGTCGGGCATAATCCGTCCGGATCGGCGGCAACGAAGGGGGCGGAGTGCCGGAAGTCGACGTGCGGCTCGAGAGGGTCACGAAGGACTTCGGCGAGACGGTCGCCGTCGACGACCTCTCGCTGGACATCCCGGAGGGAGAGTTCTTCAGCCTGCTCGGGCCCTCAGGATGCGGGAAGACCACCACGCTGCGGATGATCGGCGGCTTCGAGGAGCCAACCCGCGGCACGATCTACCTCAAAGGTCGGGACGTCACCGACCTGCCTCCGTACAAGCGGGACGTCAACACGGTGTTCCAGTCGTACGCCCTGTTCCCTCATCTGGACGTCTACGAGAACGTGGCGTTCGGCCTTCGGCGGAAGAAGGTCGTGAAGGACGAGATCGAGACCCGGGTGAAGGCGTCCATGCGGCTCGTGGACCTGCTCGGGTTCGAGAAGCGCCGGCCGGCGCAGATGTCCGGCGGCCAGCAGCAGCGTGTGGCGCTCGCGCGTGCGCTCGTGAACAGCCCGAAGGTCCTGCTGCTGGACGAGCCGCTGGGAGCGCTCGACCTGAAGCTCCGCAAGCAGATGCAGCTCGAGCTGAAGCGCATCCAGTCCGAGGTCGGCATCACGTTCATCTACGTGACCCACGACCAGGAGGAGGCCATGACGATGTCCGATCGCCTGGCCGTCATGCGCCAGGGCAAGATCGAGCAGATCGGCCCTCCGGAGGAGGTGTACGAGAACCCCCAGACGGAGTTCGTGGCGGGGTTCCTCGGGGCGTCGAACATGCTGGAGGGCGAGCTGAAGGAGTCGTCGAACGGGATCACGACGGTCCTGCTCTCGGGTGGTGACGCGGTGCACCTTCCCGCGGACCGGGCGCCGTTCGCCACGGGCTCCACCGTCAAGGTCGGGGTCCGGCCCGAGAAGGTGCACATCGGTGCCGACGATGGGACTGAGGTTCCGACGGGCTTCAACAGCATCGCCGGCCTGCTCCGGATGTCGACGTACATCGGCGTCAGCCACCAGTACAAGGTCGAGGGGCCCGGCGGCCACGTCCTGACCGTGTGGGTTCAGAACCTCGGCACCACGCCGCCGCCCAGTCCGGGCGAGCGGGTCCGTCTGTCCTGGCAGTGGGAGCACACGTTCGCGGTCCTCCCACAGGAGGGGCTATCCCTCGAGGAGGAGGAAGAATGACCGAGCGCGAAGACCGTGACCTCACCGATCGACTGCTCCAGGACGCCATGCGCACGCGGCTGTCCCGCCGGTCGGTCCTGAGGGGCGCGGGGGTGGGGGTCGCGGGTATCAGCCTGGCGTCGCTCCTGGCGGCGTGCGGCGAGGATGGCGACGGTGGCGGCGGCGATCCGGGCGGCGAGACCGGAGCACCGGCCGACGTCTTCGCTGGCGAGCCCGGCGACACGGTGAACTTCGCCAACTGGCCCCTGTACCTGGACCAGGCGAAGGACAAGGACGGCAACGTCTACCACCCGTCGCTCAAGCTTTTCCAGGACGCGACGGGCATCAGCGTGAACTACGAGGACGTCATCCAGTCCAACGAGGAGTTCTTCGGGAAGTTGCAGCCGCAGCTCCAGGCCGGCGACCCGACCGGCTGGGACATCATCGTCATCACGAACGGCCGCCAGTTCAACGTCCTGACGGGCAACGAGTGGGTGTACCGTTTGGACCCGTCGAAGCGGCCGAACTTCGACGCGAACGCCACGCCGTTCGCGAAGGATCCGAGCTACGACCCGGGCAACGCGTTCTCGATGCCGTGGCAGGGAGGGTTCACCGGCATCGGCTACGACGCGTCGAAGGTGAACGGCCCGGTCACGAAGCTCGACGACCTCGCGAACCCCGCGATCGTCGGGACCGACAGCGTCGGGATGCTCACGTCCGACATGCCGGACTTCGTGATGATCAACCTCGGGATCGATCCGGTGAACTCGGGCCCGGCCGAGTGGCAGGAGGCGGCCGACTGGCTCCTGATGCAGCGCGAGTCCGGGACCGTCCGGCAGTACTACGACCAGGGGTACATCGACGACTTCGTCGCCGGGAACGCGCCGGTCTCGATGGCATGGTCGGGCGACATCCTCTACTACAAGGTCTGGGCCGGCTACCCGGACTTCGAGTTCCTCATCCCCGAGGACGGGGCGCTGCTGTGGCAGGACAACATGCTCGTCCCGGTGGGCGCGGAGAACGCGCCGGGCGCGGCCCAGGTGATGGACTGGTACTTCGACCCCAAGATCGCGACGATGGTCACCGAGTGGGTCCTGTACCTGTCGCCGGCCGGGGGCGTCCAGGAGCGGATCGTGGAGGACGCGGCCGCGGCCCTGGACGACGGCTACAAGGGCTACGCGAACAAGCTGACGATGACGGCCGAGAGCGAGTTCGCGTTCCCGGACGACGCGCTCCTCGCGAAGACGCAGTTCGGCACGAACATCACCAGCGACGAGCAAGCGGAGGAATGGGACAACATCTTCCTCCCGATCACGCAGCAGTAGCTCCGCCGAGGGATCCGGCAGGATGGCGACGGAGGCGTTGACGGCGCAGGATGCATCGGCCGGCCCCCCCACGCGGGGCCGGTCGTATGCGGGCAGGAGGCGGCGGGCCCCGCTCTGGCTGATGATGCCGGGCGGCGTCTACCTGCTGATCTTCCTGATCGTGCCGATGGGGCTGCTCGTGTACACCTCGCTGCAGAGCGGAGGAGCGTTCTCCGGCCGCTTCTACTTCGACTGGGACTTCGCGAACTACACCGACCAGATCGTCCAGTACAAGACGCAGCTGATCCGGTCGGTGTCGTACTCGGTCATCGTCACGATCGCGTGCCTGCTGCTCGCGTACCCCATGACCTACTGGATCGCGTTCTACGGCGGTCGGTGGAAGTCGTCGATCCTGTTGCTGATCCTGCTGCCGTTCTTCGTGTCGTTCGTGATCCGCACGGTCCAGTGGCGGTTCCTGCTCGGCGACGACGGGATCATCTTCGGGCCGCTCAAGGACCTCGGGCTGCTGCCGGACTCGTTCCGGGTGCTCGCGACGCCCGTCGCGGTCGTCGCCGGCATCACGTACAACTTCCTGCCGTTCACGGCGCTCCCGCTCTACGTCGCCCT
>Ga0105100_10000219_pt1 | contig 33291 bp, 27 predicted proteins | sample PPLLak12cMay2015_2_FD_87033 | JGI IMG/M metagenome (GOLD analysis project Ga0105100, IMG submission 87033) | Freshwater sediment microbial communities from Prairie Pothole Lake near Jamestown, North Dakota, USA - PPLs Lake P8 Core (1) Depth... | ecosystem: Environmental > Aquatic > Freshwater >... | reverse complement strand
TTATAGGTTATGCGAAGTCGGCAGTTTTGTTCTTCAAATGAACCTTCTTCGTCTCATTATTGCTCTTAGTGAAATTCCTGGAAGTTCCTTGATTGTAATCGGTGATGGTGGACAGAAACCGGAGCTTGAACAATTAGCGCATGAGTATCAAGTAGATGTGCAATTTTTAGGGGTCATACCGCATTCTGAGCTCCCTGAGGTAATAAATTCCTGCCAGATTTTTATCCTGCCCTCCCTGTACGAAGGCCATCCGAAAGCGCTCATCGAAGCGATGGCTTGCGGCGTTCCCGTTATTGGCACCAATGTTTCTGGAATAAAAGAGGTAATCGTGCATGGTCAGACCGGCATGCTGTGCAGTCCTGAAATTGAGAGTATTCGAGAAACAGTGAAGGGTCTCCTTGCAAATCCAAAAATCCAGGAACAGCTTGGGGAAAATGCTCGCAGTTACGTTACCGAAAATTTCTCGCTGCCAAAAGTGCTGGAATTGGAAACCGTGGGAATTAATTCTACTATTGAACTCTATGAGAAATCCTGATCATCGCGATTCACTGGATTTCCTGTGTGTCTCCACCACCGGCTGGGACGAAATCTGGGGCAGCCGTCAGCAAATCATGTTGCGGTTGGCAAAGGCTGGGTACCGTGTGTTATTCATCGAACGGCAGACCGGTTTCGAGCATCTACTCAAGCATTCGATTTATAGGAAAAACGATACCGGCCACTATAGAATCCAGAAACCCGTAAGAGTTCAGGAGAATTTATGGCGCTGGCAACCTCCTGTGGTAGTACCAGGCAGGTACTATTCTCAAGCTCTCAACCAGATCGGTCAATCTCGCCTGGCAGCTCAAATACGCACCATCCTGCGACAATTAGAATTTGAGTCACCAATTCTCTGGTTGTATCCGCCTCATTCGGCACCTTTATTGGGCAAATTCCAGGAGCGATTATCCATTTATCACTGCATCGAAAGGTTTTCAGGTGATCAACGGGGAATAAAGAAGCAGGTGATGACCAAGCAAGAAAACTCGCTGTTGTCGAAAGCCGACCTGGTTTTCGTCCACTCACAGGGACTGCATGAGCTTTATGAAGGTCGCACTCAGAATCCTATTGAAGTTATACCCAGCGCTGCCGATGTCGAGCACTTCCAGCGGAAAGTGGAGATTCATCCCATGATGGTAGCCATCCCGGAGCCGAGGCTGGTGGTGATGGGGACACTGGATTCCAGAATTGATTTTGAATTGCTGCGATATATCGCCTCTTCCCGCCCCGATTGGCATCTGGTACTGATCGGCCAGCTAAAAAAAACGCCGAAAAGCGCATTATCTATCATCCAATTGCCTAATGTGCATTATCTGGGTCATCAGTTGTTCGAAATCCTCCCATCATTGCTGAGAGGCGCGAATGTAGGGTTGATCCCATACCGAATCACCGAGATGACCAGGTACATCAACCCGCTGAAAGCTTACGAGTACCTGGCCTCCGGCATCCCTGTAATCAGCACCGAGCTGCCGGAATTGTATCCACTTGAGAAGTGGATAAGAATCGTTAAAGTTTATCACCCGGGTTATGAAATGCATGCCCAACGATTTATAGATGAAATTGATGCAGCACTGCATGAAGAAACGTCCCAACTCCGAAACGAACGCCGCCAGTTTGTCCGTACCTACGATTGGGATGTGCGGGTCTCACACATGTTGGAGGTCATTTGGTCGCGGATCTAACCTCAGGCAGGCGGATTGATTGGCTTATCAGCCAGCTTGAAATCCTTGGCGGTGCCGAGAAGATGGTTCTTGCCTGCGTCCCGCGCTTAAGAGCAGCAGGGTGGAATATAAAGGTTATAACGCTGACTTCTGGGAGAGAATCGATTGCTGAACTGAGAGAAACGGGGGTGCCTGTCACCGATCTGCATCTCGGAACGATTTCAAAATCCATGAATATCTCGCGGCTGTTCAGAATGTGGGCGAAGGATCGACCCAACCTTGTGCATACCCATCTATACCACGCCGGGATCATAGGGCGCATCGCTTGCAAGTTCTTTGGGATTTCACCGGTGGTTGTTCACCAACATGGACCGGAGCTCAACCGGACCCGGTTGCGCTCATTCCTCGACCGGTCGACTTCGAATTGGGTGACGCGATACATAGCTTCATGCCAGGCTGTCAGTCAAACCATGCAGGAAAGAGAAGCCATCCCTTCAAGCAAAATTGAAGTGATCTACAATGGTGTTGAGAGTGTTCAGCGGTACCAGAGAACAAAACCGGCTGGATGGCCTGGGAAAGAAGAGTTTCCCACTCTGGTCTATGCTGGCCGCTTATCCCCGGAAAAGGGTTTGCTTTCACTGATCCAGGCACTGGGGATAGTGGATAAATCTGCATTTGAATTCCAATGCCTCATTCTGGGAGAAGGGTCCGCTCATGAAGCGATAACTCAGGAGATTGAGCGCACTGATTTGAAAAATAAGATTTTCCTTACAGGGAATAGAAGCGATATCAGAGTCTGGCTTCCACACTGCGATATCTTCGTTTTACCATCTATCTGGGAAGGGGCTTCGATGGCGCTGCTCGAAGCAATGGCCGCGGGACTGCCAATAGTTGCTACCGCGACCGGAGGTACTCCCGAGCTGGTTGAGGATGGTATTTCAGGAATACTTGTACCCCCAGCCGATCCGACCGCTCTCGCTGATGCACTCATTCAGTTGCTTGGCTCAGTAGAATTGCGAGAAAAGATGGGTAAAGCGGGCTACAAGCTTGTTAATGAAAATTTCCAGATTGAAAACACAGTAGACAGGATTTCAGCTCTGTACTCGGGACTGCTGGGATGATCACGCGCTCTGTAAGTAACCCGGTTCGCATCCTGCATCCGATTACCCGCTTAATTGTTGGAGGTGCGCAGGAAAATACAATTTTCACTGCCAGCATGATTGACCGGAAGCGCTTCAATGTAGAAATCCTTTCAGGCGCACAGACAGGCAGTGAAGGCAGCCTGATTCACGAAGTCCAGGATCGCGAAATTCCGTTAATCATCCTTCCAGAATTAGTCCGGCAAATCAATCCATGGTACGACCAGCAAGCATTAATGAAAATGACTCGGATCATGCAATCCGGGGGATACCACATAGTACATACTCACAGCTCGAAGGCAGGTGTCCTTGGTCGAATTGCAGCCAGGCGGGCTGGGATTCCGATAATAATTCACACCGTCCACGGTTGGAGCTTCCATGACCATATGCCTCCATTATCAAAATGGGCTTATATATGGCTCGAACGTTGGGCTGCAGCTTTTACGGATGCCATGGTCGTGGTGTCTCAGCTGGATAAAGAAAAAGGGTTGGCCGCTGATATTGGTCACCCTGAGCAGTATCACCTGATCCGCAGTGCTGTCCCATTTGATGATTTCTATCCTGAGAGATATGATCAAAGCACCATCCGTCGAGAACTAAATATTCCTCCTGAAGTCATAGTAATTGGCAGCGTCAGCCGGTTTTCCCCTCAAAAGAATCCTCTGGATTGGGTAAGAATAGCCAGCCTGGTTAGCAGAGAATACCCCGGAACATACTTCTTGATGGTCGGCGATGGTCCATTACGTCACCAGGTCGAAGTGCTGGCGGAACAGGAAGGCATGTCTGGACGGATTTTGCTCACGGGTATCCGGCGCGATATCCCACGCATGATGGCAGCCATGGATTTGTTTATGATCACCTCACTTTGGGAGGGTCTTCCCCGGGTAGTCATCCAGGCAATGTGCATGAAATTGCCGATAGTTGGATTCAGGATTGATGGGTTAAGTGAGGTCGTCCGCCATGAATTGACTGGATTCCTGACAACACCCAGGGATCTGGCGCAGATGGCAGTTTACTGTGGCTATTTATTGGAGAATGCAAATCGCAGGCAAGAAATGGGAAAAGAAGGCCATTCTTGGGTTTCGGAAGATTTTAATTTGCCAGGGATGATTCGAAGAATCGAGTCCTTGTATGCCGAATTGCTAGAAAAGAAAATTTAATGCCGGACACCACAGCCTGCGCAGGAACCACCGCTGCAAGATGTGCAGCTCGCATTCCCTCCTGCCACAATTCTCCCCCCACTCTGGGCATAGAAAAGCGATAACAGGCGTGAAGTATGTTCACTCTCGCACCTGACACAATTTGCAATTGTATCGGCGTCTTTAATCATCCTGAGGGTTTCAAACCGTTCTCCGCAGTCCAGGCACACAAACTCATAAATAGGCATAACTCACCTTCAATTGTAACAATAGGCTCATTTTATCCCTCCATTTGACTCAGGTCAATAGCCATGGTTGAGACATGTTATGAGAAGAATTGGATAATGCGATTGGATTCGAGTGTCCGTAACAAGGAATATCCCTGTTTCAAATCGGATAAAACCTAAGATAAAATAAGGTAGGAATTCTAAATCCGGGAGACGTAAAAATGAACCGACTGATTTCTATTCTTACCAACATGATTATTCTTAGTTCAGTGATCCTGGCTGGATGCACATCAACAGAAACAAATCCACCCTCTTCTCCCGCGGTTAACCCCGATTACACTGCCGCTGCCAAGACTATAGCCGCTCAGCTGACAGAAATCGCCGGACCTGGCGCTTTAGAACCGACGATAAATACCACGACCGAAATTCCTGTCCCCCCTGAGAATATCACAGCAACAGAAACCCTCCCAAATACTTCCACCCCTCTTTCCACCCGGACTTCCCTGCCCGGCAACCCCCTCATCGTCTCTCAAACCAGCACTCTGGCACCCACAATTCCTGGAACCGGGCTTCCTTCCCTGGCTGCAGATGACCCGAAAGCCGGCCTGGGTGATCCGGATTTTAGCGATGATTTCGTGGATGGCTCTAACTGGTTTGTAGGAAATGATGAACATGTAAACATTGAAGTCAACGATAATCAGCTCAGCATGACCGCTTTGTATGCTGACAAATATGAGGCCATGAGGCTATCCACTCAACCGATCATCGACGACTTCTACATGGAAGTCACAACCACAACGGGTGAGTGCAGTGGAAGTGATCGCTATGGTCTGATTTTTCGAGCACCGGGATTCACGCCCATCCAGGGATACCTGTTTGGCTTCACCTGCGATGGGATGTACTCGTTAAGAATATTCGATGGGGTAAATTTTAACGCCATCATCCAGTGGACTCACAGTGAAATAATCCATGCCGGATCAAACCAGACCAACCAGCTTGGAATTTCTGCTGTGGGTAAAGAATTGAAATTATATGCGAATGGAAAACCATTGTTGGAGTTACAGGATGATCGTTTCAGCAGCGGTTATTTTGGTTTATTCATTAGTGCGTATTCAACTCCAGGATTTCGCACTTCATTTTCCGATTTCGCTTATTGGCTGCAGCCCTGAAAAATTTTGGTTCCTTTACGATTAATTATGAATAACTAAAAGACTTCACAGGTCTTAGAAGACCTGTGAGGTCATTGTCAAGTTAGACCGTGGTGGGTGATAATTATGATTTTTGATTAGTTAGCTATTAAATTGCACAGTCGGATAAACTGGTATCACCAATTCTGGAGTAAATCAACCAGCAATCGCACACCATAACCGGTGCCGCCAAGTGGGGTGTAGCCTTCATCTTTCTCAGATAAGGCCATTCCGGCGATATCCAGGTGTGCCCAGGGATAATCGATAAATTCTTTCAAGAATATCGCTGAGCTGCTTACACCGCTGTTGCGACCACCCGAATTCTTAATATCCGCTACATTCGATTCGATATTCTTTCTATATTCATCCCATAAAGGCAGCGGCCAGACCCGCTCATGTGTTTTATCTCCACTGCGTGATAATTTGTCGCTCAATGTATTGTCGTTACAGAACATTCCTGCCGCAGTGTTCTTCCCCAGAGCTACCACGCAAGCCCCGGTCAGTGTCGCCAGGTCGATGACTGCCTTAGGAGCATATTTCTTCGCATACACCAGCGCATCTGCCAGGATCAACCGGCCTTCTGCATCTGTGCTGATGATCTCAATTGTTTTTCCATTGCTTGCTGTGATCACGTCAGCAGGCCGATAAGCTTGGGCATCCGGCATATTCTCTGTGCATGGGGTTATTGCGATGATTCGCAAAGGAAGATTTAACATCCCGACTACTTTCATCGTACCAATCACCGCTGCCGCGCCTGCCATGTCGGTTTTCATTTCTTCCATTTTCTCGCTCGGCTTTATGGAAATCCCACCGGTATCGAAAGTAATCCCTTTTCCTACCAGTACAATCGTTTCTAAATCCTCACGTGAGCTATTGTGCTCCATGATGATAAATTTCGGTGGTTCTCCAGCTCCCTTAGCCACACCAAGATATGCTCCCATGCGGTTGTTTTTTGCCCATTCTCTGTCTCCAATTGTGATTTTCATATCGAATTCATCAGCGATCTGCTGAGCGGTTTGCGCCAGATGTGTTGGGGTCGCCATGTTTGGAGGCAGATTCACCAGGTCACGAGTGAGGAAGACTCCCTGGATGATTTTCTGGGTATTCGTCACCGAAGTATGTACTTCTGCTAATTTTGTCGGATCAAATTCCACCAATGTCAGTGTGTTGATATCCGCACCAGTTTCCTCACTGCTTTTCAATTGATCAAAACGATATATTCCAAGCAAGGATCCTTCGATGACCGCCTGTGAGGCAGCAGCATGCGAAAAACCTCCGGAACCGGAGCCGTGAATAACTGTCGCCACATCTTTTGCGTTTAATTCACGCGCCTTTTTAATTGCCTGCGCCGATGCGATCCTGATGTTCTCCATATCTAAATTATCACGCTTACCCAGGCCAACAAGCAAAACGCGATTTGCTGGTATCAAACCACGCGGATAGATGACGCTCACGCTTCCAAGCTTCCCTGTTATATCTCCACTGGAGATTAATTCCCGGATTAATCCATTAATTGAACGGTCAATCGATCCTGTAGCCCCACCTGGCTCTTGAACACCTTCGAATAGACTCGATATGATTGTATCGACCGGTAATTTCTCGATCTCACCCTGAACAACCTTGCACTCCATTTAAATTCTCCTTATCTGTAATGAAACATCTTGAATTTTGTTTAGATATTAACAGTCCTGGCTCGAGAAACGCGAGGCCGCAGAGAGTTACACACAATGTTTGATTCTCAAATCTGATAAATCACTGGTTTGAGTAGTGACTGGTCAAACTCGGCAAGCTTATCTTTACCAGTTACAGTAAGCTGCTGATAAACCGACTGCGTATCCCTACGTAAATTTTCCACATCGACACCACGGCATTTATCTGGCAGGGGTTCGATCCACTGTCGGAGGCGCAGGAACATTTTGAGTGCACCAGTATAATTTTGTCTCTGAATCTGTAAATAAGCGACTGCGACCTGTAAGACAGCCCGATAAAGCTCACGTCCCGGGCTCAGGTCTTCATTCCAGGCTGCTTCCAATCTTTCATGTGCTTCAAAAAATGCACCTTGATTGAATAAATCAAAACCTTGCAATGCCAAGATGGAAAGCGGCATCTGGCATGATTTCAGAAGTTCATCCCGGTCAAATTTCCGCACATGTGCTGATAGGATTTCCGGTAAATTCTCAACAAAACGTGAGCGTGGGAAAACCGCGTCCGCCCCGGCGTCCCTGGCAGACTTCAACACTCCTGGTTCCTTGTGAGATCCAAAACCAATAATTGGAATTCGTCGTGTGGCAGGCGCAGATTTAATCAACGCAATCCACTTGTGCCATGGAACAGCCTGGTTATTCAGGTCGAAAATGATCAAGGCTGGACGCCAGGCGCTGATTCTCTCGACCAGGATTGCACCAGGCCCTGTTGTGTGCTCGGCATACTGGAATTCTAATAGCTCCGTGTCTGGGGATGAAAAATAGCTGGCATTTTCGATTAAAATTGTCTTTAAGCCCTGTTTTTCAGCTGCATCCTCGAGTCTTGAAGAAAACAATAAATCACCAATAAAAGCTAAGACAAGTGACATTTGCGGGGAGTCATTCACGGGCTAGATTATAGCAAACATACGCAGCTTATTCACACAAATATCTTTCAAGTGGCAGTTCTTCTTAGAACAAACAATTTATAGCCATTATAATAATCGCAATGGAAACAGGGATAGAAATCCAGAATATCAGCAAACGGTATTCCACCAGGATTGCTGTCGATGGTTTGTCTTTGAATATCCGAGAAGGAGAGATTTTTGGTTTCGTGGGACCGAACGGTGCAGGTAAAACCACCACCATTCGGATGTTGTGCGGTCTTTTGAAACCAGACCTGGGTGAGGTATACATTGGTGGAATCTCCGTGCAAAGACATCCCAGAGAGATCAAACGTCTGATTGGTTATATGCCTGATGAGTTTGGAGTGTACCCCGATTTACTGACCTGGGAGTATCTCGATTTTTTCGCAGCTTGCTACGGTCAAAATCCAATTGAGCGAGCAGGTCAAATTGACAACTTGCTTGAATTAGTTGATTTACAACACCGAAAATTCGATCAAGTTGACAAACTATCACGGGGAATGAAGCAGCGTCTCAGTCTGGCGCGGGTTCTGATGCACGATCCACAATTCTTGATTCTCGACGAACCCGCTTCAGGTCTTGACCCTCGAGCCCGCATTGAAATCCGAGAATTATTGTTGGAGCTGGCAGCGATGGGTAAGTCGGTTTTCTTTTCTTCCCATATTCTCGCTGATGTCGCAGAAATTTGCGATCGGGTGGGGATTATAGAAGCAGGAAAACTAGTCTCTGCCGGAAGACTCGAAGAAATGCAGTTGCAGCTTCATCAATCCAGAAAAATCAATCTTATTTTATTGGGCGACTTATCTCCTGGGAATCAGCCTCTATTTGATATCAAAGGTGTGTCAACTATCGAAGAAGTACCGATCAAAGAAAACAAAGATGGGCGAAAGCATTATCGGTTTTCATTTACAGGAAACGATATGGCCTTGAGCGATATCTTGTCCACTCTGATCAATAACAATATCCCCGTTCTGCATTTCTCTGAAGAGAAAAGCGATTTAGAAGAAATATTCTTACGAGCCACAAAGGGACAGGTTACTTGATTTCTGGCGCCTTGAAAAACCCAGTTTTAGTTAAAGAAATCCGCACACGTATGCGCGGCAACCGTGCGTTTCTGCTGGTCACGACACACTTATTGTTTCAATCCTTACTCGTTGGATTAATCTACCTGATATTTCTGACATCCTCTTCCTCGATCCGCTCCTATGAAGACCAGTATTTGTTCAGCAAATCGATTTTTGGTGTGATGGTTATCTTCGAATTGGTGATGATTACTTTTATTGCACCAGCTTTAAGTGCTGGATCATTTTCAATGGAAAAAGAGCGTCACACTTATGATTTACTTCGGGTAACCTTACTGTCCGAAAAGGCATTGGTATACGGGAAATATGCTTCATCATTGTCATTTATCTACCTTCTACTGCTTACTTCGATCCCCATGCTAAGTCCAGCATTTATGATTGGTGGGGTTTTAGGTGTGGAGATTTTCATCAGCATCGTGATTCTTTCGGTTTGCGCCCTGGCATTCTGTGCAGTCGGACTTTTTTTTTCCAGTGTGATTAACCGTACTTTACCTGCGAATGTTATTACCTACGCTTGCGCAGTCTTCATGATGTTCGGAATCCCTCTGCTGCTGGTCACATCAATCGTGATTCTTCAATCCGGAAATATGCCTCTCTTCGAGCAATTATCTCCAACCGCTGGTTTAATCTGGTTAATCATCGGATGGTGTGCAATATCATTGTCCCCATTTGCAACGTTGATTACCACCGAATATTTTTTAATCGAGCAGAACAAAATCTGGTGGGTCGAGATTGTACTTAATGAAAACACGACCATCCATATGATCTCCCCCTGGATAAGTCATGTTTTCTTCTTCAGTTTATTGGTGGCTGGCCTGATCTGGATCACTATCCAGCGAGTCAAATATAACGAAGATTAAAATAAATTAAGGTTTCAACCTCTTCGGTGTTGCGATCGCAGGGGAGGCTGGAAATAGCCAGTAAATTTCGCCATCCCCTTCTTTAACAAAACCTACTGTGTCATCCGACACCGCCCGCACTTCCCATATTACTGTGTTCTGTTCACATACAGGATTGGATGTGATATGCAGATATTCACCCATTAACAGGTTCCTGATACCTGGATCTGCAAATACCTGGTCGGTCAGCGATATGCGCGGTTCTCCCGCAAGGCTGCCTACGAATGCCATATCGCCTTTGTTTAACCGCGAGGCAGCGCAGTTGGATAACGGATAATATAATGGGGCAGAAAAGGGATCCCAGACCAGGGTTGCAGTGGGGAATTGGGTGGAGGTTGGAATCTGCGTTGGGGTCGGTGAGGGAGCAGTGGCGACAATCTGAGTAACGATTTGAGTGATCCAGATAGTCGGCACGGGGGAAAATTCGGCTGTCGGAGGAAGTGGCTCGGCCTGATCTCTAGTCAGGGATAGTAAAATAATCACCCCAAAAAGGACGATTATGATGATCATGAGGATTATCAGTATTCGATTGCTCGACATTCTTCACATGCCTTTTGGTTTGCTCAGGATACTTCAGTTCAGATCATTGCACTGGAAGCAACCAGTACGACTCTCCATTACCTTCGGGTGTATAACCCAGGAAACCATCGAGGGTCTCGACAAACCAGACCAACCAGCCATAGCTGCAATAAGGTCCGTCTCTGATTATTAATCGGTCTCCTGGTGATGCATAATGTACGATGTTTTCGCTGAGACTCATGTCGGGACTATAGCGAATAGCATTGTCACCTCCCTGGTAAGAAACCATCGCCGTATCGCCTTTACGCAAGCGTGAGGCAACACAATCCGGTAAAGGGTAATAAATTGGAACGGAAAAAGGATCATATGTAGGCGTGAGTGTCGGCTCGTTAGCTTGAGTTGGAGGTGAGGTCGGTAAAACCGGTTGAGGTGTGGGTGTAATTATCTCTGTCACCACTTGAGTGATTATCAGAGTTGGCTGGCTGGTAGGTGTTGGGCTCTCTTCCATGACAATTCGAGGTGCCTCTACCCGACATGCGAGTGTTACGGCAAAGAAAGCAACCAGGACCATCATGAGCGGTCTCTTTTGCTTTTTTATCAACATTCTTGCTCCTATTATCTTCACTATACATCCGAATCATGTACGGGTTTAATGAACCGTAACTTTTGTCCCAAAATCAGACTCCACATAATCTTCATCAGGAGGTACGATTGGATCTGACCACCGGTAAATCCACAAGGCAGCTTCAGGCCTGAGGTTTATGCAACCATGACTCTGTGGAACTCCATAATTGTTATGCCAGTATGTACCGTGGAGAGAAACACCGGTCCAGGAGATATAACTGACCCATGGGACACCAGGTAAATCGAATGGATCTCCACCTGCTTCGGTGGCCATGTGACGGGAAGGATTCTTGCGTTCAATCTTGAAATCACCAATCGGAGTATCACCTTCGAAATATCCGGTCGCGGTACGTGTGACAAAAACTGGCTGGTTACCTTCATAGGCAGTTACATATTGGCGGGTCAAATCTACTTCAATCCGTTTGTCAGGCACACCAGGGGAAATTGGGGTTAACTCCTCTGGTTGAATCGGGCGCAAATGTTGGGCCTCAGCAAAATAGTAGCCGCCGTTGCGGTCGTCCAGTAATTTGTACCAGACAATTCCATTCACCCCGGTGAAGACTTGGTGAGCCCAATGAGTACTTTTGTAATAAAACCTATATCCGCGTTTCCAGCTTCCTTTATTATCATGATAGGACTGCGTAAAAGGAACTGTAACCTCTACAAGAAGCCCTTTGGCGGGAATCTCAAGCGCCGGGGTGTTTATTTCATTTTTGACTGGTTGGACATAAGCACCGTGGACCCAGCCTTCATCGGTTCGTAACCACATGGGATTCTTGGTGTTCCCAGGATCCCCTATCGTTTCCTCCAAGATATTGACAACGCTGTCTGTTATATAATATCCCGTTTCAGAAGCACCGAAGGAAGGGCGATTATAGTAACGAACCGAATAAACCGTCCGGCCCATGTTAAATGTCGGAGACCGGCTTGGGAAGAAACTGCCCAATGATGGGTAATCGCGAAATCCATAAGCAAGCATTGCGGCTGATCCAAGTTTCAGGAAATCCCGCCGAGTTAATCCTTGTGCCATCCCTTGTTCACCTTTAAGAGTTTTAGATATACAGCATTTTAACCCGAATAATCATAGCATAAATAAAAGGAATCCGCAAACAGGACAAATCAAAAGACTGACTGCCTTGTTCGCAATAACAATCCCTAAATTTCATGCAAGTACTATCGCAAATTGAGGCACAGGGCGGGAGAATAAACAGACATTCTGATGTAGTCGTTCAAGAATATCGGATGGTAAAATTAGCTATAAACAGTACGATCGATGAATGACCGATTCCCTCCGGTAGAGAAATCTCGTGGGCGTGGATGGGAGAGAACCGGATGTGCTGTGCAAGATTACTATGATTCTCCACGTTTTCAAGTTCTTCTGAAACCACAGACCTATTCATATGACTGAATGCCAAGGCGTTCGCTGCACCCCAATTCACCTTTTCAAACATAAACCAACTATTGGCGATTCCGGACTAATGCATTAAGGGACTTTTTTGGAGTAATTACAAGGAAAATGCATCCATTGATCTGAAAGTGTTACTGTATTTACTTTTTGAAGAACAACCAATCATTTTCGTGGAAGGATTGTATGCAAACACTTAACCCCAACGACATACGCTTCTTCAGCGGGCAATCACATCCCGAACTTGCTGCCGGAATTGCTTCATACCTCTCTATACCCCTGGATACAACCTTTTTCACCAGGTTCAGCAACGATAACCTGTACATCCAATTGGGTGCCAGTGTACGGGGTAGATCTGTCTTTATTGTGCAATCGCTGACCCCTCCCGTGAGCGAACACCTGATGGAACTCCTGATGATGTTGGATATCGCTCATGGAGCAGGAGCGAGCGAAGTGCACGCAATTATCCCTTACTTTTCATATGCTCGCTCAGATAAGAAAGACGCCCCACGTATCTCAATTACTGCCAGGTTAATTGCCGATTTACTTCAAACCGCCGGAGCTACTCACATAATGACCATGACTTTGCATTCGCCGCAAGTACATGGTTTTTTTAGTGTACCCACTGATCCTCTCACAGCCAGACCGCTTTTTGTATGGTATTTTAAAGAAAAAAACCTCGATCTCAAAGATACCATCGTCATTTCTCCCGATGTTGGTCGGTCAAAACCCGCAGCCCGTTTTGCTGCCCGACTTGGAATCAGCATGACTTCTGCACAAAAGCAGCGCATATCGGATGACAAAGTTGAGTTCAGTAATACCGTTGAACGACAGGTCGAAGGGTATCGGAGAGCCCTGATTTATGATGACGAAATAGCTACGGGAGCCACAGTTCTCGAAATATGTAAATTACTCGTCCAATGGGGGATTGAAGAGATTTTCGTCATTTGTACCCACGCAGTGTTTACTGGAAACGCATTGCAGAAGCTGTCAAATATACCCGAAATAACAGAGATTATCACGACGGATACTGTTTATATCCCACAAGAGAAACATAATCCTAAACTGAAAGTAATCTCGGTTGCACCGGTTTTCGGCGAGGCCATCTGGAGAAACTCTACGCGCCAATCGATCGGAGATCTTTTCACTTATAGTGATGAAATTATCGAAGAAGCGATTTATGAGGATTAAGATAAATTCTCGATCCCTATCATAAATGTTTGGAAAGAACAGGTAATCAAATAGTCATCTCATAAACTTGTTAGTGCCTGAAGCGCAGTTGGGGGATTTTCAGATGCTACAATGTCACATTCGAATATTTTTGATTCCTAATATTGGTCTTGATCCAGGTTAAATCATTATTATAGTAGGCGTAAAGTTCTCGTTTCACATGGCTCCCCCACAATTCATTCGGAGAAGAGAATGAGTGAAGAATTATCCCTGAAGCAAATATTGACTGAACCTCAGACATTGGATGAATTGCGCATACCACAGAGTCTGGTGATGGACTTGATTTTCCGCCTCCTGTACAATGAAGGCACTGTAGCTCTATCTCGATTTACAGAGATCCTGAAAATCCCGAAGGGACTCATAGACGATATTCTGCTTTGGATGCAGAAGGAACACCTGGTTGAAATTTCAAAAGCCAGCATCGAGTTGGGTCGTCTTGGAAATGTATATTCCTTGACAGATGCCGGGCAGGAACGTGCGAGGGGTTCACTTGAGCGAAGTCAGTATATTGGCCCTGTGCCAGTTAGCATACCTTATTACAACCGTGGCATCACTCTGCAATGCCAGAGGCATCAACGTGTTACGATGCAGCAGGTAAAACATGCCTTACGGGATTTGGTTCTGCCGGAGGAATTTCACCGCCAGATTGGCCCGGCAATCAACAATGGAACTTCACTGTTCTTGTATGGCCCACCAGGAAACGGAAAGACCACGATTGCAATGGCAATTGCGGCCCTGTTATCAGACAGCGATCCGATCTGGATTCCGTATTCGATCGCTGCCGGCGGTCAAGTAATCCAAATTCACGACCGGTTGGTGCACAAACCAGCAACTCTTGACCGCATGAAAACGCCCGATTTAGGACGGATTGACCAGCGCTGGCAGCTCATCGAGCGCCCTGCAGTGACCGTCGGCGGAGAGCTAAAAATGGAATCCCTGGATCTTCGCTTTGATCCAACTTCGCGGTTTTACGAATCTCCGCTCCAGCTTAAGGCAAATGGTGGGATGTTTCTCATTGATGATTTTGGCAGGCAGCAAATCAGCCCAAAAGACCTGCTGAATCGTTGGATAGTACCTCTTGAAGCGGCGATTGATTACTTAAGATTACAGACCGGACAAACAGTATCAGTTCCATTCAGGCAATTGATTGTATTCAGCACAAATCTTGAACCGCGCGAACTGGTTGATGATGCATTTCTTCGCCGGATTCATATGAAGGTGGGGGTATTCCCTCCCGATGAAAAGCTTTTTTACCAGATTTTTTTCTTAATGACCAGGAAGGTCGGTATCGAATTCAATCGAGAAGCGTTTTTACATCTCCTTCAAAAGTGGTATCGAGAACCCGGCAGGAGATTACAGGCGGTCCACCCTCGTGACATTCTGAATATCTTGCTTACGATTTGTGATTATGAAAATTCAAAACCGAAAATGGCTCCTGAGTTGATCGATGAAGCCTGCAAAAGCTATTTCGTTGATTAATTTGTGGTTGATTATAGTAGAATACGCTAACTCGTTAATTTATCAAGAGTTGAAAGGGGCAGCAGGCAAGCGACTGCCCCTTTCATTTGTGGTTTGAATATTCTGTCTGCCAGTAAAACCGCATTCCAAGGCTTTATCCTGGAAATGTAATTATTCCGAAATGGACGATCGGGCCAGGTAAAGTTATCGGGTGGGAGACAAGATTCTCAAATATGAAGTTCCTTCAAAATATATTTGCTTGGGTGCGGTTCTTCGGTATCCAACAGGTTCCCCGGATCATTTGGAATTCTCTGACGAGAGCACGGCAAAACCTGAGATTTACCTTTGGATCTCTACGCCAAAAAAGAACTCAGTGCAAAAACCCAGGAAATTTGATAAGTGTTGAAGCAACTATCAATGGAGCTCGCTGCCGGTTCGAAAACGCTGCTCAATATATTGATTTCCTTGCTGCGGATATGGTCAGGATCTATTGGGAGCCAGGACAAAACCCTTATCCTTACGCTATCGATAAAAATGAATGGTCCAAAGTCCAATGCTCACTGACCGAGAGTGAGGGTGACTGGCTGATAACCTCTCCAAATATTAAAATCTGGATAGGCAGCGATGGCAGTCTGCGGTTTGATAACACCAACGGTCAATCTATACGCCAGGAAGAAGCACCTGAGATGTTCGGTGAACCGAAAAATCCCGGGTGGATAAGTAATATCCGGATGCGACCGGAAGAATGCCTGTACGGATTGGGCGAACAGGCAGGTCCATTCAATCTGCGAGGGACAAGACACCGTATCTGGAATACCGATCCAAGAGGTGGATATGGGCCGGGAGTTGACCCCATTTATATGCCGCTCCCGGTCTACATGAGTTTACACGAAGACGGTAGCTACCTGATCTTTTATGAAAACTCCTTTCCGGCTATTTTTGATTTTTCGAGCCAATCCGGGGACCAGCCTGAGACCTGTAAAATAACCTTCGAATGCGGTTCACTCCGCTACTACTTTATCTCCGGTCATCCATCAGACACTTTGCGCAGGTTCACGCAGCTCACAGGTCGCCCCGAACTCCCTCCGAAATGGAGCCTGGGATACCATCATTCACGCTGGGGTTACAGAACTGAGAAAGAAATACGCAGCCTGGCTGCTGGTTTTGCCAGCCATGACCTGCCTGTCAGTGCTATTCACCTGGATATCGACCACATGAAAGGTTACAGGACATTCACTGTGGACGAAAACCGCTTCCCGGATTTAGTCGGCCTGGCAAATGAATTAGATCTTCAGGGTATAAAACTTATATCCATTGTGAATCCTGGAGTGAAGATCGATAGCGAATATCCTATATTCAATGATGGATTGCGCAATAACCATTTCTTAACCGACAGGCAAGGAAAATTGGTGAAAGGAGTTGTGTGGCCTGGCTGGAGTGTATTCCCCGATTTTACCGATTCAAAAACCAGGAAATGGTGGAAAGACCAGTATCAAATCCTGATTCGCTCGAATATTGCTGGCATCTGGCACGATATGAACGAGCCTACTTCCTTTTCCCTGTATTCCGATATGGACCTGCCTTCCAACACCACCTACAAGCTAGAAGGCAGCGGTGGCGACCACCGGCAGGCTCATAATCTGTTCGGCTTGCTGATGAATCAGTCAGGATTCGGTGCGCTCAGCGAGGCACGACCATCGAGACGACCCTGGCTGCTGTCACGCTCGGGATGGGTATCACAACAACGGTATGCCTGGAATTGGACAGGGGATGTGGAAAGCAGCTGGGAATCATTGCGTATGACAATCGCGACGGTTTTGGGACTGGGATTGTCAGGTATACCTTATTGCGGTTCTGACATCGGTGGTTTCAACGGTAATCCCAGCGCAGAATTATTCCTGCGCTGGTTTCAAATGGCGGCATTCCTGCCATTTTTCCGTACTCATTCATCCATCTCTGCTGCGCGGCGCGAACCCTGGATTTTCGGCGAGCCGTATACCGGAATTATCAGAAATTACTTGAAATTCCGATACCAGCTGATGCCTTACCTGTATTCGTTAGCCTGGCAAACCGCCCAGACAGGACTTCCCTTTATTCGACCACTGTTCTGGCTTGACATGGAGGATAGAAACCTTTGGGAAATCGATGATTCATTTCTGCTTGGTGATCACCTGCTGCTCGCTCCGGTACTTAAACCAAACGAAACGTGGCGAAGAATCTACCTGCCAAAAGGAAAATGGACTTCCTGGTGGGATGGAAGTCAATACCAGGGTCCGGGGACCGCTGAAATAAAGGTCACCTTGGATAACATTCCGCTGCTTGTGAAGTCAGGCAGCGTGATACCCCTGGAGGAAGCTGGCAGCCTGTACTTGCACATTTTTCCCCCAGAAAGTGATGCCCACTCATCCCCGCTTATCTTGTACAATGACAGCGGTGAAGGTTATGGTGATTCACGGTTGGATCGTTTTCAGATTGAGCGTCTTTCTAACAGGATAATTATAACCCGGACTGGTGAGGGAGAGTTTCCCATCCCTTATAATAAAATATATATCAAAATCCATTCCATCCTGGGGATAAGTTACCTGATCGATAATCAAGAAACCTCTCTCCAAAACAATTTTCTGGAAACTAACATATTCGAGAGAATTGAAATCGAGACCTAAAAATGGAATTCAATCACTATTTCACAAATCAAGAATTAAATAGCCTGTTTGCAAATTGGGTGAATTCATACCCTCACCTGATTTCATTATCCGTTATTGGGGAAAGCTACGAAAAAAGGCCGATCTGGCTGTTAACTCTGACGAATCAAGCCACCGGCCCGCATTCAGAAAAATCCGCTGTCTGGCTGGATGCCAATATTCATGCCACTGAAATATCAGGCACCACGATTACATTGCACATCATTCAAACCTTTCTGGAAAACTACGGTGTTGATCCGCGCATCACGCGTTTGATGGACAATCATGTTTACTACATTGTCCCACGCGTCAATCCAGATGGCGCCGAGCTGGCCATGGCTGAATTACCCAGGTTTATCCGTTCGGGAACCAGACCTTACCCGTGGTCAGAAAAAGATGATGGATTACACGAACAAGATATAGACCAGGATGGAAGAATTTTAATGATGCGTGTTCCTGATCCGAATGGTGATTGGAAAATCAGCGATCTCGATCCGCGTTTGATGGCAAAACGCTCTCCAACCGAAAATGGTGGACAATATTACCGTCTCTTACCCGAAGGTTTACTTTGTGATTTTGACGGGTATGTCGTCAAACTGGCACGTCCGGTCGAAGGACTGGACTTCAACCGCAATTTTCCATTCGAATGGAGGACTGAAGATGTCCAGGAGGGAGCCGGTCCCTATCCCGCTTCGGAACCAGAGACCAGGGCACTAATGGACTTCATTTTTCGTCACCCGAACATCAATCTGGCTGTGACTTACCACACTTTCAGCAGGGTCATTTTACGCCCGTATAGCACAAAATCAGATGATGAAATTGAAACCAACGATCTATGGGTGATGAAGAAAATTGGCGCGATTGGATCTGAATTAATCGGATACCGGTGTGTCAATACATTCCAGGATTTTAAATACAGTCCAAAAGAGATCACGACGGGTGGATTTGACGACTGGCTGTTTGATCACCTTGGAATTTTTGTTTATACGATTGAATTATGGGATATGCAAACGGAAGCTGGAATCAAAGACCGGAAGTTCATCGATTGGTTTCGCGAACATCCACAAGAAGATGACCTGCAGATACTGGAGTGGGCGGATAAGCATGCCGGGCCTGATGCATTCATAAACTGGTACCCGTTCGAACATCCACAGCTTGGGAAAGTTGAGCTCGGCGGATGGAACTCAATGTACACCTGGCACAACCCACCGGTGAATCTGCTGGGTGCCGAAGCGGCTCGGAACACACCATTCGCCCTGGCGTTGGGTGACATGCTCCCGCACCTGGATATCCATACTTTGGAAGTCACTCCGCTGGGAAATGGCGATTATCATGTGAACCTCGTGGTTGAAAACACTGGCTTCTTGCCCACTCACACCAGCGAACAGGGAAAGAAACGCAAGGCGATCCGGCCGGTTCGAGCCCAAATTGATCTTCCCGAAGGAGTGCTGATTATTTCCGGAAAACGGGTGGTTGAATTAGGTCATCTGGCCGGGCGCAGCAATAAACTGGCTGTACATGAAATTTTTAGTGTGTTTCATACAGATAACCGCTCGCGAACCGAGTGGGTGCTGCATTCTAAAGATGAAGCACTTGTAAAAATCCATATTTTAAGCGAACGAGCCGGCTCAATTCATCGCGACATTCATCTAAAAACCAAACAGGAGTGAGGTATGTCAAAAATCGTCCAGGAAAAGGTCAGCCAGGCAGTATCAATCCTCAAGGAGATGGATATTGATGCCTGGTTAGTTTTTGTGCGCGAAACATCCGCCAACGGGGATCCTGCTTTGCCATTAATCTACGGCCATGATCTGACCTGGCAAAGTGCACTGATCATAAGTAAATCCGGCGAGAGTACGGTGATTCTGGGACAATTGGAGGTCGAAGCAGCCCGCCAGACTGGCTCATATACGAAAATCATTCCATACAACCAATCGTTAAAATCAGCATTGCTTGAGACCCTTGAGCAGTTATCGCCGAACAAAATCGCAATCAATTACTCCAAAAACGACGTGCTCGCTGACGGCCTTAGCCTTGGTTTATACCAGGTGCTGATGGATTTCTTGCAAGGAACCCCGTGGGCAGACCGCCTGGTCTCTTCGGAGAAATTCATGGCTGCCCTGCGCGGCCGCAAGACACAGGAAGAAGTCAAACGAATCCGGACCGCAATCGCAACCACCGACCAGATCTACAATCGCACCTACGAGTTCCTAAAACCTGGATTGACAGAACGCCAGGTTGCTGAATTCATGCAGTTCCTGATGGATGAATATAACGTCCAGCCAGCCTGGGACCTCGCACACTGCCCGGTAGTGAACAGCGGTCCAGATTCAAAGATGGGACACGTCCAGCCTGGCGATATCCAGATCGAGCGTGGTCACCTGGTGCATTTTGATTTCGGCGTCATGCAAAATGAGTATTGCTCTGACATCCAGCGGATGGTTTATATCCTGGATCTTGGAGAGAAACATCCACCCGAAGTCATCCAAAGAGGATTTGAAACCATGGTAGTGTCTATCCAGGATACCGTGGCTGCGATCAAACCAGGGATGTTGGGCAAGGAAATCGATGCCATTGCTCGCAAGATTATCACAGACGCCGGGTATACAGAATTTATGCACGCCACCGGCCACCACCTGGGACGCCTGGCTCATGATGGTGCGGGAATCCTGGGACCTGAATGGGAACGCTACGGCGACACACCAAACTACCCGATCGAAGCCGGTCATGTATACACTGTTGAACCCAGCCTGGTAATCCCTGGATATGGTATCCTGAGCCTGGAAGAAGACATCCTGGTCAAAGACAATGGGGCGGTCTTCATGAGCGAGCCGCAGCTGGAGATGATTCTTCGATAATGAATACGTACCTGGAACCCAGGACATATCTCACAGATGCCTGTTTTTGAGTGACAGAAAATGAAGTCAACAATACACCCTGTAAAAGGCACCCGCGACTTCTATCCAGAAGAGATGGCACTAAGAAGTTATATTTATGCAACTGCCAGGAAAGTATCTGAGTCCTTTGGGTACCAGGAGTGGGATGCTCCATTTCTTGAGCCGATCGATTTATATGCCGCAAAATCTGGTGAAGAACTGGTCAGCCAGCAGTCGTTCGTCTTCCCTGACCGCAGCGGCGACCTTATCACCTTACGGCCTGAGCTGACTCCCAGCCTGGCGCGTGTGGTTGCGCAGCGTCAAAAACAGCTGGTGTATCCGCTGCGCTGGTGGTCGTGGGGACCCTTCTGGCGTTACGAGAAACCGCAAAAAGGCCGCACCCGCGAATTTTTCCAATGGAACATCGACCTGATCGGCGTGGACACTCCCGAAGCAGATGCCGAGATGGTAGCGGTGGCTGCCACGTTCTTGAAAGAAACAGGACTCTCATCCGGGCAGGTGCAGATCCTGGTTAATAACCGCAGCCTGGTGGAGAATGAATTGCGGAATCTGGGTATCCAGCCAGGTTTGCATACTGAGGTATTCAGGCTGATCGATCGTAAGGACAAGATGCAGATCTCTGAATGGGAGGCCAATGCCCTCGGCCTCGGCCTGGACATTTCACAGAAAGACGGGTTGGAAAATCTGCTCGCAAACCAGGATCTATGGCAGAAATCCGCGAGCCTGCAGCGCTTCTTCAGCATCATCCAGGCGCTGGGAGTGGCGGAATACGTCCGCTATGACCCGCGCATCATCCGGGGATTGGACTATTACACCGGTACCGTGTTCGAGGCTTGGGATCAAGACGGCGAATTTCGAGCCATACTAGGAGGCGGCCGGTATGATAACCTGGTTTCGGATGTGGGCGGTGAGCCTTTGCCGGCGACCGGCTTCGCGATGGGCGACCTGGTTGCCAGCCTGGTCCTGAAGAAATTCGGCTGCCTTCCAAAGTCGTTGGGAAAATCTCCTGCCAGGATACTGGTGACTGTGTTCGACAACGAGTCCATGTCCGCTTCCTTTCGCCTGGCGGCGGAATTGCGCCAGCTTGGATTTTCAGTTGCCTGCTACCCTGAGTGTGCCAAGCTGGGTAAGCAGTTTAAATACGGCGATCGAATGGGCATTCCGCTGGCGATCGTGCTCGGACCGGACGAAATCGCCAGGAACCAGGTATCCATTAAGAACCTTGTCAGCGGCGACCAGGTAACCGTAGATATTCAAGGAATCGAAACGACCCTGCTGCGGATGCTTGAAAGCCAAAGTGCTTCATGATACAATCCGCCCGCGCCTGGTGGGCGTAGCTCAATGGCAGAGCACCTGACTGTGGATCAGGTGGTTGCGGGTTCAAGTCCCGTCGCCCACCCCTATTCTTCCAGCAATTAATTAACTCATCTACTGACTGCACGGATTTCTGTTCGGAGTATCCATCCAGACTGCCACTCTGGCAAGTGGTTCACCTGACCAGCTGCAGGGGATGGTTCCCACTGCAAATGGCGCATTGTAAACCTGCACCAAGCTGTGGTCCTAAAGAGTAGCCATCACCAGGGATTATCCGTTCATGGTTTGCGGCTTGATGACCTGCTGAATTTTAATCCCAGTTTACACCATCCCGATCAACATTCCAAACTTAGCTCTGCACAAAGCATATTGGCGTAAATCTGGATTATGCAGGTTTTGCTGGGAGTGGCGGCTTTAGTACTTTTTTTGGGCAGCTGTTCTCAGGTGAACCTGGAGAACGATATATTAAGATTACTCTCCAGTGAAGGTCTGGTCCAGGCTCGTTGCGAACTTTTAGCTGGGATACCTGCCCCGGTTCCTAGTGCAGAATTGGTACAATAAAGAGCCGTAACCATTTCATTCAAATATGTCACTATCAGGTTTTTATTCCCGTAAACGCCTTCTTATCATCAAGCTGAGCATCGCTTGCCTTTACTTGATCGTATTTGTGGGAGCCTTGCTTGTGCGGCTATACGGCCTCGATTTCGGGCTGCCCTACTTGTATGAGCCCGATGAACCGGCCTTCGTCTCAGGCGCCATGGGCATGCTCAAAGAGCGGGACCTGAACCCACACTCGTTCCAGCACCCCGGCTCGACCACGCTGTACAGCCTGGCGGGTTTATACGCTGCAGTCTACGCGGCCGGGAAGCTGCTGGGATATTTCCCCGACCCGCAGGCTTTTGCAGCAGCGTACTACCGCGACCCGAGCCTGGTGTACTTGAGCGGCAGGCTGCTGATGGTGGGTGTCAGCCTGCTCTGCCTGGGGCTGGTTTTCCTGATCACCCGGCGCCTTTGTGGAAAGTGGGCGGCTCTGCTGGCCGGCGCCATTTTCGCCTTCAGCCCGTTGGTGGTGGAATATTCGCGCCTGATCCGCACCGACCTGCAGCTTACACTTTTCCTGCTGGCTGCTTTCTGGTTCTGCCTGAATATCCTGGATCGGAACAGGTGGCGGGATTACCTGCTGGCGGGAGGCGCCATCGGCCTGGCTGTGGCAACCAAGTACCCGGGGGCTTTTTTTATTCCCACCCTGCTGCTGGCGCATTTCATCGCGAGGCCCTTTTCCTGGCGGGAGCAGTGGAAGCTGGCGAGCGCAGGAATGGCAATCCTGGTTGGCCTGGTGATTGGCTCGCCGTTTTTGCTGCCCGAGTACAGGCTGGCGCTGGCAGGGCTGGCGCTCGAGAACCGGGCTGCACACCTGGGCGCGACCGGCTCGGGGTTTTTCGACAACCTGGGCTGGTACGTGACCCGCCCACTGCCAAAGGCGCTCACCCTGCCCGGAATATTTTTGCTGGCATTCGGCACGCTGAGGGCCCTCATGAGCAGGCGCAAGGACTTCCTGCTGCTGGCCTTTACCCCTGTGCTGTATCTCCTGCTGATCGCCAGCCTGCACCTGCGCTGGGAGCGCTGGCTGATACCGGCGCTGCCATTTTTCGCGATCCTGATGGCGGAAGGCGCCAGGCAGGTGGTCGAATTCGTCCAGAAGCGCCTGCGATCTGCAGCCTGGGCGGCGACGGCAGTGGCGGGGATCGCCTGCCTGGTGCTGCTGCCCATGCTGCTGTCAGACGTGCGGAGCGCCCGGGCACTGGCGGGAATCGACACGCGTACCCTGGGGAGGGAGTGGATCCTGCAGCAGGTCCCACAGGGTAAAAAGCTGCTGCTGGAGGTCTACTCTCCACAGCTGCCGCGTGAGGCCTACGAATATTTTGTGGCGGTAGGCGACAGCATCCAGCACGCGGACCTGGAAGAGTACAGCCACGCGGATTACCGCCCGATCTGGGGATTCGCGGACGACCTGGGAAAAATTGCGAACCCGGAGGAGATCTGCTCCCTGGGAATCGAGTATATCGTGATGAGCCAGCGCTATCAGCAGTACCTGCGCGAGGCGGAGGCTTACCCGCAAATCATCGCCAGGTACCAGGAAATCATGGCACTCGGCCCGGTGATCCAGGAGTTCAATCCAATAGCAGGTAAGACGCCTGGACCTAAACTGCAGGTGATACGGGTGGAGAAGTGTGGATAGTGGTTTATGGGTGGAGATTCTGGTAATATACATGATAATCTGAAGGTCATATTCAATATTTCATGGTTGCTCGGTCTATGAATCTGGCGTTATTGGATGAGGTCGACCCGTGGGTAGGAGAGACCGCCACAGATAATCATTATGTCAGCGTCAGCGGCGACGATATCCTGCCGGATATGTATATTGGAAGATTCCCGGTGAAAACTGCCACGGAAGCTCAAATTATATGGAGATATATTGGATTGGGGCTATCCCTATTATCTAAGCGCATCGGATTTACCCTACCTCGGCAACAGCGACACGCTTCCTTTTGTATCACCGATGACCTGCCTGGAGGGTCACTTTGCATGGCCGAAGCCGCCGGGAGATGATTACTCTGCGCTGGGCGAGAGCATCATCAGATCGGACAAAAGCTCGTGGAGCCTGGTTGCACTGCTAACGCCGGTGCCACCAGCTACCCTGACACCGGCCTGACCTCCGGTACTACCTATTATTATCGAGTGAAGGCGATTAATAACAACGGGGGCTCGACTTCCTCGAACACTGACAGTACAACAACTCTTACTCCACCCCCTCCTAATGCCCCGACGAACCTGGTAGCTACGGCCGTCTCGCATACGCAGATCGACCTGGTGTGGGTTGACAACTCCAGCGACGAGACCGGCTTCAGCATAGAGCGCTCGCCTGATGGGATAACTGGCTGGCAGCTGCTCGCCACGGTCAACACGGACATCAAGAACTACAGCCATACGGGTCTGACCTGCGGGTCAACCCATTATTACCGGGTGCGAGCGTGCCATGCCGGGGATGCAGAGCTATCGGATTTTTTAAACACGACCAGCGCAACTACCCTGGGATGTATCCAGATCTTCCTGCCGCTCGTGGTGGATCCTGAAGGTCCTTCTTATTTTTTTATATCTGGATTAATGCAGTTGTCTGAAACACGGATTCCAGCTCACACCTAAATCCGAAAACGTGGTTTAATTTTACAGGTGCTTGATGAAAATAAAACTTGTAGAGATTTCCAACCGCCTGAGAATCCTGATTATTCCCGTTTTATTGGCCTCTCTCCCGATTAACACAATATTGAATCAAGATTTCGGGATTTCAAATGGGATGCCCGCATCAGGTCGTTCCTCTAATGAAAACTCACAAATCTCGACCTTGGAAATTACTGACCACAGTATTAAACTCCAAATGACTGTAGCACCCCCCCAATTTGAGAAGATTCAAGGTGACAGAAAGAATTGCCTGGAAGCGAGCATCCCCGGATTGTTGCAGTCTGATTTTCCAGATCTGCCTTCCCTGCCGGTGCAGGGTGCCATGCTGGGCATCCCACCGGATGCTCAGCCAACGATCCAGATGCTGGAGCTGGAGCAGATCAACATTCCGGGCAAATATGACCTGTGTCCTGCGCCCCGCCCACTGCTGCCTGATTCTCCAAACCAACCACTTGAGATTGATGGATTGGCCTACCAGCGTTCCACTGCTTACCAGCAGAACGCTTTTATGCCATCCTCCATCGCCGAGGTCGCTGCGACCGGCTACCTGCGCAGCCAGCGCTACGCGGAGCTGCGCTTCAACCCACTGCAATATAACCCGGTCGCCGGGGAGGTACGCTATTTCAGCCGGATTGTGGTCCAGTTGGATTTCCACACCAATAAAGAACAAGCTGACAAACTGCCTTTTCAAGACGAGGGATATTTCGAGGACAACCTGCAGAATGTGCTAATCAATTATGAACAAGCACGAACCTGGCGCAGTCAACCTCCAAGGCAGTCACTTTCCAGGGTTGCCTCTCTCCCTGACCAACCTTTTTATAAAATCCTGGTCGAAGTGGACGGCATCTACCAGATCAGTTATTCGGATCTCCAGGCAGCCGGTGTTCCACTCTCAGAACTCGATAACCTTGATCCAAGCACTTTCCAGCTCTTTAATCAATCCCTCGAGGCGGCCATCTATGTCCAAGGCCAGGAGAATGGACTTTTTGAACCAGGTGAGTACTTGCTCTTCTACGGCCAGAAAGTAGATACCAAGTACACGGAAACCAATGTCTATTGGCTGACCTGGGGCGGTGCTCTCGGCCGGCGCATGGAACCGCTCGACGGCGCGCTGACCGGATCTGGCAGTGTGCCAGTAGATTTTCTAACAACTTTTCATGCGGAGCTTGATACTCAATATTATCGAGGAGAGCCTTCCGGCGCGGATTCGGATCACTGGTATTGGGAAATGATAAACGCGAATTACAATCCACCCCATAATGTTCCCCCTTATGAGGCAGATTTTACATTTGACCTGCAGCATCCCTCACCCAGCGACCACTCTATCGTCGTGCACGGGTTGCTGGAAGGTTTTTATGCAGACACTTTCCACCACACCCTGATCTACCTGAACGGCCACCTGGTCGACGACCACATCTTCCCTGCAAATGCAGAATACGCTTTCAGCGCCAATATCCCACAATCGTATCTCCTCGACAGCGCCAATACCCTGACAGTTGAATGCCCGCTCGACATGGGCGGGACTATGGAATATGTGCTGTTTAATTGGTTCGAGATTGAATACTTTGATGCATACTTGGCTGAGGTCGACCGGCTGTTTTTCGACGGGGAGCAGGCCGGCATCCTCGAGTTTCAGGTCGACGGCTTCAGCAATGCTGTGATCGAAGCATTCGACATCACCGATCCGCTCACCCCGCTGTACATCACCGGACAGACCGTCCAACAAACGGCTGATGTCTACCAGCTGGCCTTCGAGAGTGAAATTTCTGAAGAGCATCATTACCTTGCACAGGTAACAACTCAGCGCATGGCTCCACTCAGCATCCATCTGGACAACCCCTCCAGTTGGAAGTCCCAGGCGAACGGCGCCGATTACATCATCATCAGCCACGCCGATTTCTTGAGCGCTGTCCAACCTCTGGTGAATCACCGCTCCAACCAATATCGCGTCCAGGTGGTCGATGTCCAGGACCTGTACGATGAGTTCAACGGTGGGGTTTTCAGTCCTGATGCCATCAGATCTTTCCTGGAATATGCCTATGACCAGTGGATTCCACCTGCTCCCAGCTACGTGCTGCTGGTGGGGGACGGTCATTTTGATTATAAAAATATCTATGGCTGGAATGAAACTAACTTCATCCCTCCTTACATGGATGATGTCGATCCCTGGATCGGCGAGACAGCCACCGATAACCGCTACGCCAGCGTCAGCGGCAGCGATATCCTGCCGGACATGTACATCGGCCGTTTCCCAGCTCGTACAGCTGCTGAAGCCCTCACCATGGTGGACAAGACGATAACTTACGAGCAGATCCCTCCAAGTGGAGGTTGGAACACAAACATGACATTTATCGCCGATAACGCTGACGGATCTGGAGATTTCCCGGCCCAATCAGACCTTATCATTTCGACCTACCTTCCACCAGGCTACAGCGTGGATAAGGTTTACTACCTCGTAAACTACGCGACAACCAGCACAGCGCGAGCAGCCGTCCAATCCGCCATCAATGCAGGGCGTTTGATCCTTCACTACGACGGTCATGGATCCACACAGCAGTGGGCTGTCGAGGGATTGCTCAAAGTAAGCGACATACCCTCACTCAGCAACGGCAACAAACTGCCTTTCTTCCTGCCGATGACCTGCGGAGAAGGTTATTTTGTCTGGCCTAGCCCCGCCGGAAAAGATCACTCGTCATTGGGGGAGAGCATCGTGCGTTACAGCGGTGGCGGTGCCATCGCCAGCTGGTCGCCCACCGGCTACGGGATCACCTCGGGGCACGCCATTCTGGATGACAGCCTATTCAAGAATCTTTTTATTAAACACCAGACCCAGCTGGGCTTTCTCACGACCCAGGCCAAGTATGACCTGTATGCCAAAAGCGCTGATTTCACTGACATGATCGAAACCTATCTATTGTTCGGTGATCCAGCACTTAAGTTACAGAAACCAGAATACGTATACTTGCCGCTAGCTATCCGGTGACCCAGGTGATTTTGGATCCCATCATAATCAGGCTCCTTATATTATTCGATTTCCAAGATCGAACGTTTTCTGCGAAGCAACTTGATTCGTTACCTTCCACGTGACCCACAGAGTGCAAATCGAATAATTGTACATTTGGAATGTAGTGGATCTGACACATATATTTATTTAATTTATTATGTGCAATATATATTACAAACTGATGTAGTTAGGTTGTTGTATGATCATTAAATAAGGCAAAATTAATTGCATCGCAATTTACTATCAGGATGATCTGCTGCTCCATTACTCGAATCAATACTCAAGTGTAGGCTAAAATTCATAAAATAAATCACTGACAAAAATCACCCCCATTAATTAGGAAAAACTATTGCATATTACAATAAAATAGGTTATTATTACATAGAAGAGAGGGAGAAATTTACAATAGGAATTGAATAGTCCATTCAATTTTTTTCAGTCAAGTTTTATTGATGAAAGGGTTTGGGAGGGAGGATTTATTTGAGATCTCTTTATTTACTTAACTTAGGAAGAAATTTCGTTGCTATCCAAGAAGAATATTAGGCTTGAACAATAATAGCTTTACTCTCATTGTCTGCGGATAAGATTTCACATGACTTGCGCCGTTGGAAAACGAAGTAAATAAAACAAGTAATTCTGGAAAATCATATTGAGGAAGGAGAAAAGGACATGAAAACTCAAAAATACACCTTATTCCGCCTGATGGTCATAGCAGCCATGCTGGCAATGCTGTTATCCACCTACAGTACAGCATATGCTGCAACTCCCGATTACCGTTTCTGGGACCCAAATTTAGCACCAGGAGGTTCGCCGCTATATGCCTGGACTAATGGCAGCATCGGCTCAGGTTATAGTGAAGGACAGGCTGTGCCAATGAACCTCAGAATAACCGGGCTTTCATCTGGGACCTGGGGGTTTAACATCTACTATGATTATTATGATATGAATAAAGATATCTGTGGTATTTGGAAAATCGTTGAATATGATGTCGATGTGACCCCGGGCGGTTATCGTGATGATGTCACTCCCACAGAAGATCTGGATGCACAATTTCCGGACGCGCCTGCTGGAAACCGGATGTATGTTGGTGCAACAGGGGGGGCGGTAGATGTCACGAATATTGGTTCATCGGTGCAGGTTGGCACCACGGGACTGATCAAGCGCTACTTACCGGTTACTTTTACGGTGACGGGAACGAATGTCACAGCTTATTTCTATTTTGGGGTTTATCTTTCGCTCACAAATGAAAATAATGCTGCTTGCAAGGGTTTGACAGCCTTCCCAGGTAAATCCTCTCAAACCGATATTGGCGCTACTCCCGAAATTACAGGAGCAGAAATGATTGGCGGTGGCGGTACTATCAGTATCGATTCATCTGCCATAGCGCCGGCCGCCATTTCCGGCCTCAAATATTATGACCTGGATGGAGATCATTCCTATGACGTCACTGAACCGCTACTTCAGGGATGGCAGGTCAAAGCGTGCAGCGATTCAAGCTGTACCACGATCATAAAATCAACTCTTACCAACGAGAATGGACAATATTCATTCAATCTCCCGGATGGGACATATTACGCCTGCGAAACGCTGCAGACTAATTGGGTACAGAGCGAACCTATTCCTCCAGGTTGCTATGGACCGATTGCAGTAGCCTCCGACCAACATCCGAACCAGGATTTCGGCAACTACCTGGATGCTGACTGGGGAGACCTGCCAGAAACGTACGGAACTTTATACCCCAACGGCGCAGCTCATATTACGGGCAATCTGCAGCTAGGAGCTCTACGAGATATTGAGCCACAAGGCCAGCCTGGTGTCATTGCCCAGGGGGATGACATCCTCAATACGAATGATGAGGACAGTGTTACCCTTACGGTGTTCACCGAGGCTTCCCAGGTATTGACCATGCAGGTTATCTGCACCAGCCCCACTGCACCTTCGGCCTGGGTAGTCATCTGGTTCGATTGGGATAAATCAGGTGCTTTCGAAGCCGATGAAATTACCTTCGATCAGACTGTAGTATGTAGTGCAGCCGGCACCACGAATATCATAAGCATAAACTACGGTTCATTTGCCAGTGCTGGCGCTTACACATACGGAAGTGATCTTTTCTACCGCACCCGCCTATACTCAGCAGATCCAGGGACTCCAAGCCCTATCGGTTTGGCCACCAACGGCGAGGTCGAAGATAATCAATTTAGCGCTCCTACGGCTGCCACACTCTCTGGTCCATCCGCAACCGCCCAGTCTCACACCATCCTGGTCGACTGGCAGACTTTCGACGAGACCCATATCATCGGATTCAACCTGTATCGTTCGACTGACCCTTCAGGCGCTGGGCGTTCACTGATCTACCACACGGATGCGAACAATTTGCCTAGTGATTACAGCTTCGTCGACACGGATGTCCAACCTGGCGTAGCTTACTACTACTGGCTGGTCGCACTGGAGACAAGCGGGCCGAGGGAACTGGGTCCTACCACTGCCCTTGTGAATCTGAAAATCTTCCTGCCGAACATCATCCGGTAGAAGCATCCAGGCTCACAAAAATATCAGGTGTGATCACCTAACGCATCAAGAAGTGAGAACCCAGGTAAAATGGATTTCTACAAATTGCTGTAATAATTATTTATGGAGATGAAAATGGATGCAGAGCAGATTCACACAGACCGATTGGTCGCTAAAACGAAGAAAACTTATTCAAAACCGACCATCAACAAAGTACAAATGATGGCTGAAGAAGCTGTTTTAGGTTTATGCAAATACAACGATGCCGCAACTGGCGCGGTTTGTGCTCCCGATATGGCTTGTTTGTTTGCTGCACGCAGCTGATACTAAACACTAATAATGCGAGTATTGAAGCCGTATGTGTAAGTGCGGAATTCTCCGTCTGCGGGATAAATCAGGTTTATTGATTCAAGATCGAAACACTGGCGAGCCAGAATTTCCCTGGCTCGCCAATTATCTCCGGTCAAAAAACCAACTCGATCAGCCAATGGGATAAGCATTGATTCCTGAATAACAGGTTACATTACTAAGTATTTTGCCTGGATTGACCTTAGAAGCTGCCCTTGATCCTGGTGGTATGGTATCATGGCTTTTCGTAATATGTATAGGGTTTTGGTTTGGAACGACACAGAAATTCAGAATTTTAATTGAAATACAACCGGATCAAAGTATTAGCCTCATCTATCAAGGTGATCTCTTATATGATTCAACGATCCAGCAACATCTATAAACACGATCCTAACATTGTGGCGCGCCTGATTGGCGGTGAGATGATCCTGGTACCCATCCGCAAGAATGTGGGCGACATGGAAAATATCTTCACCTTGAACGAATCTGCAGCACGCATCTGGGAGCTTGTTGACGGTCAACGCAACCTGGCTGAAATCCACCAGCAAATTGTCGAAGAGTTCGAGATTGATGCACTCCAGGCGGAAAGCGATTTGCTGGAGCTGGTCGACAGCCTCCTGGCAGAAGGGGCATTGTTGCAAGTCTGAAATTTAGTGGTGAAAATGGATTGTCCATCGATTCAAGACCTCAGTTATGAATCTTTTAGCAGCTACCTGCATGGCAGGTTCAGCCGTGAACGGATCCCACTTAATGGTTCGCTAGAAGTGACATCGCGCTGCAACCTGCGCTGCGAACACTGTTACCTGCCATTTTCAGAACGAAAAGGCTCAAAAGATGCAGAACTCTCGATTCCGGAGATCCAGCGCCTGTTCTGTGAGATCGCTGACGCGGGTTGCCTGTGGCTGCTGCTGACCGGTGGAGAACCCTTTCTTCGCCAGGATTTCCTGGAAATATACGACCACGCCAAGAAAAAGGGTTTCATTCTCACTCTGTTCACCAACGGCACGCTCATAAGTGAGAACATTGCCAACCACCTGGCGGAATGGCGACCTTTTGCAATCGAAATCAGCCTGTACGGGGCGACACAAGCTACTTACGAGCGCGTGACCGGCATCCCGGGATCGTACTCGCGATGCATGCGTGGCATCGAGCTGCTCCTGGAGCGCGGTCTGCCACTTAAATTGAAGAGCGTCCTGATAACTCTGAACCAGCACGAGCTGGAACAAATGAAGCAGCTGTCGCAGGGTCTCGGCCTCGAATTTCACTTTGATCCTGTGGTCAACGCCGGAGTCGACGGTAGCCTGCATCCCACTCAGTTTCGCCTTTCACCCGAGCAAATTGTATCCATCGAAGGCCAGGATCCGCCTCGGGCGAGAGAATGGCCAAAAGCTATCGCTAAAGTAAAGGGCTTGGAAATCGAGACTCGACAAATGTACGTATGCGGCGCCGGGCGCAATTCTTTTCACATCGATGCGTCCGGCAAGTTATGCCTGTGCATTTCAGCCCGTACACCGAATTTCGACCTGTGCCAGGGTTCATTCCAAGAAGGCTGGAACCAATTTCTACTCGATGTACGCCAGATGGAATACAGCCCGGAGTTCGCGTGTATAGGCTGTGAGCTGCGCACCATATGCTCCCAATGCCCGGCCATGGGTCTGGCGGAGTCAGGAAATCCGGAGGCAAAGGTATCATTCCTGTGCGAGCTTGCCCACCTCCGACAGCAGGTCTTCGATCCAACAGCCTTTAAAAAACAAACTATTCTGGCATCTGAAATTCCAGAATGACCGTATTCTTTTGTTAAAAAATTCAGGTTTTAGAAGAAGCCAGATCGACTTCAAATAAACCAAGTACATAACCTAAATGCTGAGTCCATTTACCTTAAGCCTGGGGGGCGCACCAATTTCTCTGATACCGGATCATATATCAGGAGAATATGAAGCTGTCAATCGGGCCGTTGATTTCGAGGTCCTGGACAGGCCAGAAATTTCATTGTACGTCCACAACCACAGTTTTGTTAATTTTACTGAGCGTCCGGCGGACTATGAGACAGTACAGGGCTGGCAGCTATTTAATTTGGACGAAAAG
>Ga0105100_10000218_pt1 | contig 33305 bp, 22 predicted proteins | sample PPLLak12cMay2015_2_FD_87033 | JGI IMG/M metagenome (GOLD analysis project Ga0105100, IMG submission 87033) | Freshwater sediment microbial communities from Prairie Pothole Lake near Jamestown, North Dakota, USA - PPLs Lake P8 Core (1) Depth... | ecosystem: Environmental > Aquatic > Freshwater >... | reverse complement strand
TAGATAGAATAGGTAAAAAAGCTGCTTCTGTCTTTCCTGATGCGGTTCTTGAAGCGAGTATGTAATTATTTTCAGTAGAAATTATTCGAGTTATTGCTGCTGCCTGAATGGGTCGTAAAGATTCCCATCTTTTATCGCGAATGTATTTTCTAATTGGTTCAGATAATAGATTGTAAGACATTATAATTCTTCTATTGTATCAATAATTTCATTGGGCCTTTCATCTGTAATTTCAATATTTGAAATTAAATTTGCTTTATCGGCTCCTGGATTCTGTCTTAAAATACTCAGTATATTTAAAAAATCTCTAATTACTTCACGAGGTGTTAAAAATTCGTCAGCACCTGGTTTATTAAACATTTCTTCCATGAACATTTGGATATCCTGTTCGGTAATATTAAGGTTAATATTATAATTGAAATCAAAAATCTCTTTAAGATTCTTAAGTAGGACAAAAATTTCATTGTGGTTTAAAGGCATTAGTTTAATTACAGGCTGAGCAAAATCACGGAGTTCCAATGTCTCGAATTTGTTTGTTTCTAATCTTGTCCTAATGGCTTCATAACTAAACAAACCTCTTCTTTCATTTTCTAGAAATTCTTTAGTTCCTGCAAAATTGATGAAGAGGTTTGATACCTTACCTTGAAAACAATCATTAAAGATCGACAGTATCTTTTCATAGTTTTTTGCCCTCATTATTGAGGTTGATATTTTATACAAATTAATAGCTTCGTCAAGATTAACCATAAAACCACTATAACCCATACTCACAAATAACCTACAAAAATTCTTTAGCATGTCATAGTAATTCAAGTCATTAATGATTTCTCTAACCCCTAAATCTTGGCGTGCCTCTGTTTTCGTACGATATTCACCTTTTAGCCATTTGAGAGCACTTCGCCTCAAATAGTCATCATTTTTTATGTATCCTTCGTAATACTTAATAACTACTAAACCAAAGTCAAAACTTCCAGTTTCAGTAACCTCATTTATTGTATGCATAATATTTTCCTGAATCAATCCAAAGTACTTTTCATCCCTAATTTCAGTAATTGGAATATTGTTGATTTGTGCTGTTTTTGCCACTATTTGTTCAATCCATTTGTCTAATAATGAAGGCAAAGCACCACCTTCTGGTTTTGTTTGTATGGCAATATTATCCATAATTGCACTATATAATATGACCGCTTTGCCGTCATTAGAATATAGGCGATTATCAGGGGTGAAATCAGCGTTTGCAACTACAAATTTTTGCCTTATAGCAACAGTATTTAATAAAAAAAGCATAAATGATTTTCCTGAGCCAAAATCACCAATCCAGAATTTGACCATGCTATGTCCGTTTTTTACGTCATCAAGAGCTTTTGTAAAAGCTTCAATTTCCAATTTTCTTCCAACTGTAATATGTTGAACTCCAATTCTTGGAACAACTCCAGCAGAAAGAGAATTTATTATTGCTGTAGCTTCTCTTGTTTTAATTTGTATTGCCATATCAAAACTTAATTATTTAACAATTTTGTTGAAGTAAGATTCTTCGATAATATAGTTTCCTTCATCTTCTTCAATTAAAGCTTCACCATTAAGAATTTCCAAGCATTTTTCATTTATACTATCAATAAGTTGGTTTTTAAAAAGTCCATTTTGTTTAGCTATTTTTTCAACTTCCGCCTGATGAATCATAAAAGAGTTTTCGGAAATTTTTTTTATCAGGTGTTCTTGAATTTCATTCATGTTAAGTTCAGAATTAACAAGTGATTCCTTTTTAGTATTCGTACTAAATGTTATTTCAAATTTGTCAGCCATTGAATTTTCAATATGAGCCAAAGGTTCATTGGATTTTTCAACATCACTATTCAGATATTCATTTAAAAGTTCGACCGTCCCATTATGTTTTTGTTCAGCCTTCTCAATTTCAGATTTATCAAGTATTATCCTTTTTCTTTTAAGTACATAAACGTTTGGTATTATGTTTAATGCTTTCTCAATATCACTATCCCTAATTAGCTCTTCAATGATTGTTTTAAATTCGTTAATTTGTTCATTAGTTTTGAATAATGATTTTTGAAAGGTATGTGATAACTCTCGTTTATCAAATTTATTCGATTTGAGATCGAAGTAGATGTATTTAGCATAGTATTTTAGAGATAATACTTTATCATATTTTGCCAGGAATTTTGAAGTTTCAAGAAAAATATTCTCAATGTTTGGATTCCTTTGATTTGCATCTACTAATTGAGAAATACCACATGTAAACTTGCTTATATCACTTGTTTCAAATGAACTTTCTAGCTTAGAAAATTCATCTTTCCATCTGTTGACATTTTGAGCGTTTAATTCTATCTGTGTCGAAATATCTGGCTCTGCAATGTATTTTTTTAATACAGAAACTAACTCATTTACTTTTAAACCGATACGTTTTTCAAACTCGTCATTATATTCGTAATATGTGAATTCTCCAATTTTCCGTTTATGCCCAAATACCTCTCTAACAGTATTTTCAACTTTCTTAAATATAGCCAAATATATATCTGATTCTACATTACTTTTTAAATCTGTAATATCATAACTCTGAGTTGAATTTGATAATCCTTTTATTACAAGTATTTTTTCTTTAAAATAGTCTACCTCTTTTGCAATAGATAAACCGTTTTCATTTAATTTTTTGTTAAGTTCCTTTAATACTTGTAAATAAAGCATTATTGTATTAACACAACACCCTTCAATAGATAAAAAAACATTAGATGGATTCCAGAACTTATTTAACCATGCTACTTCTTGTTCATTTAACCCTAATTTATCTTTGTACTTTTTACCCAATTTGTAAGCATCGGGATCATAATCTGAAAAACCTTGCTCAAATTGGTAGCTTGGTACCTGTAGTTCCTTAAGTCGTGATAAAGAGTATGAATCGCCTTTTTCTCTCAGTAATTGCGTTAATGATGAAAGTGAATACCTTTTTGTTTTTGGACAGCATTCTCCTAGTAGCTTAAACTGTCTTTCTAGTAACCTAATATCTCTGTGATTCTCATATCCATTTAGCAAATCAAAATAAAGTATGAATGCATAGTTTGCATTCTCTTGAATATCTATCAGTTTTCCATTTAAAAAACAATTTCGGAAATAGTAATAGAACTCCTTCTGCTGTTTAGATGCATACTGTAAATCATCGTAAGAATATACATACATATGACTCCAGTATGGCACATCTTTAATAATTTTAGATGCATTTTCCCCTTTCCCAATCCTCAAATCGTATGATTCCTTATTAATGTCAATTATTGAAGCGTTATTAGTTGTGTTATGAGTCTTTGTCTTTCTATCAATAATAGTACCATATAACTTAGGTACAGTTTTATCTTTTTCGAATACTTTAGTAATAATATTTCTTTTTTTACCGTCATTGTAATTTTTATCAAAGCTTTCGTTACTAATAAATATTAGCTTAATGCAGTCAACAATGCCAATTATTGTTGGTATAAAAGTCCAACAGAAAATTAATGAATAAATACCTTTGTTTGTCTGACCAAGATAGAATTTTTGGAGGCCAATAGTTCCAAATAGCAATGAAAGAATGGCTGAGATTCCTTTCCATCGGTACTTCTTACCTGATATACTTAAAATAACAATAAACACTATAACAAGAAAAATTATAGAAAGTACTTTCAAGAACAAGTTATTTGTTCTTTGATTAGTATTGATTTTGGTAATTTCAATTTTGAGTAAAAACTTGCTAGATGAATATCCTATTTTATCCTTATGCTCAATTCTAAACCAATCGGCATTGATAGTATCCAGAACTTTTACCGTATCTCCATTTTTAATTATGCCAAGAGTTTTAGAAGATATTGTTGGCTTACTTCTAATTTTTAGATCCGAAGTTGCAGTATAAAGTTCCGATGCTTCAACTAATATTGAAATACTCAACAATATAAATACGAAAAATATCTTGAAACTCATTTTGCAAATGTTTATGACAAGCGTTAATTATTATTAGCAATAACTTGTTTATGCTGATTATGTGAATGTTAAATATAAGTCAAAAAAAAACATTATCAAATAATAGTTATAGAAATGGTTGTTATTTTCTGACCCCAAATACGTCCCAAAAAAAATCCCCTGCTAATTTTAAGATTAACAAGGGATTGCTGATATTTTTTGTGGTAGCACCTGGAGTCGAACCAGGGACACACGGATTTTCAGTCCGTTGCTCTACCAACTGAGCTATGCCACCATTTTTTGTTGTTCACCTGGAAAAGTACCAGAGACACACGGATTTTCAGTCCTCCCGATTGCATCGGGATGAGCTATGCCACCATTTCAATTTGTAGTTCCTTTTGTCACAATTACCGGCGCCACGGAACCAGAGACACACGGATTTTCAGTCCTCCCGATTGCATCGGGATGAGCTATGCCACCAATTTTAAAAGCCAATTACCAATATTTATCCCGATCGTCATCGGGATGAGCTATGCTGCAATTGCAAATTTTAGCGGTGCAAAGCTAAAGAAAAAAACAAAACTACAAAAATATTTCAGTTGAATCCATTCCTGAAAATAAAAATTAGTATATCCGGCTCAAGTGCCGGCGTATAGATTAACCACCAAAGCACGAAAGCACCAAAAAATACAGTCTGTTGCTGCCATCCTTTTGCATTGATTTTTTCGTGTTTTGATGCTTTGGTGGCAAAAACTACCTGCAGGATTTTATACATTTGCACTTTCTTATCCATATGACGGTTTTTCAAACACACGTTTTATCCAATGGAATCCGGCTGGTGCATTTGCACACCGACAGTCCGGTTGCGCATTGCGGTCTTATGATCAACACAGGCTCAAGGGATGAAAGGCCTGAACAGCACGGTGTGGCACACCTGCTGGAACATATGCTTTTCAAAGGCACACAGAAGCGAAAGTCTTACCAAATACTCAGCCGGATGGAGGATGTGGGAGGCGAGATCAATGCTTATACGACCAAGGAAGAGACCTGTATCCACAGTACATTTTTTGCACAATACCATGAACGGGCCCTGGAGCTGATTGCAGATATTGCTTTCAACTCCGCATTTCCCGAAAAGGAAATGCAGAAGGAAAAGGAAATCATTTATGACGAGATCAATTCCTACAAGGATTCACCATCGGAACTGATATTTGATGAATTCGAAGAGCAGATCTTTGATGGCAATGCACTGGGACGGAACATCCTTGGGGAGGAAAAAAAGCTCAGGTCCTTTACACGGGAATCCATTCTCAATTTCATTAAGCAGAATTATTCAACGCAACAAATGGTCGTTTCCTCAGTCGGCAACATACCCTTTCAGAAACTGATAAAATTGTTCGAAAGATTTTTCGGACATCACCCCTGTAAAAGTTCGCGCCGGCGGGATGACTCAGAATTTCCCTACAAGGCATCCAAACGCATTATCCAGCGCGGAACTTACCAGGCCCATTGCATTATCGGCAACGTTGCCTATGATTTTAAAAATGAAAAACGGCTTCCGCTGCATCTGCTGAATAATTACCTGGGAGGGCCCGGCCTTAATTCACGCCTTAACCTTGTCCTCCGCGAGAGAAAAGGATATACCTATTCCATTGATTCGCTCTATACCACTTATAGCGATACGGGTAACATAACCATCTATTTCGGTTCAGATAAGGCTTCAGTGGATAAGTGCGTTCACCTGATCCTGAAAGAATTGAGCGTTATTAAAGAAAAAAAGATGAAGGACCTTTCGCTGGGCAAGGCTAAAAGGCAGATACTGGGCCAGATTGCCATCTCATCTGAGAACAATGAAAACCAGATGCTATCCATGGCCAAAAGTATGCTGGTCTTTAATAAAGTGGATTCACTGGAGGAAATCAGCCGGAAAATTGATGCGATCACTGCCGGCGAGATCCTGGAGGTAGCCAATGAGATATTTGAGGAGGCAGGGTTGTCGTACCTGATTTATAATTAAGGGCAGAAACAAGAATCAGGAACCAAGAGCCAAGATAGGGACAAGGGACAAGGGACAAGCAATATGGAATACTTACTAATAACTTCTAACTACTGATTACCGATATGTTTAGCCTGGACGACCAACTGGTGAATTATATCACCTCCTGTTCTTCCCCCGAAGACCCGGTTCTCGCTGAATTATACCGGGAGACGCACAGCAGGATTTTATATCCGCGCATGATCTCAGGCCATCTGCAGGGCTTATTGCTGGAGTTCATAAGCCGGATGATCAAGCCTGAAGCCATTCTCGAAATCGGTACTTTTACAGGGTATTCTGCCATTTGCCTTGCAAAAGGACTGAAGCCCGGGGGAAAACTGCACACCATTGAAATCAATGATGAGCTTCAGCCCCTCATCGAAAAATATATCCGGAAAGCCGGACTGCAAGATTCCATTGTCCTGTATACCGGTGATGCCCGCGAGATTATACCCTCGCTGGAAACAGCATTTGACCTGGTTTTTATTGATGCAGACAAACAGCACTACCTTGAATATTACCAGGCCCTCTTTATGAAAATCCGTGCCGGAGGCTATATAATAGCTGACAATGTGCTGTGGGACGGAAAAGTGGTCAGGCGTTCCGCTGATAAAGAAACAATGGGGATCCTGGCATTCAACGAATTTGTTAAAAATGATGAACGGGTGGAAAAATTGATGTTGCCGGTGAGGGACGGGCTGATGCTGGTCAGGAAGAAAGGGACAAGAGACTAGGGACAAGTAAGAGGGGGAGAGGGAGAGACTAAGAGACTAAGGGAAGAGACGGTTACTCAACACACAGCCTACAGCCTGTAGCATACAGCCTTTTTCCTGAATTTCTAAACAGCTAAAAGGCTAAAAAGCTAAACCGCTAAACCGCTAATCTCCCGGCTTCACGACCCTGTTAATATATTTTCGAACATTTTCAGGCTAGATATGTTAACTTAACTGACATAATCAGGAAATATTCATGGGTGCCTATTCCATACGTGACCTCGAAAGACTTTCAGGCATAAAAGCACATACTATCCGTATCTGGGAGAAACGTTACGGTCTGGTTGAACCGCAGCGCACCACTACCAATATAAGGACCTACTGTGACAGCGAATTGAAAAAGCTGTTGAATATTTCCATGTTAAATCGAAACGGGTTTAAAATCAGCAAGATAGCCCGTCTTTCCCCCGGAGAGATCACGGAAAAAGTCAACCAGATCGCACGCCATAATGTTGACGCGCAAGGTCAGATTGAAGGGCTTACCATTGCCATGATAGAATTTGATGAGGTCATGTTTGAAAGAATACTGGCCCGGTCCATCATCCAGTTTGGCTTTGAGGAAACCATTATAAAAATCATTTACCCTTTTCTGGTGAAGATTGGATTGATGTGGCAGACCGGTGTCATCAATCCTGCCCAGGAACATTTTATATTTAACCTGATAAGGCAAAAGGTATTGGTTGCCATGGATGGCCAGATCAACGCTGAAAATGCCGATACCAGGCATCTTTTATTCTTCCTGCCCGAAGGCGAAATGCATGAACTGGGTATACTTTTCTTTGCTTACCTGGCCAAAAAAAGAGGGTATAAGGTGATTTACCTGGGCCAGTCGGTCCCCATGGCGGATATTGTAGAAATGGTGCGTTTCAAATCATTCGATGCATTGATTACAGCATTTGTTTCAGCGATAAACAGCAGCAGCATTCTCACCTATATACAAGCACTTTCCGAAAAAACCGGGAATATCCCCTTGTTCATTTCCGGCATGCAGGTTGAAACCTTTACCCGGGAATTGCCTCCTCATGTGACGCTCCTCTCATCACCCGTATCCTTTGCGGAGGAACTGGAGAAGATGAGGGGGGACGGTAATCGGTAATCAATAATCGGTAATCGGTAATCAGTAATCAGTGTTCAGTATTCGGTGGGTTTTACCGATTACCGAATACCGTTTACTGATTACCCTCTTCTTTCTTCTTGCTTCGGACTTCCGCTTCCGGCCTCCGGCTTCTTTCCTTTGTTGTTTACTCTGCAACCACCTTCCTTAAACACTAGATTAATACAAAAACATCCTTTATTGTTATTTATAGAGCATTTAGAAAACTATGCTAAATCCATTGATAGATCAATAAATGGATTGTTTTCTTATTTAGATTATATGCTTATATTTAACTGGTCTAAATAAGAATAATTTGCACAGTGTTTAAAAACTCCGTACATTTGTTAAACAAAATAATAAAAAACCAACCGATATGACAGCAATAGAATTCAATTATCAGTTAACAAGCCTGAGCGACAGTTTGCAAAGGTTTGCTTTGAGTCTTACCACCAACATGGAAGATGCAAAAGATCTGCTGCAGGAGACATTTGTAAAGGCCATATCGTATCGTGATAAATTTGCCGATGACACCAATCTGAAGGCATGGACATTTACCATCATGAAAAATACCTTTATCAATAATTACCGAAAAGCGGTAAAGGCCAATACAACTTTCGACAATACCGATGACCTTTATTATCTTAACCTGAACCGCGAATCATCCGTGGAAGGACCGGAATCCACTATCTCGGCAAAGGAGATTGAACGCCATATTGAAAAGCTTGAAGAGGATTTCAGGGTCCCTTTCAGCATGCACCTGCAGGGATATAAGTACAAGGAAATTGCGGATAATCTCGGTTTAAAGATAGGCACGGTAAAAAGCCGCATCTTTTTTACGCGCAAAAAGCTTATGGAATCCCTGGGTGTCGATTACAACTAAGAAATCATATTTTCATTGGGTTAATGGGTTAATACTGTAATCCCCGGAATGCCGGAAGGCTCCGGGGATTTGTTATTTTTAAGAGGGTTTTTTCGGAAATGATAAAATTGGGATTAAATTTGCACCATTTTAGTTAGGGTATCCTTTTAAAATAACCCGATGGAAAATTCGACAAGATATAATCAGCGTGGGGTGTCCTCATCAAAAACCGATGTTCACCGTGCCGTCAGTGACCTGGATAAAGGTATTTTTCCCCATGCCTTTTGCAAGATACTGCCTGATCTGCTGGGCGGTGATGAAAAGTATTGCAACGTAATGCATGCCGACGGAGCCGGCACCAAATCATCGCTGGCCTATATGTATTGGAAAGAAACCGGTGATTACAACGTCTGGAAAGGTATTGCGCACGATTCACTGATCATGAATATTGACGATCTGATTTGCGTGGGGGCAACCGATAATATATTGCTGTCCTCCACCGTTGGCCGGAACAAAATGAAAATACCGGGAGACGTGCTGGTCTATTTATTGAAGGGTTATGATGAAACCATATCTGAACTGGCAAAATGGGGAATCCATGTTTTCCTCACCGGAGGAGAGACTGCTGATATCGGTGACCTGGTTCGCACAATTGTCGTCGATTCCACCGTTGCGTGCCGGATGAAACGGGAAGAGGTGGTTGACGTCGCCATTCGACCCGGAGACGTGATTGTCGGCCTGGCCTCATTCGGACAGGCCATTTATGAAAAGGAATACAACGGAGGCATAGGGAGCAACGGATTAACTTCAGCACGACATGATGTTTTCAGCAATTACCTGGCTGACAAATACCCCGAGTCATACGATGACCTGATACCCAAAGCCCTGGTGTATAACGGACATTATATGCTTACGCAGAAAATTGAGGCGCTTGACCTTGATGCAGGGAAACTGCTCCTCTCCCCAACCCGCACTTATGCGCCGGTGATTAAAAAGATGCTTGAGCAATACAGGGACGCTGTTCACGGCATGATCCATTGCTCAGGAGGAGGCCAGACGAAGGTATTGAATTTCATTGATGGACTTCATATTATAAAGGATAATATGTTTGAAGTGCCGCCGTTGTTCCGCATCATTCAGGAAGAGTCAAAGACACCCTGGGATGAAATGTATGAAGTATTCAATATGGGGCACCGGTTTGAGATCTATACCGATCCGAAAAATGCTGAACCGATCATGGCCATAGCACGGGAATTCAATGTCGAAGCCCGGATAGTCGGCAGGGTTGAACCAGCCAATGGCAAAAAAATCAGCATTGTTACAAAAGAAGGAAAATTTCAATATTGATTTTAAGCAGGAGTAAATTCAACGAGTATGAGCAATAGTTTGATGCTGGATAAACTGGAAGGCGTGAATTCGAGGTTTAATGATGTGGGCAGGATGCTGACAGAGCCGGATGTTTTCAATGACATTAAAAGGTATATCCAGTTAAACAGGGAATACAAGGAATTAAAACCAATTATCGAGGTATTCAAGGAATATAAAGATCTGATAAGCAATATCAACACGGCCAAAGATATCCTCGCAACCGAAAAGGATGAGGAGATGAGGGTTATGGCCAAGGCCGAGCTCGAAGACCTTATCCCCAGGGTTGAGCCTATGGAGGAGCAGATTAAAATACTGCTGCTGCCGGCAGATCCGCAGGATGATAAAAATGCCATCCTGGAGATCAGGGCTGGCACCGGTGGCGATGAGGCCAGTATTTTTGCCGGTGACCTGTTCAGGATGTACAGCAAGTTCTGTGAGCAAAAAGGATGGAAAATTGAGGTCAATTCACTTACAGAAGGAACCGTAGGCGGATTCAAAGAGATCATTGCTGAGGTCAAAGGCGACGGAGTATATGGAACCATGAAATACGAATCAGGCGTTCACCGGGTTCAGCGGGTGCCGCAGACGGAAACCCAGGGGCGTATACATACTTCTGCGGCAACTGTGGTGGTCCTGCCCGAAGCGGAAGATGTTGATATTGAACTCCGGCAGGAAGACATCCGCATTGACCGTTTTTGTTCTTCCGGGCCCGGCGGACAATCGGTTAATACTACCTATTCAGCCGTACGGCTGACCCACGCGCCGACAGGCGTTGTGGTATCCTGCCAGGACCAGAAATCACAGCTGAAAAACCTGGAAAAGGCCATGAATGAATTGCGCACCAGGTTATATAACATCGAATACCAGAAATACCTTGACTCGGTTTCCTCCCAGCGGAAAACCATGGTCTCCACCGGTGACCGGTCTGCCAAGATACGCACGTATAATTACCCGCAAGGCAGGCTTACCGATCATCGCATCAACTACACGGTATATAACCTTCCGAATTTCCTTGCCGGAAATATTCAGGAACTGATCGACCAGCTGCAGATGGCTGAAAATGCCGAACGGCTGAAAGTAAATGCCATTGTTTAAACCCTGGGAAATGAACCTGCAATCAATTATCGGACAGATCAGACAAAAGAAATCCTTTCTTTGCATCGGGCTCGATTCCGATGTTGGTAAACTTCCTCCCCACCTGGCCGGGAAAAAGAACAGCCTTTTTGAATTTAACCGGCAGATCATCGATGCTACACAGGAATTTGCCATTGCCTTCAAACCCAACATCGCCTTTTATGAATGTCTGGGAGCCGAAGGATGGAACCAGCTCGAGATGACGGTGCAATATATCCGTGACCGATATCCGGATCTTTTCCTTATTGCCGATGCCAAACGCGGCGATATCGGCAATACCTCAAAAAAATATGCCGAAACTTTTTTTAAGCACTTTGATTTTGATGCTGTCACCGTTGCCCCCTATATGGGTTCCGATTCCGTGATCCCCTTCCTCGTATACCCCGGTAAATGGGTGATCCTGCTGGCATTAACTTCCAACCCCGGTGCCGGGGATTTCCAGTTCTTATCCACGACAAAGCAGGAAAAACTCTTTGAAACCGTTATTAAGCAATCCCTTTCCTGGGGATACCCTGAAAACCTCATGTTCGTCGTTGGAGCCACCAAAGCCTCTTTGCTGGTGAAAATACGCGAGATTGTCCCCGACCATTTTCTGCTCATCCCGGGCATCGGGGCTCAGGGCGGTGACCTGGCCGAAGTGGCACGATATGGCCTGAACGGGAATGGCGGGATCATTGTCAATTCGTCCCGGGCTATCATCTTTGCCGATGCTACCGAACAATTTGCCGGTGTTGCTGCTGTCAGGGCAAAAGAAGTTCAGTCACAGATGGAGGGACTATTGTCTGAACGGGGATTAATTGTCTGAACTGGGACCTGCCTGCCGAAACGGCAGTGCAGGTAGGTCTTAGTTCAGACTTTTTTTGTATCTTAACGCTTCTTTTTTAACTCGTTAGGCTATGACCGAGGAATTCCTTACTTACATCTGGAAGTACGGGCTGTTTGACAGGAAATCCCTGATATCAGACACCGGTGAAGAAATAGAGGTGATCGCCCTGGGCGAACATAATGCCCATGCAGGTCCCGATTTTGTCAACGCCAAGATCCGTATAGGAGATACTTTGTGGGCCGGCAATGTGGAGCTTCACCTCAACGCATCCGACTGGAAAAAACACCGTCATCAGCATGACAGGGCTTATGACAACGTTATCCTTCATGTTGTGCTGAAGGCCGATCAGCATACAGAAAGGACAAACGCCACCACCATTCCGACCGTGGAGTTGAAATTTGATGAACGGCTGTATGCCAACTATGCCTGGCTTATTGGCAATAAAGCATGGATCCTGTGTCAAAACCATATTGCTCGCATCGACACTTTGCTGCTCCAGTCCTGGCTTTCATCGGTGATGGTCGAACGCCTTGAAAGCAAAACAAATATCATTGATAGTTGGCTGGAAAAGCTTCAGAATAACTGGGAAGAGGTGTTTTATGTACAACTGGCCCGGAGTTTCGGCTTTCATCTGAATGCCGAGCCTTTCGAGCGGGTTGCCCGCTCACTTCCTTTGAATATCCTGGGCTGGCATAAAAACAACCTGTTTCAGCTTGAGGCGTTGTTGTTTGGCCAGGCAGGACTTCTGAACAACGAGAGCAAAGATGCATATGAATCACAGCTGAAAGCGGAATACCAGCATCTCCGGAACAAATACAATCTGAAGCCGGTGGACAGCCACCTCTGGAAGTTCATGCGACTGCGGCCGGTGAATTTTCCTACAGTCCGCCTGGCCCAGTTTGCGGCTCTTATCCGACATTCAACGGACCTGTTCAGAAAAATCACCGAGACTGAAGACTTGTCCTCCCTGGTTAAATTGTTCTCCGTCACGCCATCAACCTATTGGGACAGTCATTATAAATTCGGATCTGTTACCTCATCCAGGAAAAAAACACTGGGGGCAGAGGCCTCCGCGACCCTGCTGATCAATACCGTCATCCCGCTTGTCTTTCTTTACGGACATAAGAGAGGGGATGAGAAAATGAAAGTCCGGGCCATTGAATTGCTGAGCCAGTTGCCCGCGGAAAAAAATGCTGTGATCACGCGGTGGGAAAAAGCAGGCCTTAAGGCCGAATCAGCTCTGGATTCCCAGGCCTTGCTGCAGTTGAGGTCAAATTACTGCCAGAAAAAGCAATGCCTGCGTTGCATGGTGGGAAGCAGGATTATTTTGGGAAGAAAAGCCCCCTAAATCCCCCAGATGGGGGACTTTTCAACCCACGAGGCCACCAAGGCTCAATTGATAGCGTTTTCTTGGGTGGCAAACTGTATGCGTTATCGCTGTCAATTAGCTATTATTTCCTCCTCCCCATTGGGGAGGCTGGGAGGGGCTTTTAATAAAACTTTTTTCCCAAACCTGTTTGCTTTCTGGAAAAAAATAAATACTTTTGCCATTCTTATTTTGAAGATGTGTAATTAATTAGGAATTATGTATTTAACAGCAGAAAAGAAAAAGGAAATTTTTGCCGCTCACGGAAAATCAGGCACGGATACCGGATCAGCCGAAAGTCAGATCGCTCTTTTTACAGAACGTATCAATCATCTCACCGAGCATTTAAGGATCAGTAAAAAGGATTTCAGTACGCAGCGCGCACTGCTCAGCCTGGTTGGGAAGCGCAGGAGGATACTTGATTTCCTCAAGGGCCGCGACATTGAAAGATACCGGGCAATTCTAAAGGAATTAAACCTCCGGAAATAAGAAAAGGGCAATTTAGCAATTGCCTTTTTTCTTTTCTAAACTGATTTGTTATATTATCTGACAGATAGGTAAACTGTATTTTTATTCGTTTTATTAAAAAAAAATTATGTTCAACGTATTGGAGAAAAAAATTGTTTTGGGTGACGGCCGTGAAATAACCCTGGAGACCGGAAAGCTTGCAAAGCAGGCTGACGGTTCAGTGGTTGTGAGAATGGGCAATACCATGCTGCTGGCAACCGTCGTTGCAGCCAGAGAAGCCGCTGAAAATGTGGATTATATGCCCTTGTCGGTTGATTATAAAGAAAAATTTGCTGCCATCGGAAGGTTTCCGGGCGGATTTATGAAACGTGAAGCCAGGCCGGGTGACAGTGAGATACTGATATCCCGCTTGATTGACAGGGCCCTGAGGCCTCTCTTCCCCGATAATTATCACGCCGAGGTGTTCGTGAACGTCATGCTCATTTCCGCCGACAAGGATACCATGCCGGATGCATTGGCCGGTCTTGCCGCCTCAGCAGCACTCGCTGTTTCCGATATACCCTTCAACGGACCGATTTCAGAAGTCAGGGTTGCCCGGGTCGATGGCAAACTGGTCATCAATCCAACCTTTTCAGATCTTACCCGATCGGATATCGATATTATGGTAGGCGCCACAATGAATAATATTCTGATGGTGGAGGGGGAGATGGACGAAGTTTCCGAAGAAGATATGCTGGAGGCCATTCAATTTGCCCACGAAGCTATAAAACCCCAGTGCCAGGCTCAGCTTGAGCTTATGAAGGATGTGAATAAGGTGCAGAAACGTGAATATTGCCACGAAGTGCACGATGAAGAGCTTCGGAAAAGAATATGGGATGAGGAATATGAAAAAATGTACCAGATCATTAAAACCACTCCTGCCAAACATGACAGGCATGAGGCACTGGAAAAGGTGAGAAGCGAATTCATTGCGGCTTTCCCCGAGGAAACTGAAGTCAATGAAAAGCTTATTAACCGGTATTTTCAGGATGCAGAAAAGGAAGCATTACGGAAACTGGTGCTGGTTGAAAGCATGCGGGTTGACGGCCGGAAAACCGATGAGATACGGCCTATCTGGTGTGATGTAGACTATCTGCCCACGGCTCATGGATCAGCCGTATTTACACGCGGTGAAACACAGTCACTGACCACGGTGACCCTGGGCACTAAAATGGACGAAAAAGAGATAGATGAAGTAATGGTACAAGGCTCTGAAAAATTTGTACTGCATTATAATTTTCCCCCGTTCTCCACGGGTGAAGCCAAACCATTACGGGGCCTCAGCCGTCGTGAGATCGGTCACGGCAACCTGGCCCACCGCGCGCTGAAACGGATGATCCCCGCCGACAATTGCTATGCTATTCGGGTGGTATCCGATATCCTTGAATCAAACGGATCCTCCTCCATGGCTACGGTTTGTGCCGGCACCATGGCATTGATGGATGCCGGGGTGAAGATCAGGCGGCCGGTGTCGGGCATTGCCATGGGACTTATTACCGAAGAAAATTCCAAATCATTTGCCATTCTTTCGGATATTCTGGGCGATGAGGATCATATGGGCGATATGGATTTTAAGGTGGCCGGAACCCGTGAGGGAATAACCGCCACACAGATGGATATAAAAGTGGAGGGACTGACCTACGATATTCTGCACAAGGCACTGGAACAGGCAAGAATAGGAAGGATGCACATCCTGGACAAACTTGAGGAAGCCATTCCCGAACCCAGGGCCGATTATAAGCCTCACGTGCCAAGGATTATACAGATAACGGTGCCCAAAGAAATGATCGGCGCTATTATCGGTCCCGGTGGAAAGATCATCCAGGACATACAGGCCAAGACCGGAACGGTTATTGTCATTGAAGAAATTGACAGCGTAGGCGTTGTCGATATATCCTCCGCTGACAAAGCATCTATTGAAGCGGCTCTTGAACGCATCAGGGCCATCATTGAATTGCCTGAAGTCGGAAAAACCTACAAGGGTGTCGTCAAAGGAATCCAGACGTTTGGTGCGTTTATTGAGATCCTGCCTGGCAAACAGGGCTTGCTGCATATCTCTGAGATAAGCTGGGAACGGACAAAGAACGTGGAAGATGTATTGAAGGAAGGCGATACCGTGGAAGTCAAGCTGATCGATATTGACGAAAAGAAGGGTAATCTGCGGCTTTCACGCAAGGCACTGCTGCCGAAACCCGAAGGCATGCCCGATGAACCGGAATACAAGCCCCGGAGCAATGACCATAGGCCTCCCCGCCGGGATCATGACCGGGACCGCAACCGGGATCGTAACCGCAACTAAACCTTTACAAAACCCCGAAAGCTGCTTTCGGGGTTTTATGTCTTTACCTGAATAATAAATGTCCCTTAAACCGATAATCCATGAATAAAGTATTGATAGTTTTTCTGCTGCCTGTTGTTATGGCCTGTAACTCCCGTTCATTTGATTACCCTGTATCCAAAAAGACAGATACCGTTGATGTCTATTTCGGAAAGCTGGTACCGGATCCCTACCGCTGGCTCGAAGAACCGGCACTTCCTGAAACCGGGGAATGGATCGCAGCCCAGAACAAGGTCACGTTGGACTACCTCAGCCAGATCCCCTTTCGTGATTCGTTGAAAGGCAGGCTGACAGAGGTATGGAACTATGAAAGATATGGAACCCCGGTTAAAAAAGGAGGAAAATATTACTTTCTGAAAAATGATGGCCTGCAGAATCAGGATGTCCTGTATGTGATGGACAGCATTGGCTCGGAACCACGCGTGGTGCTCGATCCCAATCTGTTTTCACAGGACGGCACCGTGGCACTGGCGGACTTTGAGCTTAGCGCTGACGGACGTTACCTGGCCTATGCCTTGTCAAGGGGGGGGTCGGACTGGCATGAGATCTTTGTAAAGGATTTGGTCAGCGGAGAAGACCTGGCCGACCACCTGGAATGGATCAAGTTTTCAGCCATATCATGGTATAAAAGAGGATTTTATTACAGCCGTTACCCGAAGCCTGCTGATAAAGAACAGCTGACATCGCGCAACCAACAGCACCAGGTATATTATCATACCCTCGGAAAGCCCCAGGGGAAGGACATCCTTGCCTTTGAGGATCCGGAGCATCCCAACCGGAGTTTTAATGCCATCGTTACCGAGGATGAATCCTTCCTGGTCATCTATGAATCGGAATCCACCTATGGCAACAAAATATATATCAGGAACCTCCAGGTCCCCGGCAGAAAATTCATCAGACTCAATGATTCCTTTGATTATGAGATGTATATTGTTGGCAATACCGGCCATGAATTGATCCTCCTCACCAATGAGAATGCACCAAAAAACAAGCTCGTCAGATTGACCTATGATGCAAGAACCAACAAGGTTGAGCAACATGACCTGATCGCGGAGGATAACAACGTGATTGAACAGGTAACCCTGGCAGGCGACAGGATCTTTATCAAATACCTGGTTGACGCGCATTCGGTGATCAGGATCATGGACCGTAACGGAGCATTCCTGCAGGACCTGGAACTTCCGGAATATGTCAATGTCAGTGCCATGAACGGTAAAATCGATGACCATGAGCTGTTCTATTCCCTCACTTCCTACACCATCCCATCTACGGTCTATCATTATGACATAAGGAATAACACTTCGGACATCCTGTTCAAACCCGATGTTGATTTTAATCCCGAAGACTATATTACCCGGCTTGATTTCTGCACCAGCAAGGATGGCACCAAAATACCCCTGTACATTGTAAGCCGTAAAGGCATTAAACGCAATGGCCGGAATCCGGTCTATTTATACGGATATGGCGGATTCAGCCAATCGCTTCTGCCCAGGTTCAGCCAGGCCCGGATCGTATGGCTTGAGAACGGAGGGATCTATGTTAATGCCAACCTGAGAGGAGGAGGGGAATACGGAGAAGAATGGCATAAGGCAGGGACCAAACTCAACAAACAGAATGTTTTTGATGATTTCATCGCAGCTGCAGAATACCTGATCGAAAACAAATATACAAAACCCGGCAGGCTGGCCATCGAAGGTGGCTCCAACGGAGGGTTGCTTATAGGTGCCGTGATCAATCAGCGTCCGGAACTGTTTGGCGTTGCCATTCCCCGGGTCGGTGTCATGGATATGCTGCGGTACCATAAGTTCACCATCGGATGGGCATGGGAAAGCGATTACGGATCCGTCAATGATTCCGCTGAGTTCAATTATCTGCTCGGCTATTCCCCCCTGCACAACATCAGGGCAAATATCGAATACCCTGCTGTACTGGCACTGACGGCAGATCACGATGACCGTGTGGTGCCGGCGCATTCATTCAAATACATAGCCACCCTCCAGGAAAAATACAAGGGCTCCCATCCTGTTATGATCCGCATCCAGACAAAAGCGGGGCACGGAGCCGGAAAACCAACCCGGTTCCTGATCGAGGAACAGGCTGACATATGGGCTTTTACGTTTTACAATATGCAGCTTAATCCGTATAAGAAATAATTTATAGTATGTTGATTGTTAACATATTCATATATTTTTGTATCTTTACCACATGTTTTTAAAAAGCAAGCCGATTCCTGCTTTGTTTTTAACTAAAACATTAGTAAGTTTGTATACCAACTTGATATAGTAAACAAAAATTCCGAAATTGTAAAACAAATAATTTTGTATTATGAAAAAATTTAAACTTAACTACTTACCATCTGTTGTTGCTGCCGCATTGATCCTCAGTGGCTGTGCCGGGCTCACCAAAATGAGGGACAATGCCCCTACCGTTACATACCAGGTAAAACCTAATCCGCTTGAAACACATAAGGGTGAAGTTACCGTTACGGTTGATACCAAGTTCCCTGAGAAGTATTTTAATAAAAAAGCTGTTGTTGTTGCAACTCCGGTATTGAAATACGAAGGTGGAGAAAAGGAATTTGAATCCACCACACTTCAGGGCGAATCGGTAAAGGCTAACAATAAAGTTATCCCTTATGCAGGGGGTAGTTATTCCTACACCGGAACTGTTCCTTTTGTTCCCGAGATGATGAAATCCGAGCTCTTCGTTAAAATGTCAGCGAGGATTAAAGAAAAAACCCCGATCGAATTTTCATCCCCGAAAATTGCAGACGGTGTTGTTGCTACCGCCACACTCCTTCAGGTAAAGCCACAAACCATTATGGTAGGCGATAAATTTGTAAGGATTACCCCTGAAAGCTACAAGGCTGATATTCATTATGTCATTAATAAATACGATGTCCGCAAATCAGAACTGAAAAGTGATGATGTTGCCGCATTTGAAACAGCATTGAAAGATGCTAAGGCAGCCGGCAATAAACAGCTTAAAGGTGCTAAAATTTCTGCCTATGCTTCCCCCGACGGCCCGATTGACCTGAATGAAAAACTTTCCGGAAACAGGCAGGGATCCGCTGAAAAATACCTGAAAAAGGCATTTAAGGACAATAAGATCACCGAAGCAGAAGCCGCTACCTTCCTCAGCATGGTGTCCACCGCCGAAGACTGGGATGGCTTTAGAGTACTGATGGAAAAATCCAACATTCAGGATAAGGAATTGATCCTGCGCGTTCTTTCCATGTATTCCGATCCGGTTGTCCGTGAAAAGGAAATCAAGAATATTTCAAAAGCTTATGAAGATATTGCAGTAGACGTATTGCCTCAGCTTCGCCGTTCCGTTATGACCCTCGATGTTGATGTTGTCGGCCTGTCCGATGAAGAAATTCTCAGCAAGGCAAAATCCGACCCTGCATCCCTGAAACTCGAAGAGATACTCTATGCAGGAACCCTTACCAAGGATCTTAATGAAAAACTCGATATCTATAAGGCAGCTGCAAAGAATTATCCTGATGACCCCAGAACCTTCATCAATCTTGGCCATGTTGCCATGAAAAATGGACTCACTCCGGTTGCAAAGGAAGCCTTTGAAAAAGCCAAAGCACTGAAGGATGACGAAGTGGTAAAAGCCAACCTGGGTGCTGTAGCACTTGCCGAAGGTGATCTGGCAACTGCAGAAAACCTGCTTTCAGCTGGTATGGGCGCCGGTGATGCAGCCAGCTATAATCTGGGTATCATTAAAGTAAAACAGGGTGATTATGCCGCTGCTGTTAACTACTTTGGAAGCAAACCTTCCTTTAACGCTGCCCTGGCTCAGATGCTGAATGGCAATAACGACAAGGCACTTGCCACATTGAATGAAATGGGAGATGATGTATGTGCCTGTGTATATTACCTGAAAGCTGTTGCCAGCGCACGCGCAGGTAAGGAAGACGGAGTATTTGTCAACCTTCGCAATGCCATCGGCAAAGATGCAAAGTGGAAAGATTATGCAATGAAAGATGTTGAATTTTTGAAATATTCCGGTACCGAAGCTTTCAAAGCTGCGGTAGGCAATTAAGCAACAGTTTTCGCTGAAATAATAAAGCGGCTCCCTACGGGCGGGCCGCTTTTTTTTGTTTCCCCCCTGGCTGAAGCCTGCCTGCCGTCAGGCAGGCTTTAGTCAGGGGTACATTAATCTGCGGAAGATCTCCCACAGCACAATCCCTGCACTTACCGCAATATTAATGGAATGCTTTGTTCCCAGTTGAGGTATCTCAATGCTCAGATCACAGGCATTAACAACCTCCTGATCAACCCCATGGATCTCATGCCCGAAGACTACGGCATATTTTTTAGCGGCATCAGGCCTGAAATCGTGCAACATGACACTTTTTTCGGTTTGTTCAACAGCGCACAGGATATAGCCTGATGAACGCAGGCGGGCCATTGCCTCCATGGTATGTTCAAAATAAAGCCAGTCAACCGAATCGGTGGCCCCCAGCGCAGTCTTTTGAATTTCACGATGGGGAGGAGTCGCCGTTATCCCGCACAAATAAAGAGCTTCAATCATAAAAGCATCACAGGTGCGGAACACCGAACCGATATTGTTAAGGCTTCTTACATTATCCAGCACCACCACAACCGGTATTTTTGGCGTCCTTTTGTACTCCTCAATTGATTTTCGGTTCAGTTCGGCATTGGCAAGCTTTCTCATGGGAATTATATTGCGTTGGTCTGAGTTGCTCTTTTCTGTACCTTGATCTATAATAGTGAAATCTGTCAAAGCAAGGTTAAGTTAAAAAAAATAAATATTTTCGTATATAAAAACATTTCACCGCGAAAAATCCAATATTGACCACCAAAACACTAAAACACAAATTAACAACCGTTGTTGCTTTTTTCAGTTGATCTGAAACAGCATTAGTGCTTTGGTCCCGATAGCTATCGGAATGAGTGGTAGAAATATTTACTTTTTACGGTGGGATTAATACTTAAATCCGGTTAAAATGAATATTCACGAATATCAGGGCAAGTCAATACTGAAAAAGTTCAATGTGAACATACCCTATGGCCTTGTGATCAGTGAGACAGCGCAGGCAGAGGCAGCAGCCCTTGAGGTGCAGCAAAAAACCGGTACTTCAACCTGGGCCGTGAAGGCACAGATCCACGCCGGCGGTCGCGGGAAAGGCGGTGGGGTCAAAATCGCAAAAAGTATTGAGGAAGTTCAACGGTATGCAGGCGACATCCTTGGCATGCAGTTGATAACCCACCAGACTGGCCCGGAAGGGAAAAGGGTGAACCGCGTGCTGATCGAGCAGGGTATATATTACCCGGGCAACAGTCCGGTGAGGGAATTTTATATGAGCATCCTGCTTAACAGGGCCAGCGGGAAAAGCGTTATCATATATTCCACCGAAGGCGGTATGGACATTGAGACCGTTGCCGAAAAAACGCCGCACCTCATCTTTCGCGAGGAAATTCACCCCGGCACTGGATTGCAGCCATTCCAATCCAGGAAGATCGCTTTCAATCTGGGTCTTGACGGAAAGGCATTCAGGGAAATGACAGCTTTTGTCACTGCCCTTTACCGGGCTTATGAATCCAGCGATGCTTCACTCTTTGAGATCAACCCGGTATTGAAGACCTCTGACGACTGCATATATGCTGCTGATGCCAAGGTTAACCTGGATGACAACGCCCTCTTCAGACATCCTGAATACAAAGAAATGCGGGACCTTTCGGAAGAAGATCCAACAGAGGTCGAAGCCTCAGCCCATAACCTTAACTTCGTTAAACTTAACGGAAATGTTGGTTGCATGGTCAATGGAGCCGGCCTTGCCATGGCTACCATGGATATCATTAAACTATCCGGAGGAGAGCCGGCCAACTTCCTTGATGTAGGAGGAACAGCCAATGCGCAAACCGTTGAAGCCGGTTTCAGGATTATCCTGAAAGATCCATCGGTAAAGGCAATACTGATTAACATCTTTGGCGGCATTGTTCGTTGTGACCGTGTGGCGCAGGGTGTGGTGGATGCCTATAAAACCATCGGCGCCATCCCCATACCGGTTATTGTCAGGCTCCAGGGTACCAATGCCTCCGAGGCAAAAACACTGCTGGACCAGTCAGGATTAAAAGTTCTTTCCGCCATATCCCTTCGGGAAGCTGCTGACCTGGTTAAAAAATCAGTTTAAACATCAAATTCTTCCCATGGAAAAGACCATCAGAATCCTTATCATGTCGCTGCTGCTGATAGCATTGCATAGCCTTTCTGCGGCAGGACAGCAAATCAACAAACAGGTACTTTTTTTATCCGGAACGGATAACGAAAATACCGTTGCCTGGGATTTCTTTTGCACCGGGGGAAGGAAAAGCCAAGGTTGGACCACCATTCAGGTCCCTTCCTGCTGGGAACAGCAGGGATTCGGAACCTATAACTACGGCAGGGACTATCATACCTACGGTAAGAAATTCAGGTTTGCCGATGAAAAAGGGATTTACCGGTACTCCTTTAAGATCCCTTCCGGATGGAAAGACAGAGAAGTATATATCGTGTTTGAAGGTGTAATGACCGATGCCGAAGTTTTCATCAACGGTAAGCAAGCCGGTGAGAAGCATCAGGGAGCGTTTTACCGTTTTGAATATAATATTACATCGCTGGTTAACGCAGATGATGATAATCAGCTGGAGGTCAGGGTAAGCAAGATGTCCGGTAACAAATCGGTCAACCATGCGGAACGATATGCCGACTACTGGATCTTTGGTGGCATTTTCAGGCCAGTATACCTCGAGTCGTTTCCGAAAGCACATATTCACAGGACAGCCATAGCAGCTGATGCGAAAGGCTATTTTCTGATGGATTTGTTTCCTGAAAATGTGCCTTCCGGGCATACGGTATCCGTTTCCATTACCGATGGAGAAGAAAGAACGGTTGCTTCCGCTGCTGCGAAAATTGAACCGGGCGATTCCATTATCCATGTCTCTGCCAGGGTGAATGATCCGCGGCTTTGGACATCGGAGACCCCATACCTGTATACCGCCGGGATACAACTGCTTTCAAAAGGCCGGGTCGTGTACAGTGCATCCCAGCGATTCGGTTTCCGTACTATCGAAGTCCGGCCTGGTGATGGCATATACCTCAACGATACAAAAATCAAGATGAAGGGCATCAACAGACACTGCTTCTGGCCAGAGACAGGACGAACACTGAATCATTCCATCAACCTGACGGATGTTAAGCTCATGCGGGAAATGAACCTGAATGCGGTCAGGTGTTCCCATTATCCGCCGGATGCTGATTTCCTTGACCTGTGCGATTCACTGGGTCTGTATGTCCTCGATGAACTTGCCGGATGGCAGAATGCCTATGATACAACGGTGGGGGAAAAACTTGTCAGGGAACTGGTAAACCGCGATGTTAACCATCCTTCTATCCTTTTCTGGAGCAACGGCAATGAAGGAGGGCACAACAAAGATCTCGACGATGACTATGCCCGTTATGATCCGTCGGGCCGCACCGTAATTCATGCCCACCATAAACCAGGGAATGCCTTTAATCATATTGACTGCAATCATTATGAGGACTATTACAGCAGCGGCCGTATCCTCAGGGATTCACTCATCTATATGCCCACTGAATTCCTGCACTGCCAGGAAGATGGAGGAGGCGGAGCGGGATTGCATGATTTCTGGGAACAGATGATTGAAGCACCAAGGTCGGGCGGAGGATTTTTATGGGCGCTGATCGATGAAGGGGTAATACGCACTGATCTGAACGGCATAACCGATGTTAACCGCGTCAATGCAAACGACGGAGTTCTGGGACCTCATCGCGAAAAAGAAGGCAGTTTTTATGCCATAAAGGAAATTTTCTCACCGGTCTATGTCAGAATGAAGGAATTGCCGGATCCTTTTGACGGTACCCTGGAAATCGAAAACCGTTACGAATTCACCAACCTCAGCCAGTGCAGTTTTAAACTGGAAATGGTTAATTTCAAAAAGCCATGGGAAGAACAGGCAGGACATATTACAGGATTTGAAAAAACCACGGAAGGCCCACAGATTCCTCCGGGCATGAAGGGGGAAATGAAGATGGAGATTCCGGCTGACTGGAAACAATATGAAGGCATGCTGCTGACCGGTTATGATCCTTCAGGCCTGGAGATCTGCCGCTGGAGCTGGAAAATAAAAGACAACCTGTCCATACTTGATCCGTTTGCGACGGCCGGGCAGGATGAAAAAGTAAAAACGGCTGAAGATGACTCAACCATCACCATGAGCGCTGCCGGGATAACGGCAACGTTCAGCAGAATTACAGGCCGGCTGACGAGCCTGTCAAACCAGGTTGGCAAACCTCTTTTGTTCAACAACGGTCCGGTATTGTGCAGCGGTTCGGCCCGGTTAAAAGAGATCAGGCAAATTGCCGAAGAAAATGGAAACACCCTTGAATCCCTCTACGAAGGAGATCTGATCTTTACCCGGTGGAAGATGCATAATAACGGCTGGATGAGCCTCAAATACGAATATTCGCTGAAGGGCGAATATCCCTTTGCCGGAATCAGCTTTGATTATCCGGAATCCAATATTATCGGAGCCCGCTGGTTTGGAAAAGGCCCGTCGCGTGTATGGAAGAACCGGTTGTACGGAGTCAGCTATGATGTATGGGAATCGCATTACAATGATACATGGACCGGTCAGGCACCCTGGATCTATCCCGAGTTCAAGGGGTATTTTGCTAACGTGGGCTGGCTGGAGCTGAACACTGCTGAAGGTAAATTCTTAATGGTAAGCAGGGAGGATAATCTGTTTGTCAGGTTGTTTGACTTTTATGCACTGTCAGGTGAAAAACCGCATCCCGGCCTGCCTGCAGGCGATATTTCCATGCTCGACTGTATCCCACCCACGGGAACAAAAATGGCTACCCGCGTCGACAGCAATGCATCGGTGCTGGGGCCGGAGAGCGAGCTGAACAAGATTGATAAAACGGTGAGGAGGACCTTGTATTTTTATTTCGGACTACCGTATGAGGAGGTAATAGGTAACCGATATTCAGTAACCAGTGAATAGTGAAACCTGCCTGCCGGCAGGCAGGAACGAAAAGTGAAAAGTGACTTACAGACTCACAGACTGCACGACTGTAAGACCTGCCTGCCGGCAGGCAGGCTGCACGACTGAAATCCAAATCACTGAATAACATGTATTACCTGAAATCATTTATTCCGGCTCTTCTGCTTATCGTAAGCAGCTGCGCAGATAATGAAAAAAAAATTGACCGTAAAGCCATGGTGCGTCGTCATAATGTCGTGGTTACTGCTTTGGATTCGCTATCATCCCTATCGCTGGGCAACGGCAGATTTGCCTTTACCGTTGATGCAACGGGATTACAGACTTTCCCGGAGCGCTATGAAAAGGGAATTCCCCTGGGAACCCAGTCGGAATGGGGATGGCACAGCTTCCCCGACACGGCAGGATTTCACCTGTCAGAAACCTTTAAACCTTTTGCTTATCAGGAGCGTCAGGTAAATTATGCCATCCAATGGAAAGAACCTGCCCGGAGCAAAGCTGCAGCGGACTATCTGAGGCAAAATCCTCACCGCCTTCACCTGGGTATGGTCGGATTACGGCTCATGAAATCCGATGGAACAGCGGCTAAACCTGAAGATATTGACCCTATCCACCAATCGCTTGACTGTTGGAGCGGCGTTATCACAAGCTCTTTTACCCTGCAAAATGATCGTGTCAGCGTAAAAACATGTTGCCATCAGGAAATGGATGTTTTGGCCGTATCGATCAGGAGCCGTTTGATAAAGCAGGGAAAGATCGGGATTACCCTGCGTTTTCCATACCCGACAGGGAATCATACGGACTCAGGCTGTGACTGGTCCCTGCCCGGAAAACACACCACGGCCATCAGCCATTCCTCTTCACATCAGGCGGTCATACACCGTGTCATTGACACAACCGCTTATGATATAGTGGTTTCATGGCCGGGCGCTGCTCATATGGTCATGACCGGCCCTCATGAGGCATCGCTGATACCGGATGGAAAATCTCCTCATTTTTATTTTTCCTGCCTGTTCACACCGGAGTATTCCGGCCAGGCCATCCCGGATTTCATGGAAACACTGAACAGCAGCGAACAGGAATGGCAGGCATTCTGGAACAGCGGGGGCGCAGTGGATTTCTCAGCATGCAAGGATGAACGTGCTCCTGAAATTGAAAGAAGGGTTATCCTTTCACAGTATTTGATGAGGATGCAATGTGCCGGTAACTTTCCGCCCCAGGAAACAGGACTGACCTATAACAGCTGGTATGGCAAGTTCCATCTTGAAATGCACTGGTGGCACATGGTCCATTATGCTCTTTGGGGAAGGATTGAACTGCTGGAAAAAAGCCTCGGCTGGTACGCATCGGTTGCTGCAAAATCAGGGGAACTTGCGCGAAGGCAGGGATTTGAAGGGGTACGCTGGCAGAAAATGACCGGCCCATCCGGAGATGAAAGCCCCTCCTCCGTTGGTGCCTTCCTGATATGGCAGCAGCCCCATTATATATATTTTGCCGAATTGTGCTACAGGCATAATAAGGATGAGGCCATACTGAAAAAATATGCACCCCTGGTATTTGAAACGGCTGATTTTATGGCCTCCTATGCCAGCCGGGATGAAGGAAACAATCGCTATATCCTCGGCCCTGACCTGATCCCGGCCCAGGAATGTTTTGATCCGCTTACCACCATCAATCCTCCCCTTGAACTGGCGTACTGGCAATGGGGCCTGACCACGGCCCAGCAGTGGCGGGTTCGCATGGGTATGCCAACTGATTCCCTTTGGCAGAAGGTAATTGACAGCCTGGCCATGCCTGCCAGTTCGGATGGTCTGTATCTGGCAGCTGAGAGCGCAACGGATTCCTATACAAATCCCAGGTATACAACCGACCACCCTGCCGTGCTGGGCATGTTTGGAATGCTGCCCGGATTGCCTTCACTGGATACAGGCATGATGAATGCTACCTTTGACTATGTAATGAAAAACTGGCAATGGGATGAGACCTGGGGATGGGATTTTCCATTGGCCGCAATGTGTGCAACGCGCCTTGGAAGACCGGAGGATGCGGTAGAGGCACTGCTGATGGACGTAAGAACCAACACCTTCCTGCCCAATGGCCATAATTACCAGGATGAGAGGCTTCGCCTGTATCTCCCCGGCAATGGGGGTCTGTTGACCGCTGTGGCCATGATGTGCGCCGGGTATGACGGATCCGTCAGGGCAAATCCCGGATTCCCCGTGAATGGCGGGCAATGGGATGTGCGATGGGAGGGGCTTGATAAAATGCCCTGACCAAACCATAAAAATCAGCGCTAAACCACCAAATCACCAAATGAAATAATACTGATGTACTTGTTTTCTATTTTTTTCTTGTTTTGTGTTTTGGTGGCATTATTATATTTAAAAATTTGTAAATTGTCCTGTTGTCCATTTTTTGATGTTATCATTTACCGTGGCCTATACCAAAGAAATTTACAAACGCATCATCCATTGACCCCTAAAGCATGAAAAGTCTAGTATTGCTGTGTTTGCTTTTTATCCCGCTGAATTTTTTATTTTCAGGTCAGCAGACAGCATCATTAAAAAAGATAAGCCGCACAGGCAATCAGCTGGAAATAAAGTCAGGCAACCGGCAATACAGGATTGAATTGTGCACTTCCACCATGTTTCGTGTGAGAACCGCCACAAACCAGGGATTTGATGAAGATGAACCCTGGATGGTGGTCCAATACCACTGGCCCTCCATACCCTTTGCCATAAAAGAAAGGAAGAACAGCTTTACCATTACTACCGATGACCTGATCATCAGCGGAACGGTTGAACCTTTCCGGATTCAGGTGTATACCAAATCAAGTCAACTTATCCATGCTGATGCTGAGGGATCAGGACTGCCTTCCGGATACAAAGGAGATACAGCATTTTGTACCAAGAGATTGTTTGCTGATGAACATTTTTTCGGCTTCGGTGAGCGCATGGACTTCATCGATCAACGCGGCAAAAAGGTGTCCCTCAACGTTGGCAGGGGAATCGCGGCCAATCATATGGAAGGAGCTTATAATATTCTGAAAGCCAACTATGCCCCTGTGCCTTTTATGATGAGCACCCGGGGATACGGAATATTTTTTCACAATTCTTTTCAGTCTGACTGGGATATGGGTTATTCCGATGCAGACTATTATTCTTTCCGGGCAACCGGTGGCGAACTGGATTATTATTTCATCTATGGTCCGGCCTTTGGTTCCATAATAGATCAATATACCAACCTCACCGGTCGCACACCGCTGATGCCAAGGTTCGCACTGGGACTGCACATAGGTACCTATAGTGGCGGGACCTGGGGGCACGAGGAGCTGACTTCACAATACTATGTGGTCCGGCTGGCAAAAAAACTGAGAGACCTTGGTATTCCTGCAGATATCCTTCACCTGGATTCCACCTGGAGGATATTCGGGAAGAAGTTCGGAAAGGGAGGCACAACCTTTGAATGGAGGCAGCCCGGCTTTCCCGATCCGAAGGCTATGTTCGACTCTCTGTACAATATGAATTTTCAGATGGTGGGCCTTCACATACGTCCGAGGATCGATAATGGCGATAAGAACAACTACTACGACCAGGCTTCGCAGGCAGGATTTACCTATCCTGAAAACGGCCGTCCCGGTGATTTCCCGGATTATTTCAATACCCGGGCTACGGATTGGTGGTGGGAAAATTGCCTGTTGCCGCTTGCCCGGCTTGGCTGTAAATTCGTCAAAACCGACGAAGGGAGTGCGTTTGGGCGTATAGGAAATGAGATTGACAGGATCGGTCCGACCGGGAAAGTGGTGGAAAGACTTCATAATATTTTTCCCATAGCTTACGCCAGAGCCCCGTTTGAACATTTCATGCAATTTAACGGAATACGTGGCATGAACCATACCCGTGAGGGTTTTGCCGGAATACAACGCTACCCGTTTATATTCGCCGGTGACTGGCCTTCGGAATGGCAGTATTTCAGTCCCGTGATCCGGGGCGGTATCAATTGCGGCCTGTCAGGCATTGGCGCATGGACTCACTGCATGGGAGGTTTTGAACATGTTGCCGACCCCGAGCTATATATACGCTGGTGCCAGTTTGGAATGTTCAGCCCCATTGCCATGCTTTTTGGCATGGAGCACCCTCATTACAAAGAGCCCTGGCAATATGGTGAGCAGGCGTTGTCGGTTTTCAGGGATTATGACAGGTTGCGGTATAGGCTCATACCCTACCTGTATTCTGCTTACTATGCCATGTATAATACAGGAGTGCCAGTGATGCGTGCCCTGGTTTTTCATCATCAGGATGATCCGAATACTTATGGCATAGACGATCAGTATTATTTCGGCGAAAATATGATGATTTGTCCGGTAACCGTGAAAGATGCCGTCAGCCGAATCGTCTACCTGCCGGAAGGAATCTGGTTTGATTACTGGTCGGGTCAGGAATATACCGGCAGGCAGCACATACTGGTGAAAACACCCCTGGAAAAACTGCCCATATTTGTCAAAGGGGGGTCCATCATCCCCATGCAGCCATTAAAGGAGTATACTGCGCCTGAGCCTCCGGATTCTCTGATCATTGAGATATTTCCAGCGGGTGACTCGTATTTTGAACTTTATGAGGATGATGGGTTTAGTCTCGATTATCAGAAAGGCATATTTTCCACCGCAAAAATTGAGTGTTTTGAGGAAGGTAACGCCATTCGGTTGTTGTTCCACCCAACAACAGGCCCATATCAAACCAACCATAATCATTATCAGCTTAAGATCCATGTGGATAAACGGCCGGAAAATATTTCAGCTCTGTATAAGGGTAACCCTGTTATACTGGATGATGCCGGTATGGTGACTGCATCGCAATTGTCTCAAAACAGCTGGTTTTACGATATGCAGAACCGGTTGCTCTGGATTTCCTGCAAACCGGATCGTGCTGCAGGATTTGAATTGAAAATAATAATGTAATGGTATAAATACCCCCGACACCCTGACAGGGTCCCCCCACCCTGTCAGGGTGTCGGGGAACAAAAACACCCCGGCCATGAATTTCAAAAAAACAACTGTGCTTTGTCTCATTGCTCTGATGCTTTTTGTGTCGGCAAGTCCTGTTGCAGACTGTCAAATCTATGACCCATGGCCTGACATCAGGGTTGAAATGAAGCCCTGGACACGCTGGTGGTGGATGGGAAGCGCGGTGGATGAAAAAAACCTCGGCAGCCTGCTCGAGGAATATGCCAGGAAGGGCTTCGGAGGTGTTGAGGTGACGCCGATATATGGCGCAAAAGGATTCGAGGACCGGTATATTCATTTTCTTTCAGAACGCTGGATGCAGGTTCTTGGCTATACGTGTGAAAAATCAGGCTCGCTGCTCATGGGGGTCGACATCAATACAGGCACGGGCTGGCCTTTTGGAGGGCCGCAGGTATCGATGGATAATGCAGCCACCAAAATCATCTTACAGCAGTATAAGATAAGCGGAGGCCAGGGGCTGAAAGACAAAATTATGGTCAATGATTCCAATCAGCTTAAGGCCGGGACAAAACTGCTGGCCCTTATGGCCTATGATGAAAAGGGAAAAGTGCTGGACCTTACCCGCGATGTCAGACCCGACGGCACATTAACCCGGCTGCCGGCAAAAGGTAACTGGACACTGTATGCCGCCTTCTGCGGAAAAACACTGCAAAAGGTAAAAAGATCTGCCCCCGGCGGGGAAGGATATACCCTCGACCATCTTTCCGTACGGGCAGTGGATCAATATCTGTCGCGCTTTGACAGCGCATTCCGAAGCAAACAACCAGGTATCCGCAGCCTGTTCAATGACAGCTATGAGGTTTATAATGCGAGCTGGACCCCGCTATTCTTTGAAGAATTTATAAACCGCAGGGGCTATGACCTGAAAAGATATATAAGGGAGCTTGATGGTAAGGGTGATCCCGAAATTATTGGCCGCGTTAAATATGATTACCGGCAAACCATGTCGGAAATGCTGCTCGATCATTTTACGACCCGATGGACAAGCTGGGCCCATGATCATAATATGCTGACCAGGAACCAGGCTCATGGTTCTCCGGCCAATCTTCTCGACCTTTATGCAGCAGTGGACATACCCGAGATTGAGACATTCGGTTCAACCCATTTCCCCATACCCGGTTTGCGATATGATACAGCATTCAGGCGTATGGCAGATCATGATCCCCTGTTTCTGAGACTGGCTTCTTCGGCTGCCCATATTTCGGGCAAAAGACTTGTATCCTGTGAAACTTTCACCTGGCTTGGAGAACACTTCAGGGTGGCTCTTTCACAATGCAAACCCGAAGCAGAGCATGCCTTCCTGGCCGGAGTCAATCATCTGTTTTATCATGGTACAACCTATTCTCCCGGTGACGCTCCATGGCCGGGATGGCTTTTTTATGCTTCGGTCAATTTTGCGCCTTCCAACAGTTTCTGGCCGCATCTGGAAGGCCTGAACAGCTATATCACCCGTTGCCAGTCGATATTACAAACAGGCAGGCCGGATAATGACATCCTGGTTTACTGGCCTGTTCATGACCAGTGGCATCAGGCTGACAAACTTGAAATGATGGTTGCCATTCATGACGGTCGTACCTGGTTTAACCTTCCTCAGGTCAGAGGTCTCGCAGCAAGCGGCTATGCCTTTGATTTTATTTCGGATAAACAAATTATGGAGGCTAAGGCCAGCGAGGGAAGCCTTTTCACCAGCGCGGAAGAATTATCCTATAAAGCACTGTTTGTCCCGTCATGCCGCTATATGCCCCTTGAGACGCTGAAGAAAATAACGGAACTGGCCGGAAACGGGGCAACCATTATCCTGGAACAAATCCCGGAAGGAGTACCCGGTCTGTTTCAATACAAGCAACAAAACAAGGAATTCAGCAAGCTGGTGAAAAAACTGAAATCTGAGAAACCTGTTAATGGCATGGTGCAGATAAAAGTTGACAGGGGTATGATTGTGGTTTGCCCTGACGCTGAAAAGGCGCTGAAATCCTTGGGTATTATGCGGGAATCATTAGGAGATAAGGGACTTAAATTTATCCGCCGCAGATCGGATAAGGGAATCTATTATTACCTGGTGAACCATACGTCTCACGCTGTTGATACTTTGATACCCATCAATGCAGTAAGTGAAACATGGCTGCTGATGGATCCCCTGTCCGGTGCATGGGGCCAGATACCCTCACGGGAATTGTCCGGCTCAACCATCATCAGGATACAGCTTTTGCCGGGTGAGACCTGCTTTGTTTTCGCCGGGAAGGAGCCTGTTCCTGAATCACCGATGTGGAATTATAACCGGAAATCAGGCAGGGGAATCACTATTGAAGGCCCGTGGGAACTTGACTTTGTGTCAGGCGGCCCGGCGCTCCTGCCCAACATGGAGCTGGAGCGGTTGGTACCCTGGACACAGCTGAACCGGCCTGAGGCAGATTGTTTCTCAGGTACGGCAAGTTATTCAGCCAGGTTTATTGTGCCGGATACCGATGCCGATGATTATTTGCTGAACCTGGAAAATGTTCACGAGAGCGCCAGGGTATGGATAAACGGAAAAGAAGCCGGCATAATCTGGAGTGTGCCTTATCAGGCCAGGGTAGGACGATTTTTACACCAGGGGGTCAATACAATCCGTATTGAAGTGTCCAACCTGATGGCCAACCGTATCAGGGAGATGGACAGGAAGGGCATGGAATGGAAGAAATTTCATGATATCAACTTCGTCAACCTTAACTACAAGCCTTTCAGTGCGGTTGAATGGAGCGTTCTGCCTTCAGGCCTGGAGGGGCTGGTGAGGCTGGTGCCGATGAAGCGTGAGTAAGGGACGAACCTTTTGTCTGTCTGGTAAAGTCTTTTTATATTTATCTTTTGTAGGATGAAATATCAATGTAAATTATATCTCAAATGAAACGATTGATCCTGTATTGCCTGCTGTTGGCCTGTTCACTGGTTAACGCCCAGCAGCTGCCGTCAAAAGAAGAAATCCTGAAAAAAATGAACCTGGCCAACGGCTATTTTATGGAAAAATGG
>Ga0105100_10000217_pt1 | contig 33426 bp, 41 predicted proteins | sample PPLLak12cMay2015_2_FD_87033 | JGI IMG/M metagenome (GOLD analysis project Ga0105100, IMG submission 87033) | Freshwater sediment microbial communities from Prairie Pothole Lake near Jamestown, North Dakota, USA - PPLs Lake P8 Core (1) Depth... | ecosystem: Environmental > Aquatic > Freshwater >... | reverse complement strand
GGAATTTTCTTCCAGGATTATATCTGGCTTTTCTTTATAGTGCCCATTATAATTGCGGCAATTGTGCCTGTAATTTATTCTTATATAATCTATAGAAAAATTAAGAAATAATTAAAGAACAAGGTAAGGAAAATCATCCGGGTTTGTGCCTTCTGTAAATATAACTTCTCCCTTATGCGCTCTGTATCTTTTTTTTCCAGGGGGCAGCAGACTTTCTTTAGCAAAAGCAATTGAATTATCCCATTCGGAGATTCTGGTTTTTCCTGTCTCTCTGTAAAACCTAAATTGGCTCATCCAATCCCATTGAACAATTGTCAATACTCTGTTTGTCACCATTTCCTCAAGTTTCGAAAGATCAGTTGTTTGCACTTCGCTTATCATTCTGTCCATTCGGTAAGTTCCAAGCGCCCAGTATGCTGTTCCTCTCTCTTTATAATATTCGAGTTGATGTCTTAAGACTCTCCAAGAAATATAATTATAGTCTCTCGGTCTAATTATAGTGAATTTTACTTCTACAATTTTATCATCGCTTATTAAATCCGGCCCTTTATGAGGATTAATCTGCATTCCAAGAACTTTAGAAGCCCAATTTTGATTAACAAAGGGCATTATCGAATTAAACCTTCTGGCAAGCATAAAAAAATATTCTGGATAGACTTTTAAGGATTATTGCCTTAAATTGCATCTTTTGGTTTATTCTCTTTCTTTTGGAAAATATTCTTGGTCATTGACTTCAATTATTGGAAGAGGTTCTAACTCATCTATCAAATCTGGAAAGTTTAATCTGATGCTGCTGCAGATAGAATCTAGCTCTTTCATTGTACTTGTGCACACTGTTGTTAAAATATTAACATCTCCTGAAGTCATACAAACATAAATCATATTTGGATTTAAAGCTAAATGATTACATAATCCATTCAAAGATTGTGAATCAACTCTTCTGCATTTTATTGCTAGTATATAAGTATCGAGATTAAGGTTTTGTAAGGCTATCATTGTTCTGTAGTTTTGTATTATTTTTGATTTTTCAAGTTTTTTTATTCTGTTTCTTACTGCTTCTCTAGTCATTTTAATAGCTTCTCCAATCTCTGAATTAGAAATTCTAGCATTCTTTGTCAAATATTTTATTATTTTGAGATCAATTCCATCTAAATCAAATTTTTCGGTTTGCATATGCGATATCCAATTTTCATTTTTTCCAAATATCCCCGAAAGAGAGTCTTTGAATTCTTTTAGCTGTTCAGTAAGAATATACTTTATACTTTGGTTAGGAAACAGCATAAACAACTTATCCATAAAATCCTGGAGAGTATTTTTTTTGTCTGTTGAGAAACTAATTATATAGTTCCATCTTCCAAGAGAGCTCCCAATCCAGTGGCATCTTGGAAGTTTCTGCAGCCTGAGTACTATTTCTTCTCTTTTAAGCCCAGGAATATTAAGGTAAATTGTATACACGGAATCGCAGAAGAATTTTAAGTTAATTCTAGCCTGATATCCCTCAATTAAATTTTTTTCTAAATTTTTTAATCTGTACAATACAACTTCTTTGGACATTCTTGTTTTTTTAGCTAATGCTGTTATAGGAATTCTTGCATCTTCTATAATATGGGATAGTATTTTTCTATCCTTTAATGATTTTATATTATTGTCAATCATATTATTATAAAAACTTGACATTATATAAACTTTTCTTTAATAATATTTATCTATTGTTAAGTCTCTACTAAATCGAGGTTAAAATGAAACTCGCATTTGATCTTGACGGAACATTGTATGATTCATTTCCAGCTATCTTTAACATGGATCAGGAAATAAGAATTAGGATGGGATACTCTCCAATAGATTCAGAGGTTTATAGAAGAAAGTTTCAGGCAAATAATTGGAACAAATTTTATCGGGAGTTGGGTATAAGGGAAGAAGATTTGGAAACTTATATGAGCTTATTTGTTCAAGAATTTTCAAAAATACCGCCACCACCAATAATACCTTCTGCAACTAGGGCTCTAACTAGATCCATAAGAGCATTAGGCCCCGATAATGTTCATATAATAACAAATGAGCCAAAAGAACGAGTTAAAGTGCGATTCAAAAGAGACGGCCTTTCTCATTTATTAAGAAATGTAAGGAATCCTCCTGAAGGTAAAGCAAAAGAGTTATACGCTCTTTCAACAGATACTGAAATTCTTGCTTATGTTGGAGATTTAGTCTCTGATGGAGAATCATGTAAAGAGGCTGTAAGGATGGGGGCTGCAAATATCTTATTTTATGGGATAACTCATCAAGAAGCAATGAATCCTAGAGATATTATGTTAGAATTCATTGAAAAAAATAAAAGCTTTGCAAGAGAATTAAACAATCTAGAAGAGATAAGTAAAACATGGAACCAAGAATAATTTCGATTATTGGAGCTCCGGGAGTGGGAAAAAGCTTTCTTGTAGAAAAGCTTGCAAAAAAAATTAATGCGACAGCAATACTTGAAGAAGCAAATGGGTTGCCTGATCGCATAATCGAGAATTTCAAAAATAACTGCGGGCAAATGGAAACTATTTTATGGTTTAGAAATAAATTAATCGAGGATATAAAAAAGGCATTTTGTCTAAAGGAGCAAAAAATAAGTGTGGTTATGGACACTTGGTTAATTTCAAATGAGTTGCATATAACAACTATGACTCGCGGATTTGAACAGGAGATTTTATTAACTCAAGCTAAATTTGATAGAGAATTTATGCCCAAACCCGACATCATAATTTTTTTAGATGCCTCTGAAAACACAATAAGAATGCTGACGCAAAAAAGAGCCAGGAATTATGATACAAATGAAGAATTCATGCAAAGGAATTTATCGATAAAAAAAGCACACGATGATTATTATAAAGAAAATAAAGACTCTTTAGTTTATATAAATAGGGACAATCTTTATTTTGAAAATGAAAGCGATATACAAAAAGTGGTGGATATTTTAAAGAAGTTTTCCTGCTCATTTTCTTCTTAAGAACTCAAATGCTCTTTTTGGCTTATTCGTTCTCTGCCAACCCTTTCCTGCTTCTAATCTGCCTCATTACTTTTTCTTGGATTTCAGTTGGCATTCTTTCAAACATCTGGTCAACTAGAGAAAAGGAGCCTCTTCCTTCTGTTGCTCCCCTTAAGTCTCCTGCCATTCCAATCATTTCTGAAACAGGCATCTTCGCCTTTATTGTAGATGTATCCATTTCCTGCTTAACATCCAAAAGTTGTCCTCTTTTGCTCTGTACCAGCTTAGTTATATCTCCCATGTATTTGAGCGGAGCTTCAAGTTGTATTATTTGTACCGGCTCGTACATTACAGTTCTTGCATCTTGCATAGCACCTCTTATAGCGTCTCTCACTGCGGGGTATACTTGCGCCGGGCCACGGTGAATAGCATCTTCATGCAGTTTAATGTCTACTAATTTGACTTTGATTTTTATGCAAGGCTCTCTTGCCAATGGTCCAGCGTCAATAACTTGTTCAAATGCATCTGCAACCATCTCTATTACCTCTCCAATATGCACCTCTCCCTTTGTTTTGTCTTCTAAGACGCAACCTTTGTAAATATGCCTATATTGTCTTGCTTCCTCATTTGAAATACCCAAACTTTGGAGCTTGTTCCATAAAATTTCATTTTTCTTTTTTATCCTGCCCTCTGCTATTTCTCCTGACTTGATAGCTTCATGAACAGCATCTTCTACTGGCTCCACTTCCATGAAGAAAACATTATGCTTGTTAGGAGATTTTCCTTCAGCAGTCCTGCTTTCCTTCAGCACTGTTTCTCTATAGACTACAATTGGGGGCGAGGTAATAATATCCAGTCCCTTTTCAGTTCTAATTCTGTTTGTAACAATTTCCAGATGGAGCTCTCCTAATCCTGAAATCAAGTGCTGTCCTGTTTCTTCGTTGATTTCCACTTTGATAGTGGGGTCTTCTTTCTGGACTGTCCTTAAAATTTCAATTAGTTTTGGCAGGTCAGCTGATTTTTTGCCTTCTATGCTCTCTGTAACAACCGGCTCAAACAAGTGCTTAAGCTCTATGAATGGAGTTTCTTCTTCTAGAGTTACTGTTTCTCCAGCATCTCCTGAAATTCCAGATATCGCGAGTACATTCCCAGCCCCGATTTCTTGAACTTGCTCTGGCTTTATTCCGTTGTAAACAAGTACCTGCTGTATCCTCTGCTTTCTTTTAGCAAGGTTAAGCCATACTTCCATTCCTTCTGTCAACTTTCCTGAAAATAATCTTCCAGCAGCAATCTCTTTGCCTGCTCTTGGGTCAATTACCACTCTTGTGATGACAAAAGCAGTTTTTCCATCGGGGTTGCAGGATAGTAAATCTTTTCCAATCTGGGAATCTAAGTCTCCCTGCCATATCCTGGGTATCCTATATTTCTGCGCTTCTAAAGGATTAGGAAGATGCTTGACTACCATGTCAAGAATGACTTCGTACAAAGGGGCGTTTTTCCAGCACCAATCTTTTCTTTCATCTTCATTCATATCGTAAAGTTTTCTTATATCCTTGAACGTTATTCCTTTCTTTTTCATAAAAGGCACAGATAAAGCCCAATTATCTCTCGCAGAGCCGAAAACAACACTTCCATCATTGATGCCGACCTGCCATTTTTCCTTGAATTCAGGCTCAGCGATTCTTTCGATTAATTTGTTGAAATCACTAATTATTTTTATAAGCCTCTGCTGCATTGCATCAGCCTCTATTTTCAATTCTTTTATTAGCCTGTCAAATTTGTTGATGAACAAGACCGGCCTTACTCTCTCTTTCAGCGCCTGCTTTATTACAGTTTCCGTCTGAGGCATTATTCCTTCTACAGCGCATACTAAAATTATAGTGCCATCAATTGCCCTCATTGCCCTTGTGACATTTCCTGAGAAATCTACGTGCCCCGGAGTATCAATCAGATTGATGAGGTATTCTTCCCCCCCAAAATCATGGACCATTGAAACATTCGCAGCATCAACTGTCAGAAGCCTTTCCTGCTCATCAGAATGCTGCCAGGTTGTCATTCCCTGCTCTAAGTCCCCTGCATATTTTGCAGCCATATACCCCGAAGCAGCCAATAGGTTGTCAGTCATTGCTGTATTATGAATAATTACCCCCTCTGCAACAAAGTTATGGTTTTCAGGGATTGTAAAATCATAAACAACATCTTGAAAGCCCTCTGATATTTCTTTTATATCAACAAAAGCTAAGTCTTCAAAAGGATTTTTCATTAGTTGGATTAACTGTCGGTCATCTTTTGATAACATTTTAACTTTAATAAAATCATAATCTTTCTTATCTGCATTTTTCTCTTTCCAAAAATAGTCAATATTTTTTGCGCAAACAATATTATCCTCCAGCTTTAAACAGCAAGCAGGTTTATCGATAAAGGCACCATTCTCAAAAACAATATATTTATGTTCTGGAGTTGTTTCAATTTCCAAGCCGTTTCTTAGCTTTACTTTTATTGTTTTTCCTCCGAGAAGTCTCCAGGCATGCTGTATCTCTTTTTTTTCAATTTTTCCTGTGTCCTTGTTTAAGGAGAAAATTTCAATTTTTTCTTTTGGGGAAAAGATAGTATGCTCTTCGTTCTCCTGGAAAATTTCTCCATTCGTAGAAATTTCTTCAAAAAGTTCTTTAGCTGTTTTTAAGCTTCCATCTGCAAGAGTAAGTCTTGAATCTCCAGCTACACATTTGCCGTGATGTATATGCGCAGATGTACAAATATTCCTGATGTTCTTTCTAATCTTGCTTATTCTTTTTATCTTTTCAGCTTGTGTTTCTTTTACTGCCATGTTAATATTAAATAAACTATAGAAAGTTTATAAATTCCCATAACAAAACAGGTTTTTAAATCTTTTCCATGCTCTTTTTATTCATTGAGGTAATCTGTCAGGCCTTCATCTTCCAAGCTTTTCTCGAGAACAATAGTATAATTTTCAGGAGAATCTGCAAGAACTCTTAGCTTAAAGTCTTCTTTTTTGCCTATTTTCTCAAGAAGTTCTACTTCTGGCGCTTTTGAGCTATCTTTATCTTCTGTTATAATTATTTTTCCTGTTTCAGAAATAATATTTTTAAGAATCTTAAACAGGACTTTCAAGTAGATTTTCCTATTTTGAAAGTCTATAATAGAACTCAACATTTTGTAAAAGATAACTGTTTCAATTTCTTTTAGCTCAGTTTCATTGAGAAAATCATTTATATCTTTTTCAATAATTTCAATATTTTTATAATTTTTCTCTTTTATTCTTTTTATTGCTTCACTATCCTTATTCACTGTTATTACCTTACAATTTTGTAATTTGGCAACTACAGCGTAGATTATTCCATTATCTCCAAATACTAATATTTTAGAATTGTCTTTTACTTCACCGATTATAGCCTCATTTTTTCCAGCCATATATTTTATAGAAAATCATAGATTATAAATTTATTTGTTAACAAATATTTATAAAGAATCCTTTCCCCATAACTGAATGTCTGGGTTATCCGCAAGAGAGGAAGGTACTCTATTCTATTATCCCTTGCTGCAAAGTGGCGCAAGGCAAATATTACAGGCTCGTCCGATTCAAATAATAGAAAAAGAAAGGGCTTATCATCTTGTCTATGACCCTCATGTTTTAGTAATCGCTTCTTATTTTCATCCTGGTGCCAAAGATAATACGATATATATTTTAACAGTTTATAGAAAATCTGGGGGCCATAATTTAAGATTTCTTAGACGCCGTAGTAGTGAAGACTGCGGAAATCGAGATGCAGCCGCAATATTAAAAGGGCTATATGAAAATGCTAAAAGAAAAGTAGAAGGGGCAAAAAGAACAAGGGTAAGAAAATTAGAAGGGGCATTAGCTGCAGCCGAATAGTCTATTTTATTTTTATCTTGCTCTTTTTCTCTGTCTTAGTCTCTCTACAGCAGGCTTCTGATGCCTGTTCAAATAATCTGCAGAGCGATAAAATTCAGCACGAGCTCTATAACTTCTAGGAGTTTCTTCTTCATTAACAGTTTCGTCAGCTAAGACAACAACATCGCAGTCATATCTTCTAGCAAATCTTCTAATTCTCGCTCTTGCTACAGTTTCAGCATTTCTAACCCAAGTTTTTTCAGAGAATCTTGGAACACGAAAATCTGCTGTTTCAAAAGCAGCTGCACATGGAAACAATAAACCTTGTGGAACCCTCGCTTTGGAATTATATAATCTCAAATCGTATAAAGGGCTAACTAAATTTTTTAATGCTGTCAATCTTCCTTCAAATATGCTTCTAAAAATACTTCCTACTCTAGATGGGTAATCCTCTTCAAACATTAGAAAAACAAAAAGATTATATTTTTAAATATTCTCGTTATTAAAAATATACTATAAATTTCTTTTAGAAGTATATTTTTATCTTGCAGAATCGGCCTGTTTCTCGCTCTCGTTTTTCTTAGTCATTGCAAGGCTTTCCATTTTTCCTTCGTACGCAAGAATTATCTCATCTGCCAATGTTTCTTCTATCTTGGCTTTTTTGTTGAATGCTTTATCGTAAGAGCCATGAACCAGGTTTCTCAAAACAAGGTCTAGCCTTCTTGTAGGAGAGACATCCACTGCTTGAGGATACCTTGCTCCGCCGTATTCTATGACTGTTATCTCGTCTCTCGGTGCAGCATTTTCTATAGCAGTCACCAAAACTTGAAATGGATTCTTCCCTGTTTTTTCCTGAATGATCTTCAATGCTTTTAATACTATTTTCATTGTTCTTTCATATTTTCCAGTCGCATGCCCCGTCATTATTTTATGCTTTTTTCCTCTGTGCCCAGGAACAGCAAGCAGCGCAGCCAATCTTTCAATAACATTCACCTTTGCCTTGCCAAATCTTGATTTATTTCTTCCAAGGCTCCTTAATACAAGCTTCTGGTCAAGATTGATATAATGTTTTAATGCAGGGTCTTTTACCTCAACCCCCTCTGTCGAATATAGCCCAAATATTTTCATTTTTTCTGCCATTTTAATTAAATTTGAATGCTCCTTTTATTCTTTTTAGTTGTTTTATAGTTTCTCCTTCTCCAAAAAGACAATAGCAATCGGTTCCAGAAGTCTCTTCGGCTGTAGCACCAGTCTTACAATCAATTCTTGAAATTCTATAATGTCCAACCCCTTTGCTTCTTTCATAAACAGTAACGGTTCCATCATGGTTATCTTCTGTCCCTAAACATCTGCTTAATCTTGATGGAGGCATATGCTCTGCCCATTCATATAAAGAACTAGGAGTACAAGTTCTAGGAAGGCTAATAATAGCACGACCTATGTGAATAGTAGAATCTTTCCGCAATATTTGTAGGTTCATTTTTTCTGCCATTTTTATTGTGCTCCCTGATGTACAACTTCTCGGTTGCTTCTTTCTTCTACCATTTGCGGATCTAAATTCATTGCATTATATCTTCCTTGAGCCCTTCTTTCTCTTTCAACATAGGCTCTTTCTCTTAAAGATGTTCGATATTCGTCTCCCATTTTATGCAAAAGCCACCTCCAACTGCCTTAATGTTCCTTTTCTTTTTGATGGTTCTTCATTGGCTATAATTAAGTGGGTATAATTATGACTGGTGTTACGAACAAGATTAACAGCGCAATCCCCAACTATGCCAGTAACTGATACCAACTCTCTCACATCACAATTATTGGGATAATGTTCAGAAGCAACAGGAATATAACCGGGCATTTGAGACATTAATCCGTTCATTTCATCAAACCTTTCTCTGCCTACAAAGGTATAAGAATCTTTTTGAGGATTTTCGGGTTCAACCCCCATGCTAGATTTATCTATGTAACCAAACTTTCCGATATGCCCAATAAATTTAGGTACTTGTCTAGCAACGAGGGTTCCGCTGCCTCTTGTCTCATATCTATGTGTAGCAGTTGTCATTTTTATCTCCTTCCTTTCTCTATCTTGCCTTTCCATAATCTTTTCAAAGGCTGGTCATTTACTTTTATAACTTGGAATCTAACTCCTGGAATATCCCCTTTGCTTCTCCCTTGTTTTCCTCCAATTCTTTCTATTATAACTTCATCGTGCTCGTCAAGAAACTTTTGAGCGAGGTTTCCTGGAATAAATGCAGTAACCTGTCTTGCATTTTTCATAAGCTGTACTCTGCAGCATTTTCTCATCGCAGAATTGGGCTGTTTTGCCTCTTTTTGAACTTTTTCGATAACAATGCCTTTAGCCTGGCTGGCTCCTTCTAAAGGGTCTGATTTTTCATAAAGATTTAAAGTCCTGACTTTGTAACCCTTATCTTTCCATCTAAATTTTCTCCTTCCTTTCTTCAGTTTTCTTGCGTTCATTAAGCCCATTTTAAGTTGATTATTGATGCAAAATTAGGTTTTTAAACATTCCTACGCAATCTTCAGCTCTTTTATGCCAAAGTACTGCTGCAGGATTTCTTTCATTTCATTCATCCTGGATTTGTCTCTTCCGATTAAAGCAGCCCTGCTTTGCATACCTGCGTTTATGGTTAAGCAATCATCCTTTACTCCGATGCTCTTGAATTTAATGGGATAAGTGATATCCGAGATAAATTTTTGTATGTCCTCTGGGCCAGAAGGGCAAGAGATTATTTTTACTTTTTTCTCTAATATCTGAGATATTTTTTTAATGTTTTTTCCTGACTCCCCTACAGCTCTTGCAATCTCTGATTTACGTACAAGGAAAACAATTGTCGCATTATAAGAAAAGCAGTGCTGTGTTCTTACCCTTGTTATTTTTTCAAACAGGTTAATATACCTAATAAATTTCATATCTAGAGTTCTGTCCATTTTCATTTAGCTTTTTTAGATGCCTTTCTCTTCTCCTTCCCTACCTCTTCTTTTTTATCCTTACCGGCCAAACTTCCAGTCACCTTAACAAGCAATCCCGGAAGTCCTGTTCCAACAGGTACCGGTTGGTTAAGAATTATATTCTCTATAACGGAGGCAAGCTCGTCTTTTGAGGACTTAATTGAGGCATTTACAAATTGTTTTATAGGTGTTTCGAAAGAAGCTTTTGCAAGTATAGAAGATTTTTCTGAGATGATACCCATTCTTGTTACTCCTTTAATCTCCCCGCTGGAAGTCATCGCATCTGCTACTAATTTCAAATGCCTTTCATCAATGTCCAAGCCTTGTGATTCTATGACTTTCTTTATCTCCCTGATTACTGTCTCTCGCGCTGCTTCTATTCCGAGCACTCTGGCAACTTCATGGATATCATTGCTAACTGTTCTCTCTTTATTCACCCCCTTAAGATTCATTATCTCTTCGAGGTTTGACCCTGCAGTTAAAATAACAAAATTCTTGTCTCTTTTCACAACCAATACTTGGTGAACTCCTTTTATACCAGAAACAATTATTTCTTTCAACTTTTCTTTTGTCTTATAGATTTCTTTAAAATCCTGTTTTTCAAGATTGAGCACCATTGAATCTCCCTTTAATCGGAGCTTGAATCCCTTTGCTTCTAAGTTTTGGGAGATTGCTGCGTTACTCGTGTGTATTCTCTTTATAGCATTGCTGTCTAAGAAGACCTCTATTTTCTTTTCAGAGAAATTCACTTTTATGCCTGAAACAATATCTTTTAGCTTTACTTCTCTTATTTTCTCGGCCATTATTCTAGCATCTTTTTCATTGTTATGATCCGCGTCAAGATAGACTTCCATTAGGGGTGTAGATGGAGTTTTCCTGGCATCGAAAATCTCAATTAAACGAGGCAAGCCCAATGTAACCTGCATCTCTTGTACTCCCGCAAAATGGAAGACATTCAAGACCATCTGTGTTGAGGGCTCACCAAAAGACTGGGCAGTAACAATTCCAATTGCTTCTCCAGGCGCAATTTTCTTCCCGGTATGAAGATAAGATACATCGCAACCATCATCCCCATAAACAAACTGGATTATGCTTCTTGAAGCGTCTCTTACTGTCCCGTCATATTCTACCTTTAAATCTTGAAGTGCATTAGCAAGCCTTCTGTACAAATATCCCGATTTTGGTGTTCTCAGCGCAGTATCCATAAGTGCGTCTCTTCCAGAAATAGCTCCAAAGAAAAATTCATAAGGCTTTAACCCTTTCATAAAGGAAGAGTAAATAAAACCATGAGCTCTTGAACTTAGGTCGTTCTCTTTAAAGAAAGATAACGTTCTGTTGGTATATCCGAGGCTTATTCTTTTGGCCCATAATACCTGTTGGCCAACACAGCAAGCTATCTGCGTGATATTTAATATGTTGCCTCCTGCACCTGAGATTATCATAGTATTCACTGGATTTTCTCTTGGGAATTCTTGCTTTACAATCTTGCCTATCTTTGTCCTTACTTCGTTCAAATTCTGCAGTATCTTAATCTCTCTGGAATCTTCTTTGCTTTTTCCAGGGATAAGTTCGAGACTTCCATCATAATACGAATCAATGATTGCATTTGATTTTTCTTCTGCGCTCTTTATTATTTTTTCAGTTTCTTCCTTTGTTTTTTCGTTTACATTAAGGTCTCTTAATGCTACTGTAAAGCCGGTTCTTGATAAGTAAGTAGCGCCAAGTGAAAATACTCTTCTTATTGTTTCGAGTGTATTGTCTCTTCCAGCAATCTTATCCAATTGTTTAACTAAAAATCCATCCTCCACTCCGAATGTGTTCTTATCCACAACCCCTGATAGAAATTTTCCTTCTTTGATGCTCAGGTAAGCATTGTTTGGGCAGCCCTCTTCTTTGCAATTTTTATGATGTGGGCAATCTTCTCCAAGGCATGCAGAAGTTTTTGTAGAGAAAGTAACTTTAGGTAGAGCTTCAGAGAAGACTTCTGTACCTTCTATTTTGGCCTTTGAAAGTTCTGCAGCAATACCTGCAGAATACAGCATCTGTAAAGCTTCTGGCTTATTCAACTGGGTGTTGCTCAAGAGATAGTTGCCTGTTATTGCATCTGATATACATCCCAGAAGATTGGTATTATTCTTTGGAGAGATTAAGGACTGCTTAACATCCAAAAGCACTTTTGCTTCGCTTCTTGCTTCTTCTGTCTGGGGAGAGTGAATGTTCATTTCGTCCCCATCAAAATCAGCGTTGTAGGGGAACGTAGCAGCCGGGTGCAGCCTAAAAGTTTTATAAGGCAATACTCTCACAAAATGCGCCATTAGGCTTGGCCTATGTAAGGAAGGATGCCTGTTGAACAAGACCACATCTCCATCTTGTAAATGCCTTTCAACAAAATATCCAGGTGTAAGTTCTTCAACTATCTCTTCTCTTAAATCTTCTGTGATTCTTTTTCTTTTTCCATCCGGTCTTATAACATAGTTAGCTCCAGGATACTCTTTGCTTAGTACTAGCTTTTTCATTTTTTCCTTGTTCATTGTATTTACTCTTTCGCTTACTGTAATTACTTTAGCCACTTCTAAAGGAACGCCTATTTCATTTATGTGTATAGATGGATCGGGAGAGATCACAGTTCTTGATGAAAAATTAACTCTTTTTCCAGCTAGGTTATGTCTGATCCTTCCCTCTTTTCCTTTTATTCTCTCTGTTATTGTTTTTAATGGCTGCCCGCTTCTGTGCCTTGCAGGGGGGATTCTAGTAATAGTATTATCGAAAAAAGTTGTAATATGGTATTGGAGCAAGTCCCATAAATCCTCTATAATAACTTCCGGAGCTCCTGCATTTAGGTTCTCCCATAATCTTTGGTTGGCCCTTATTATGTCTGAGAGTTTGTGAGTTAAGTCATCTTCACTTCTTTCTCCGCTCTCTAATGTTATTGAAGGTCTGACAGTTACCGGAGGTACTAAGAGCAAGGTTAAAACGCCCCATTCAGGTCTGGCGGTTTTAGGATTTACCCCTACCAAAACTGCCTGATCATCAGGTATTTTTTCTAAAATTTCTCTTATCTCTGTTGGGAAAAGTCTTTTCTTTCCTGCTCTGAAAGTTGTTGGCTTTTCTAGCTTTACTTTTTCTTGGAGTGTATTGCAGTAAGGACATTTTTTAACATCTTTGCTCTTTTTTATTCTTTGTGCTAATCTATATTTTTCAAGTTCTTTCTCACTAAGCAGAATTTTGCCACAATTTTGGCAGAAGCATCTCAAAAACATCTCGATAAGAGGAATATATTTTACATGTAAAACGGGCCTTGCTAATTCTATGCTTCCAGGATGTCCCAAGCACTCTTTCAATCTTCCTCCGCATGTCCTGCATCTCACTCCAGGGTCTATAGCTCCCAACCTCAAGTCCATCAATCCCCCATCAACCGGATAACCATCAACATCATAAAGTTCAGGTGTTATGATTTTAGCAGCAGATATTTTTTTAATAAGCTCGGGGCTAATTAAACTGAAACTTAAATTCTTGACTTGTTTTCTTATTACGTTTCTCATCTTATTCGTACTTGTTCTTTAATTCAAAATGTGTTTGAATGTGAAGACCTTGAAGCTCTTCAATTAATAATTTGAATGCATATGAAACTTCTACTGGCTCAATATCCTGGCTGTTGCAGGCAGGACATATAACTTTGTTATGAATTGTATCGTTTACTGCCATTGCCCCGCATTTAGTGCAGATGTGCACAACTACTTTGTCTGAGTCATACCTTTCTTTCAATAATAATGAAGCTCCATGAGCAACTAATGCCTGCTGTTCCATCTCTCCAAGCCTTAATGCTCCGCCAACAGCTCTTCCTTCAATTGGCTGTCGTGTAAGAAGGGTTACTTTTCCAGACGCTCTTGCATGCATCTTGTTGCTTACCATGTATTTCAGCTTGAGATAGTACATATTTCCTATGTATATCTTTACTTGCATCATTTTTCCAGTAATTCCATCGTAAATTGTCTCTTTCCCATCGTATCTAAACCCTAGCCCTGCAAGTTCTTTCTCTAAGTCTTCCATAGTCTCCCCTGAAAATGATGTTGCGTTGATGTTTCTTCCTGCAAGACATCCGACTTTTCCAGCTAGAAGTTCAAGCAAGTAGCCGACAGTCATCCTGCTAGGGATACCATGGGGGTTGAATATTAAGTCAGGATGAACCCCTTTTGAGGTGAAAGGCATGTCATTCTCCGGCACCAATAAACCAATAACTCCTTTCTGCCCATGAGGCGTGGAAAATTTATCTCCCAACTCAGGTATTCTTTGGTCTCTTGACCTTGCCTGGACTATTTTATTTCCTTCAGCATCTGTTGTTACAAATACCGCATCAACTGTGGCTTTTTCTTCCTGCCTTACAACAGAGCTCGATTCTTTTTTTGTCTTGATTGTAATTTCTCTTGCTTCTGATAAGAATTTAGGAGGGGAAATTTTTCCTGTTACTACATCTCCTTCGTCTAATTTTGCTTCAGGATAAACAATTCCATCATCCTCCAAAAATCTATAACTTTCTTCGGTCCTATAGCCAACAGTGTCTTTTTCTGGCACGCATATTTTGTCAGCTAACCCGCCTGCATAGTGCAACTCTACGGTTGTGTAAGGCCTAAAATAAGTGCTCCTTCCCATTCCTCTTTGTACGCTTCCTTGATTTAGGATGAGTGCGTCTTCAGTGTTATACCCTTCATACGTCATTACTGCTACCACTAAATTTTGCCCTGCAGGATACAAATTCAGAGTGTCATAAACAAAACTTCTAACAATTGGCTTTTGTGGATAATGGAGAATGGAAACATCAGTATCTAGCCTGCATAGATAGTTAGCAGCGTATAATCCTAAAGACTGCTTTTGTGTCTTGCTCCCCCTGTTTAATCTTGAACTCTGGTCGTGATTTCCATATGGGACTAGGCTGGTTACTAATCCTAAAAGATCAATAGTATCTATTTCTAAATGGGTATGTTCGTTTGTTAAATCTGCCTCGTTTAGGGCAACTAACGCATTTTCTTCTTCAGCAGCATCCAGATACTCTATTATCCCCTGGTGAAGCATTTCGTCCCACTTAAGCTTTCCTTCTTCTACAAGTTTAAGATGCTCTTTAGTCAGTCTAGACTTTCCATCGGTGACAACTATAATTGGTCTTAGCACTCTGCCTATTTCAGTTGAGATTAAAACTGTGTTAAGGTATTTATCATATCTTATGCTCATTTCTATTGGCAAGCCAGCACTTCTTCTCTTTTCTCTTAACTTGGCTATAAATCCAATATAATCATCTACATGCCCTATAAACCTGCCATTATAAAACACATCAGTTTGCCCTTCTTCTTTGTTCATCCCAAGTTCCTCTAAAGTCGAGAAAAAACCCGGTTCATCCAAAGAAACTGCTGTTGAGATCCTTGCCAGGATTGAAAGATTTTTCCTTAAACCGATTTCTGTTCCCTCAGGAGTTTCTATAGGACAAAATCTGCCATAGTGAGTAGGATGAAGTGTTCTTGCGAGGAAGTTTTCTTGCTCTCCAGGCAGCATGCTCGAAACCCTTTGCAATTGAGACAGTATGGCAAGATAATTAGTCTTGTCCATGTTCTGTGTTACTCCTGTTCTTTCGCCTATCCAGCTTCCAGTGGCTATTGCAGACTCAATCCTGTGAGAGAACAAAGTGGATTTAGCAATTGTTTTTATAGAATAAAATTTCTTTCTCTTTGAAATTTTTTGCAGACTATGCTGAACATCCCTTAATAAGATATTTAAATTTACTCTGAATAAGTCAGCTAACAGATCTCCGCTAAGCCTTACTCTTTTATTTGCATAGTGGTCCTTGTCTGTAAGCACTGCTGGATTTTCCTTAGCGATTAGAAATTGTTTCAGGAACTTGCATAAAGAGACCGCCTTTTCTCTCCTGTCACCTTCGTTTAACCCTATATGCGGAAGGAGATAAGAATCTATCCTTTGCTTTACTCTGTCAAGAATCTCTTTTTTTGTCCCCTGTAAGGCTGTGATCTCCGCAATTTTCATCATTGCATCTTCGCTGTTCTGTATGTTTGCATACTCGTATAGGTTTACAATCAGACTATCTGTCTCTTTTCCTATGTACTTCGCTATCTCTGCCTCTTTAGTCAGCCCAAGCGCCTTCAACATTACCATTGCCGGTATGTTCCTAAATCTTGAGAAAGAAACATCAAGAATTCCATCGTGCGTTTCAGATATAGCTACTGGTATCCTGTAACTTCCTCTTTGCGAGAACAGCCTTAATAAGAGTTTTCCTCTTGAGATTTCTATAAAAGGCTGGTTAGCTGCCAAATCCTCAGTCATAACCATAACTCTCTCATTGCCATTTATAATGAAATATCCGCCCGGGTCTAAAGGGTCTATGTAATCCTCAATAAGTTCTTCTTTAGACATATTGGCAATATTGCACACATTACTTTTTACTATTACCGGAATTCTTCCAATTTCAACTTCGTGGCTTTCTATCTGCCCTCCTTGTTTAATTGTTATTTCTAGATAAACAGGCGAAGAATAAGTTAAGTTTCTGATTCTTGCTTCAGCAGGAGTTATCATTTTTTGGCTTCCGTCTGCCTCGATTATATTTGGCTTCTCTACTTTTATATTTCCAAGTTTAATCTCTATTTCTTCGTTTGCTAGAGTAGTATTCAACTCATTAACAATCTGCTGCATTCTTTCTTCAATGAAATTGTTAAAAGAAATAATATTGCTCTCCACCAGGCTGTGTTCTTGGAGGTATCTTTTTACAAGTAAGTGAGGGTCTTTTATTTCACTCTTTATTTCCCCCCCTTCGTCTTTCTTGCTTTCTAATTTTTCACTTTCTACCATGTTTCTTCTTGCTTTTTATTACTTGGCTATGATTACCCTGTAATAATCAGTAACTTTTCCTTTATCTTTCCGCTCTATTTTAATAATATCCCCAACCTTGCAGTCCTCAAGCAAGGCTGCATCATTGGCTTTGATTTTAGGCAGTTGAGATAGAGAAATATTATACTTTTCAAGTAACTTGGCCATTTCGTCAGGCTTTAATTTAGAGTGTTTGGGCTGGAGTATATGCATTTTTAAAATAAGATTTTTAGGCACCCTTAAAGTTTAGACTATAGAATTGCAAAATTACCTTTAACAACTCTATAATACTAAAAGGAATTAGAAGTGGGTTTATAAATGTTTCGGATGCTTGGAAATTAATGCTTTCAAGCCATAAAAACTCTAAAATAAGGGTTTTTAGGGGTTTAATTGGGTCTTAAACTGTCCCTACTGCGCTCTTACAACACATTTTTGTCTACAAATGTTTTTTTATTGCTTTTCCCACTTTTCAAATCCCCTAAATGGGCCCGAGGGGATTTGAACCCCCGACACCTGGCTTTCATCAGTATTTTGGTTTCCATTTAAAACACTGTGGAATACTGTAAAAGGCCAGTGCTCTAACCGGGCTGAGCTACGGGCCCATGAATAAGCCAGGAACAAGGTGTTTAAAAATGTTTTTAGAATATATTTTTTCTATCCAAAAAGCCACTTCCAGAATCTAACCCAAGGCGACATAGATGGCGCAGCAACTTCGCTACATTGGCTTGTATCGTAATTAGAGCAATCTCCTAAACAAGCCAGTGTGCCACTAACAAATCCAAGATCAGTGCATGTCTCTCCGGCTAGATCAGTACCATCACAAACTTCATCTCCTTCTTTTACATTATTTCCGCAAACTGAGATAGAAACGCAGCCAGAGTCTGCAGTGTCTACTAAAAGATCGCAATCATTGTCCTTACCGTCCTCACAGTTTCCATTTGTCAAATTCTCTTCTTTTGTTATAACATTATACTGGCATCCATTTGTTGAATTGCAGGAATAATCTCTAAATTCTGTTCCATAGCATTTGTCTTCCCCACAATCGCCTTCTGAAGTGCAATTAACGCATTTTCCTACGCTGCACTTTCCTATCGAGCATATGATGCCATCTGTTTTGTTAATATTACTAGGGCAAACTCCTGAAGAACCAGTGCAGTTTGAAGGCATATCGCATTCAGAAACATTATTTCTGCATATCTGCGCAGAAGAGTTGTAAATTGCCTGGCACCTGCTTGTTGAGCTGCAGAAGCCTATCGAGCATATGTTGGTTAAGCTGGTGTTGCTAAAGCAAGTGCTGTTGCTTGAGCATTCAGAAATAACAATGCATGTTCCGTTAAAACATTCCTGTCCTGTTCCGCACATTGTTAAATTAGTTCTATGTAAGCATCTGTCTGTTCCAACGCTGCAATTATAGCTCATGTTTCCCTGACAGGAAAGTCCTTCATTTGCACATTCGTCAAAACATGAAACAGAGCATTGCCCTGTTGAGTTACATGTTCCTGTGCTGCAGTTCCCACAATTAACTGTTTTGTTGCAAAAAGTCCAGTTTCCGCAGTTTTTACCTAAGCTGCTGCAGGAATCCGTGCACATGACAAAAGTTGGGTTTGTTGTGTTTGTGTTATTTACAGGAGGAGCAGGGGTAGATTTGAAAGTAAAAGAGATCGAAACAGAAGTTATATTCTCAAAGCTGCTAAGGTTTGCAGAAGTTGCGCTAATCTCATATTCTTTTGTTATGCTCGTAGTGTAATATCCATACTTATTGTTCTTAGCGTCAGAAAAAATAATTTCAATAGACTCCAGAGCACTTAGATTTACGCCGTCTGATAGAATAACATAAGCAGTTTTTTCATCTGCTATTTTGGCTTCTTCTATATTGGCGTCTTTTGTCAATTCTCTCTCGCCTCCATTAAGCATTACAATAACCGTAATCGCCACAACGAGGAGGATAATTAACAACAAGACTACTGCAACAATGATTATAACCATTTTTAAGGAGCCAGATTGTTGGTGGGGGCTAACGGGTTCTTGCCGCTTAACCGGCTTTTCCGACTCAGAGCTAGTTTCTAATTTATCCTCTTTTGAAGAATTTTCTGCATTCACTTGCTGAGATAAAGCACTATCTACAGATTCTTCATCCTCCCCTTTTAAATCAACCATGAAATATATAAAAAATAGGGCTTAATAAATCTTTTCAAGCGTGTGCTATTCATGAATCACATTAATAGCTCAATTGGCTCCTCTTGCTCGCCAATCTCGCAATTTATTTTTGCAAATTCTAGAGATTTATTAGCGAGACCAAAAAATTTCGAAAAGAAATTTTAGGACCCAGAAATTCTTCTAAGAATTTCTTGGAAACTGAACTCTGAAGTTTTCTAATATAGAATCGGCTCTTTAATAGAAAATTAACAAACTATAACTTTATTTTATATGTTTCTTTATTTTTTCTTCTATAACTTCTTCAGGCAATGCTCCCACAATCCTCTCAATTTCCTGCCCGCTTTTAAACAAGATTAAGCAGGGTATTGAAGAAACATCAAATTTTGAAGAAAGAGCATGATTCTCATCGATATTCACCCGCGCAAATTTTATTTTTGTGAATTTTGCAGCAAGCTCTTCAATAACCGGGGCAATCATCAGGCAAGGCATACACCATTCGGCATAGAAATCTACAACCGTTAATCCATTAGGATTACTGATTGTTTCTTCGAACTCTTTCTCTGAGATGTCCATTGCCATGTCATTGTTTGCGACCATGTTCTAGATGCACCTCTGCAAATCATAAAATGTAGAGAAAAAGTGTATTTAAAAGGTTTATGCTTTTGAGAGTTATTCCTGCTCTCCTTCAACTGCTGCCCATATGGCTTCCTGTCTCTCGTTATTGAGTTGTTCATGAGCTGCATCATCCCACCAAGGCATAAAGGAAGTAACTCTCTTACATTTTGCAAAAGATTTACTCTCCTCAGAGCACCCCAATTGATAACATTTGGGATTTAATAATGGATGCATATAATCTGGCAACATCTCCCTAAGGAGTATCGCTTCTTTGTGTGTTATTTCTCTCATTTCAGGCTCTGCAGTCGAGCACATCCTTAATGGGACAAATCCCCCTGTTAATGCGTTATAAAGATCATATGTTTTTACCATCGCTAGTTTAATTAGTCTTGAAACAACGTATATGGCATCGCTTTTATCTATCCCAGTTTCAATCAGTCTTCTGGAAACAGATAATCCTTCTTCTGCTCGATCTGCCCATATTTTTAATCTCTCGGAATCCCTTGCTATTTCTCCCGGCATTGAGAGAACCAATCTTAGGTACTCGGGATCAAAATCATGCCCCTTTAATTCTCCAGACGAGAATAAAAATTCTTCTGTTCTATCTCTAGCATGATAAATTGGCTCTACCACTTGTCTGACTGTCCTGTGTCTTTTGTCTTCTCCCCACACCCTCCAAGGAACAAATTCTGCTATTGAAACACTAACTGATGGAAAATCTCCTGCAATCGCCCTTGCCATATCGTATATTCTATCTTTACTATCTCTGAAACTCTCTATTGACTTATGTGACTCTTCTATTAGTGCCACATACTCTCTTATTCTTCTTTCAAGTGCTTTTGATGAAGGAACGTTTGTACGTAATGGAATAGGATCTCCCTTGCTTTCATAAAGTCTACCCACGAGTTCTGTTGCTTCATTTTCATCATCTTCTCTAAAAATAGAAGTGTTGGGATAGCAGATTCTTGGGGCTCTTTTCCTTGCTTCCAATAAGACTGGTGCTCCATTTTCCCTACAGGCTTGTTCTAATTGTAAGATCATCTCTTTGCACTCTACTGGAAGTGGCTGCCCCATTTGAAATCTTGCAAAGTCGGCTATAGTTTCAACTGAGAGTTTTATAGACCCTCCCCCCCTAATTCCGTAGTGCAATACTTTAGCAGCTACTTGTTTTTCAACCCCCATGTCTCTCAGTCTTTTGTTTGCTTCAAGATGATTTCGCGATGCCTCTAGGTACATTTCCAAAACACTTCCTCCTGCACTGTAAATTGAGGCGGGGACTACAATTTCCTCTTCCTCTGAACCTACATTGGTTCTTCTACCAGAAGTCATATGCGCATTTGAAAACGTTGCTCCTGTAAAAGCAGAGTCCCCCATTTTAGAAGAATCTCCTTCTATGCTGAACTCTCCACCAGCCATCGCGGCCATTGAAGCATGGGCTCTTCCTGTAGTATTTGCAAGGCTTTTTTTCGTCCTGGTTAAATCAACAGCATTCCTCCTTGCCAGTTCTATAGATTCTCTTAATGCTTGAGCATTTTTGTAAATTACCTGTCCTGAAAATTGTATTAGTTCATCAGGACCAAGAACTACTCCATCTCCTAAATCAAGTTTTGGACCAAAATCGATAACTTTTATTTCAGGCTTAACAACTTTATAATCTACCATTTTAACCTTTTTTATAAAAATAAACAAATTTTTTTCTTTTTAAACTTATGAGCAATAGAAAAGTTATTTTTTATTATCTATATTCCTGTTGAGCCAAAAGCTCCGCTTCCTCTTTCTGTTTCGCTCAATTCAGAAACTTCTTTTATTTCTGCGTCTATAATTGGCTGAATTAACAATTGTGCTATTTTCTGTCCTTTTTTTATCTCATAATCCTGCGAAGAAGTATTTAACATTACAACTTTATATTCTCCTCTATAATGGCAGTCAATTACTCCCCCCATTGTCTTTATCCCTTTTGCAGCTATTCCAGATTTATCCCATATCAAAGCAACATACCCTTCTTCAAGTTCAGTGGATATTCCAGTTGAAACCAGTTTTCTCTCTCCCGGCTTTAAAACAAAATCTTCGATAGAAAATAAATCCAAGCCAGCATCTCCTTTATGCGCATAGCTGGGTATTTTTGCTTCAGGATTTAATTTTTTTACTTTAAGGATCATTTTACATTTTCATTCTGATAATCATTAGCATCTTGAAAATCCACAATTGCTGCTGCATTTCAGGCAGCCTTCTACTCTTATTAATGCCCCCCCGCATTCGGGGCATTTTTCCCTTCTTTTATGGTTTTTTGCACGTATTTTTAGCGCGGATTTTTTGACTTCTGATTTTGGAGGTCCTTCCTCTTTCTCTAGAAAATCTTGTCCTCTTTTATAGTTCTTAAGTAGCACGCGGATGCCTCCCTCTCCATCTTCACCTTGCCTTATCATATCAGAAACTTGTTCGCTGAATTGGTCGTAGTCTACTCTTCCCATAAGCATGTCTTCTAATGGGAAATATTTTCTTGCAACAAGAAATTTTAATGCCGCCTTTGCAAGCCCCATTGCTAAAGAGCTTACATGTCCAGATCTTGTTGAGCGAGTAATGCCTGAGCCAATGCCAATGAGCTGGTCTACTAACACTTCTAAATCTCCTCCGCTTCTCATATGAAGGGAGCCCAATCTTCCAAGAGCTTCTAAAGTAGCTGCTTCCTCTTCTCCAGATTGTCCCAAAAGGCTAAACATCTCTAATGGGCGATAATCATTTGAAGGGTCAAATACAAGCATCATATGCAACTGCCCCCAAGGAGTCTCTTGACGTATTCTTATTGCAGGCATCATTTCAGGAACTTTTAATGGGTGGTCTATTGTTCCAACAAGTCTTCTTACAAGAGGACCTTCTTCGAGCTTCTTGCCAAAGATTATTGGCTGCTCTTCATCGCTTCCGTTTCTATACACTGTTATGCCCTTGAGTTTTGCCATATAAGCGGCCCTGTAAGCTCTGTCTACATCTTCAACTGTTGCTTCTTCCACCAGGTTAATTGTCTTGCTTACTGCATTATCAACATGCCTCTGGAAAGCAGCCTGCATCTGGATTTGCTTTTCTATTGGAATCTCATGAGAGGTAACATAAACTTGCGCAATATCTTCAGGAACTTCAGGTATCTCGCTGAGTTTTTTACCTTCAAAAAGCTGTTTAAATACCATTTCTGAATCAACACCTCTTGCTTCTAACGCTCTCTTAAGCTCTGGCCCTTTTATCTGCCTTATATTTCCTTCTGCATCCCTATGAGAGTAAGCATTGCCAAAAAAAGGTTCTATCCCTTGAGAAGCTCCTGCAATTAGCGCAATTGTTCCAGTAGGTGCAACAGTGGTTGTAGTAGCATTTCTTCTTTTCTTTCCTCCCGCATACACGCTCCTATCAAAATTAGGAAATGCTCCCCTTTCTTCAGCAAGCTTTTCAGTTTCCTTTGTAGCCTCTTCGTGTATTACACCCATTACTTTTTCTGCTAATTCTATTGCTTCCGGAGTATCGTACCTTATTTTTAATGCAGCAAGCATATCTGCCCACCCCATTACCCCGAATCCTATCTTCCTGTTTCCTTTTACTATTTCAGTTATCCTTTCATCTGGGAAAAGATTCATCTCAATAACATTGTCCAAAAATCTCACCCCTTTTCTTGTGAACTCTCTAATCCTTTCATAATCTGGCACCCCATCTTTTATCATTAATCCAAGATTGATGCTTCCTAAATTACAGGCTTCATAAGGCAGAAGCGGTTGTTCTCCGCATGGATTAGTTGCTTCAATTCTTCCTAGGGCCGGAGTTGGGTTATCCTCATTGAGTCGATCTATGAATGCGATTCCTGGATCACCTCTTGCATGCGCATTTTCAATAATATTCTGCCACAGCATTCCAAAAGTGTAAACTTTTTTTAAATCCTTATCTTCGGCCTTATCCACAGGGATTAAGTCGCTTAGAGTATAACCCATAATGTCTATATCAGCAGGCACATAGTACTTCTTACCACCTCTTGGATTTGTAACAACCAAAGGAGCATCTGGGCTTGCAATGAGAGTATTCATCCATTTGTCTGTAACCTTGACAGAAATGTTATAATTCCTAAATTCATCCATATATTTTTTAGCGTTGATAAACTTGAGAATATCCGGGTGCTCTACAGAGAACATTCCCATATTAGCTCCTCTTCTGAATGCTCCTTGCTGGATTGAGTCTGTTGCTACAGCATAAACTCTCCAAAAGCTTATTGGGCCGCTTGTCGTTCCTCCAGAACTGGATATATAATCTCCAGTTGGTCGAAGATGGTCAAAAGTAAATCCAGTACCTCCCCCCGCTTTCTGAATCATCGCTGTTGTTGTTACCCCTTCGAAAATAGCAGAGATACTATCTTCAACTGGCAATACAAAACACGCACTCAACATGCCCATTCCGCCCTCTCTTCCTGCATTCATAAGCGTAGGAGAATTTGGCATAAATTCTCTGTTTGCTATCATCTTATAAAAATTTCTTGCAGAAGAAGTATAAAGGTCCTCGTCTCCTCCGCTGTAAACAAAATCTGGATAAGCTATGTATGCAGCCACTCTTGCAACAAGGTCCTTAGTAGTTTCCAGAGGATTTCTATTCTCATCTTTCCTAAGATACCTCATCTTTAAAATAGAAACCGAATTATCATTAAATGGGGGTTCTGCTTCTGTAGCTACAAGCTTGTCCCTTACTCTTGTGAATACTTCCTGATTGTACTTTCCAGAATATAATGGCATCTCTTTTCCGGGTTCATAGCCTAATTTACCTTCTAATTCTGCCATCTCACTCCACCTCTTTTATCTCTCGTTTAAAATCCCCAATGTCCTTGAATTCCCTGTAAACAGAGGCAAATCTTATGTATGCAACTTTATCCAATTTTTTCAGCTCTTTCATAACTAATTCTCCAATCGCGCTGCTCTCAACTTCTTTTCCTTTAATCTTATCCCTAATTTTCCTTTCAATCTCACTGACCATGTTATCTATTTTTTCAGTTTCAATTGGCCTTTTTTCGCATGCTTTTTCTATTCCTATTCTTAATTTTTCCCTGGAAAATGGCTCTCTTGACTTATCCTTTTTAATTACAATAAAATTAGGATCTTCAACTCTTTCATAAGTTGTAAATCTTTTTTTGCATTTCAGGCATTCCCTCCTTCTTCTGGTCTCTCCCTGGCTGTCTCTTTTATCAGTAACCTTTGTTTCGCCTTCGCAAAAAATACATTTCATTTTCCCCCCTTTGCCCAAAGTTGTATTTGTGCAACTTCAGAGTAAATACAATATATTGTACCACATTTTTATTGTTTATACAATATGCAGTAGCATACAAAAACCAGGACTTTATAAACATTTCTGTGATAAAAAATATGCTTTGAAATTACACTAGATTATTGTTTGTCGAATATATCATAACAAAATATTCTTTGCATAATCCTTTTTTCAAACTATATTTCACAACATTTATAAAGGAATATTTCTTTATCTTCTCAACTAAAAGAGGAAAATAAAAATGGCAGATACAAACTCAATCACAGCCCTCTTAGGAGAAGGAATAACAAATATCCCGGTGGAATGGTTGATAATCTTAATAGTCATTATTATTTGGAAATTGGTTTGGTATGGGATTGCTTTGTACAAATCCCTCGATAGAAAACAAGTAGTCTGGTTTACAGTGCTATTTGTATGCACTTTCATTTTAAACGATCTGGGATTAATAGCCATAATCTATCTTTTGCTTAATAAAAATCCAGAGCCTAAAGCAAAAACGGCTAAGAAGCGCAGAAGATAACACTCAAATAAATGGGGGGTAAAAAGAAAATGCCAAAAAGAAAAGTGAAAGAGATAAAAAAAGAGGTCAAGAAGTCCTTTGCTAAGCTAGTAAACATCATCGGATGGATTACAGGAGTGATTGTTGCTTTAGCAGTGGGATTTAGCATGGCAAACGGAACTTTAAGCGTACCTTGGATTCAGCCAATAGTGCCTTTAGCAGGGTGGATTGTTATTGTACTGACAGTAATAGGGGCAATAATGGCTATTATAGACGCTTTAAGGTAATTTTTTGTTTTTTCTTATAATTCTTGATTTTTAGTCTATTTAACCTGTTATTCCGAGGGGGAAGTAAGATATATTTATAAATGCCCGGTATCTATTATATCGTCAAAAAAATGGTGCAGTTCAAACAAGCTGGGGGCAGTACAGTTGATTTTGGTTCTGAAGGGAAAAAAAGGAATTTTGGCAGAAGGGGAGAGCATAAAGCAATATGTGATGAGTGCGGGCAGGAATGCCTTGTTTATCAAGCGTATACTAAAGGAAAGCCAGTAATATGCAAAAAGTGCAAGGAAATAAAGGAAAAAGAGGTATTTGGCAGATTTTAACGTTTAGAAAATTTAATCTTTTTCCCTAACAGTCTGGTCTTTCTTCTCAATAATTTCTTTTCTTTCCTTAATAATTTAGTTTCTTTCCTTATTATTCTATTATTATCTAGCTTCTTCTTTGTTTTTTTCATAAGCAATTTTACCTCGTCCATTAATCTCTTTTTTCTGATTAAGAGGGCGCCTTCAATTATAATTATTAATGTGCATATTAGCGCCCCAGCTACCTGATAGAAAATTGAGACCTTGCCAAGATAAGCAACAAAAAATGCAAGTGGAGCATAGCCGATCAAGGTTGCTATTAAGTAAGTGCTTTTTTTTATGTTGGTGAATAAGCCGAGAGCATAGTTTACAATATCAATGGGCATGAAAAGCCTTAAGATTACAACATTGAGGAAAATATGTTCTGTAGGAATTATCTTTTCGTACTTCTCCAGTTTTTCAAGAGAAACTAACTTTCTTATTAACAGCTTTCCATATTTTTGGGAAATGACAAAGACAACGAAGGCTCCAAGAGTCCAGCCGATTAAAGTATAAATTGCAGCCTGCCACCATCCGAATACTGCAGCGGCAAGAGGGATGAGGGGCATTGTGTTAATTGGAGCAATAATTGCTTCTACCACAAGTATAGCAAGGTAAAAGAGGAGGATAACCGCAACATTATCAGAGAAAAAACTTAAGTCAATTAACTCATTCTGAACGAGATAAGAAAGAAGTGCAAAAATTGCGATTATGCCAACCAGTACTACAACTGCTTTTGTCCCATCTTTTATAGATTTTCTCATTTCCTCTTTTTAAGTTATTCTTACGAGCCACTTACGGTATTTAAACCATTCTGAACTTTTCAAATCCCTAAATTAAAAACGTTGAGAAGAATAACAACAATGCAATTATTAATGCAACAAAATAAATTGGTTTGTTCCATCTGTAAACATCCCTGCCATCAAAAGGTCCAGCTGGGATAAGATTAAATGCAGCTAAAAGAGAATTTATTGTAAGGCCATAACTAAAAAACAACCCTAAAAGTCCCTCTTTAAAAAATAAAAATCCAGGTAAAAACAATAAGGCAAGAACAATATTTGTTAAAGGTCCTGCTAGAGATATTTTTCCCCTTTTTTCCATGCTTAATGGTTTATAAGTCCTGCTGATAACTGCACCAGGAGCTGCAAAAATAAATCCAAATAAAGAGCCGATTAAAGCAAACCATAAGCCAGGATAAAAAGCCCTGAATTCTGCCCAGAGCCTGTATTTTTGCGACATATATTTGTGCATAAGTTCATGAAGCAAAAAGCTTATACCCACAGTAATTGCAGAGATGCCAAAAGTAATAATAAATGCAAATACAGTTGTAAATTCAGAAGAAAAAAGCCATTCTATTCCGCCACTGAAAAGTATGGCAAAAGCTAAGGAAATCATCAGCCATGCAAAAAACAAATCTTTTATCTCCTTTTGTGAAAATCTCATAGCATATTATAAAACTTATATTATTTAATACTTTCCCAAAGTTCCTTAATCTCTTCAGTTGTGAAAAGCTGAGAGGTTATTCTATATAAGACTTCATCTTCGTCAGCTATATGCGCCCTAAGCTCTGTTAAAATAACTGGAACATTTTCATCAAAGACTTTTTTCATTTTAGCCTCGCTGCCCGAGTCTATTGCGTCGTATATTGCATCTTTATGCTTGGCAAGTTTCTGATGCTCCAGCATCATTTTTTTAACCGGCACTATAATCTCATCTTTTTTAAGAACTTTAAACAATTTTTCTTCTCTTTTCTCGTGTCCGTCCCAAAGCACATGCAGCTTTTTGAACGTATGAGCCAGATTTGGAAGGTTAATTTCAGAATCTTCCTTCATTGTTTCAAGCTCTATGAGCTCTCTCTCAATATCTTCATGTTCTTCTTTCAGTAAGTCTATTGGATTCATTTTGTTTTTTATCTCCCATTTTCAGTTCTAGATTACAAAATGCAACCTAACTGAAAATGCTCGACCTCCTTTCATCTTACACCTCTTATATATGATTCTTTTTATATTTCAGCTGTACATTTAAAGACACCTTTTTTTATAAAGCGAGGGGTTAAAGAGTGGCTGAAACCCCCCGCCATATGTAACAAACTAATTAAAGAACATTATTAAAGTTGCCAAAAGAAAATGAATGATAGAATTATTTGAAAACTTAAATCAAAAATTATTAAAATAAAAAAAATAAAAAAAACGAAACCTATTTGCTCTTACTTCTTAAATAAGAAGTATATGGTGTATAAAGCAGCAAGTCCGACTAAAACGTAGATTATAGTAGCTAACACAGGTATACTCCCAAAGATCAAAGCAACAATGTCACCAACGCCGATTCCTACAAGTCCCCAGTTCAATCCGCCAATTATCAGCAGTACCAGAGCTATCCAATCTAATACACTTTTTGCCATTTTATTGTTTCTTAAATCTACCTCCTTTCATATGCTTTATTATATATATCAGGTTTCAACTATTTATAAGTTCTTCTGTTTTAGAAAAGTATAAACATATTAAGTTAAATATGCAAGAATATTCATATGAAATGTAATTCATACTACTATTTAAACTTTTCGGTTCCTACAAAATTCTTCTAAAGATGAGATATTTAATAATTCTGCAGCCTTGTCCGAGTATATTAAAAAGTAAAAGGACAAAGAAACAGTTTTCTATCCAATGCAGCTTTTATTCTTGATGCATCTTCTTAGATATAGATAAGAAATGACCATGAAGAGCCCGCCGCCCAAAATAAAAAGAATTATCTGCTGGAAGATTTCAAGCTTGCCCGCAAATGAAAAGAAAAATGCAAAAGGGATTGAGGATAACAGGTTTGCAAAGAAGAAATGAAGCTTTTTCATTTTGGTAAGCACTCCAAGTGCATAGTTAAGCAGGTCAAAAGGAAAGAATATTTTTAGTAATGTGATATTAAGAAAAAGGACCTTCTGTGGAACCAGCTCCTGAATCTCTTCAATTTTCTTTAATGATGCAAACTTGTTGACAATTGGCTTGCCATAATCTTGGGCAATTGAAAATGCAATTAAGCCGCCAATGCTCCAGCCTATAATAGTGTACATTGCAGTGTGGCTTGCTCCAAAAATTGAAGAAGCAACCGGAATCAAGGGGATAAAAGTAACAGGCGCGAATACTACAGAAGCTATTACAAGCAGGATATAAATGAAAATGCTGGTTAAGTTATCTTTTAATATCTTTTCAAAATGGATTTCTCTCTGCAAATAAGAGACAAGAACAAAAAGAAATAAGATGATTATGACTGCCGCAGTTAACTCTATAAAATTTTTAGTTTTCATCCGATTTCTAAAACTTTAAAAAAATAGACTGGCGGCCTTTAATTAATTTGCGCTACCCTACATGTAGTCATTTAGTATCTGCAATATTCCGTACGCAATCAGCCATATTCCAATTGCGTAATTAATGATTTTAGGCCAGATAAAGATAAGTATGCCTATAAGTATTGCAAGTATTGCAGTTATTGTTAAAACAACAGCCATTTTATCTTCCTCCTTTCACTTTTTCATTTAACTTTAGATGTTTGTAAGTTTCTTTGTCAACGATATGCGCAGCTTCTTTTTCTTCTAATCCCATTTCTACAAGTTCTTTAAACTTCTTTTCATCTTTATCTTCATAAGGCTCCTTATACAGCATATACTCTTCATCAAAATGTCTTCCATCTTCCTCTTCCAGACTTAGTTTGTCTTCTTCCATCTCTTCTTCACAGGCTGTTTCATTCACAAATTCGCATCCATACTCTCTAAATTTGTCTTTCATCTTTAATTATTCTTCTTTATATTCCCATGCCCCGTGAAGATTGCAGAAAATCCTGACTTTCAGGTTATCAGGCATATCTTTCAGGTAAAATATGGCTTCTGATTTGGACATTGGGCTTAGGCACACTTTTTCAATAGGCACCTCTCCATCAATAATTTCAATCCATTGTATAAAATGGCCTGGTTCGCTAGGATGCATTTTCTCCCCGACTTTTACATATATCTCTACTCCCTCGTTCTCATTCACTTCTACAATAGGTATATGCTTTTCTTCAAGTTCAGACTCGTCTTTCTCTGACCATATTTTATTAAATGGTGGTTTCATCATGACTATTCATCCTTCATAGCTAAAAATCATGCTAAAATATTCTATAAAATCTTCATGGAAGTTGAGTTCCCTTAGTGCTCTCATAGATATATTGAAATAGCAATAAGAGCAGACACTCAGATAGTCTTCTCCGCATAAAATGCACTTTTCTTCGTTTAGTCCTTCTTGCGGCATTTTTTTGCTTATTTCATCTAGCACAACACTTCTGGCGTTCTTGTTAAATCCCATAGATTTCAAAAATTCATCAACTTCTTCTTCGTAGCATCCTTCACATACAGGATTGGTTATTGGCTGGAGGCATAAAATACAATCTTCTTTTCCCATTTTTTAAGAGGTTTTAAATTTATTTATTAATGGAGATAATGGCCCGAGTATCATAGATTTCGTCTTGCCATTATCTCAGAATAGCTAAGGACTAATGATATATAAGCGAGTGCAGTTTATTTTAAGACATCAGTCTGCTACATAAAGTTTAAAAATGGGTCCTTTCTATTGTTGAAGCAAAAAATTGGGCTCAAGTAGAAAAATGAATAGCGATTTTAGTTTTGATTTTGGAGAAGATTTTTTTACTAATAATCTTATTGACAAATTTGAAGAATATTTTCAAGAGATGATGAAAAGCGCATTTCAGGAATTAGATTTTCAGGATACTTGCCAGGAAGAAATGCAGTGGGGAGGAGAAGTATTATTGGAAAACCAAGAAACAGATGCAAGAGTTTTTCATGTACCTCCAAATTCTCTCCCTCACGGAAGGTCCTGGAGGGCTCTTGGGATTTATGTTCCATACGAGCATACAATTTATATTTCCAATGGTCTGCCGCCTCGTGTAGAAAAATTTGTATATTTCCATGAAGTTGCCCATTCTCTAGGAATAATGGATGAAAAAGAAGCAGATAAATTTGCAGCTAAAAAATGCGGCTACTATCTTGATCTTGGAAGACCAAGGGGATTTATATTGAGGTATTAGTTTTTTCAAACTTCAGGGTTTCAGAGTTCATGCAAAATCTAAGGTTAGTTGGTGCAGGCCCGTCTGTAAAGACATGGCCGTGATGGCCCTCGCATTTTGCGCACAGCACCTCTGAGCCATTTATTCCTGCAGGAAGAGGCAAAATTATTAGGCTGTCTCTTGAAATAGGCGCATAAAAACTGGGCCATCCCGTACCAGAATCAAATTTTGCTTTTGATGAGTATAAATTATTCCCGCAGGCAGCGCACGAATAAACTCCTTTTTCTTTGTTATCAGTAAGTTTTCCTGCAAATGCTCTCTCTGTCCCGCCCTGCCTTAAAATCTTAAATTGCAGGGGATTTAATATTTTTTTCCATTCCTCGTTTGTCTTGATTAATTTTTCCATCTTAACTTCTGCAAGACAGGCCCGCACGCCTCTCAAAATATTTCTGATGATACTCTTCTGCCTCAAAAAATTCACCTGCTTTCGTTATCTCTGTTGCAATTGGCTTATCAAATTTTTTTTGCGCCTCTTTTTTTGATTTTTCAGCTTCTTTCTTCTGTTTTCCATTCAGATAGAAAATTCCAGACCTATAATTAGTGCCTATATCTGCTCCCTGCCTGTTTAGGGAAGTTGGATTATGAATCGTCCAGAATGCCTCAAGAATTTCTTCATAACCTGCTTTTGCAGGGTCAAAAGTTATCTCTATTGCCTCGGCATGCCCGGTTTTCCCTGAACTTACCTGCTCATAGGTAGGATTTTTTACATGTCCGCCAGTATACCCCACTCTTGTTGCAATAACCCCTTTTACTTTTGAGAATGCCCTTTCCACATGCCAAAAACATCCCGCGGCCAAAATTGCAATTTCTTTTTTCATTAAACTTTTAAGTTGCCCAACTTAAATAACCTTTGTTGTTTTTTTCAAGACTGCTCTTTTTTTTATACTTTTATTTACTCTGTTTTTAGGGTATTAAAATGAAATTAAAATATAAATTTGTCTGCAAAGATTTGGAGATCCCTAGTTGCGATTTTGTTGCCTATGGCAACAGAAAAAAGGATATTGTTAAAAGAGTTGAGCAGCATCTGATTGAAAATGGATTGAAAATGGAAGAGGTAGCTGCTCCTGAAATAAAAAATAAAATTAGATAGGTCATAAGAAAGTCTCAGTATATTTGAAATTGCATAATCAAGGAGGAGAAAAAAATGCCTAACAAAAAAATAAATCAAAGTAAAAGCAATAGTGAAAAAGATAACAGGAGCGATAATAAAAATACATTGATTTGGGTGTTGCTGATAGCGATACTTCTTCTTATAGCCCTGGCAGGCCCGTGGATGCTTTGAAATTTTGGAAATTTTGGAGAGTGGAACATGATGGGCATGATGTATGGGGGAAATTATGGCTATGGGATGATGTTTTTTGGCTGGATAATTTGGATACTGTTTATTGCACTTATAATTGCAGCAATTTACTGGCTTGTTAAAAGTGCAAATAGAAAATAAAATTTACCTTTAGACTTCGCATTCCCCATAAGTCCAGTATTCTACTTTTTCATCCGCGCATGCAACACAGCTGTTGGAATAAGTTCCTGCGCATGGCGCTCTTATGCACTGGATGCTTGAATTGAAATACCCGCATACAGGCTGATATATAAGAATGCATGCATCAGCTTCTCTTGATTCTGCTGAGCAGAAATTCTTTTCTTCTCTTGAAAGCGAGTCTAGCAGGCTGTCTACATCCTGGTTGGTTTTTATCTCTAATCCCTTTCTTTCTGCAATGTTCTTTAATAACGTCTTGACGCCTTTATCTGTTAGGGTTCCGTCTGCAGAAGTTATGTAATTTGGGTCTCCTTTTATAAGCAATAACTCTCCGTTTTGCAGCTGCCATACTCCCCCTATTGCCTCTGCTCCATTAAAATCAGAATCTTTAAGCCCCGGAAATGCGCCTTTGAAAAGAGAAGGGTCAAATCCTTCTATGGGCATAGCTCCTCCGTTGTTCTCTACTCCTTTTTCCCAGAATTTTTGAACAGAGTAATTCTGCACTGATTCAGGTATTTCTGTCCTGTTAGCTTCTGTATTGTTTATCACTTCTACAAAAGTTTGCCCATTTGCATTGCACTGCCGCGGATAAGATTCCATTACCGGAAATCCTGCTTTCACGCAGGATTCAAAGTCAGTTACAACCGGTTTATTAGCAGGATAGTAGTATAAAACTGCCAATAAAGCAATTAAGATAATCCCCAATAGGATTACTATAGCAATGCATAAACTTTTGTTTTCCATTTTATTATTATGAGTTATTTTATTTATAATGTTTTGCTGTTTATTTTAAGACGTCAGCTACCTGAAACAGCCAGCTTTTTAGCATCTTTCCACATAAACTCAAAATAGTTCTTATAAGATTCTGCCACATCTTTATTTTTTATCTTAACTGCGAGCATTGGCTCTCCAAAAATGAGAATATAAACAGTGTCTCCGCATATGTTCGTTGAAACAACTGAGAAATATTTGTGTGAAACGTATTTCG
>Ga0105100_10000214_pt1 | contig 33963 bp, 24 predicted proteins | sample PPLLak12cMay2015_2_FD_87033 | JGI IMG/M metagenome (GOLD analysis project Ga0105100, IMG submission 87033) | Freshwater sediment microbial communities from Prairie Pothole Lake near Jamestown, North Dakota, USA - PPLs Lake P8 Core (1) Depth... | ecosystem: Environmental > Aquatic > Freshwater >... | reverse complement strand
GCGGAGCTGAGCCGCCTGCCCGGCATAGGCGCTCAGGTCGACCACGGAGTTGAGCCAGTTCTGTGGGTCGCCGCACCAGGCGTCGCTGCCCGCCAGTGGCGCGGGCAATCCACTGGCGATTGGCCCATCGTATGGGTCAGTCAGCAACCCGGTCTCCACCTGCGTCCAGGTGACACCGCCATCGGTGGAGATCTCCAGCAGACCGCCATCATAGCAGCCATTGACGCGGTTTTCCATGTACTGGTAGTTGTAGAACTGCAGGGTAAGCGGGGCTAAATCCGGCAATGTGATCGGCGGCGAGTACAGGCTCTGGTCGCTGACAGATGCGGGAGCCTCAGCGTGCATCGACCAATTGCTGCTCCACGACCTGGCGTCCGATGTTCCCCATGTATCCCCGCTGCCGGAGTGAGTCCAGCCATGATCGAGGGTCTCGAAATCCTGAAAGTAGCTTGATAGGGGAGCGTAGTCCACCGGGCAATCGGCAGCTCTGACCAGCGTCGAGAAGGAGAATGGCTGAGAGAACTCGCCGGCGCCGCAAAGGTTCTCAGCACGCACACGCCAGTAGTAGCGCTCAGCATTCTCCAATGCCAGCGGCAGTGTGTACAATGGCTCGGTCAATCCACTGGCAGAGTCTACGATCTGGGTAAAGCCCTCGTCCAGGGCGATCTCAACAGCGTAGGTCACCGGCAGCTGAGCAGCCGTCCAGGTAAGCGTGGGCTGGACCGGCTGGTCGGCGGCGCCATCCGCCGGGGTGAGCAGGGGCGGTGCAGCCGGGAGACCGGCATATACATCCAGGCTGACGCTGGTGCTGTGAGTCTTGGTCGGCGATACGCCGGTGATCTCGATAACATAACTTCCCTCCGACGCTGATCCCGTATTTCCCACGGTCAAGGTGCTGCTTCCAGGTGGTGTGACCGGATTGGCGCTGAACGTAGTGGTCATCGTGCTGGTTGGAGAGAAGGCAGCCGAAAGGTCCACCGGGATGGCGAAACCCAGGCTCGAATCGATGGTGACCTCGAAATCCGCGCTTTGAGGGGTGCAGACGGCCATATCAGCCGGAGCTGCAGCCAGGGAGAAATCTGGACCAAGGCCGCAGTTGTAGCACACCAGGGCGAAATCTTGGTCGGTGGTGTCGCCGTTATACGGCAGGCCATCACCAGCAATGTTCGTCGCCTGGATTGTGATAGTCGCCTCTATCTCCGGAGCCTGGATGTAAACATTTTCAATGTTGTTGAGCGCGTCCGGAGCGCCTCCTGGAGTGCTCCAGCCGCTGCTGAAGACATTTCCGTAGTATGTATCTCCTCCCATAGTAACCATCAAGTCCAGGTTATTGACCAGCGCCGGGCTGGCGAGGACGGCGCCGGGCGCGTCGGACCAGGCCAGGCTGATCTTCAGCGGCTGGGTGGGATCGATTACGCCGATGTTGATCTCCCATTCTTCGCCCGTGTCCGCAAACAGCGTCTCCTGGTCGAAGTAGATGGCAGGCGTGGTGGGACGGATGACTTCTGGTAGATTGGCGCGGCCCCAACCCTGGATGTTATTGGGGATGTTGGTCAGGGTGCAGCCGCTGCCGCAATTGCCCCCCACCATGTCGGAAGCACCGTTGATCAGCAGGGCCTTGACCATCGCTGGGCTGGGGGCCCCCCAGCCTTCTTGATCCCACCAGTCGGCGATCAGCGCCGCCGAGCCGGAGATAAAGGGCGCCGCCATGCTGGTGCCCTGGCAGTAGTTGTAATAGGATGAACCTGGGCCTGACACAGGGGTGCCGCAGGTGGCGCCGCTGCCGTTGAAGGAAGCCGTCTGCACACCGGGTGCAGCCACGTTGGGCAGCAGGCGCCCATCCAGAGCCGGGCCGCGGCTGCTGAAATATGCCAGGTCGTTAATACTGCTTCCACTGCGTGGGTAGTTCACCGATGCGCCGACCGAGATCAGATTCTTGGCCTCTTTGGGCTCGGTGATGGTCGATCCGCCTGGCCCGTTGTTGCCAGCGGAGAAGACCATGATGATCGGCTCGGCTGCCGCGGGGGTATCGAAATTCGCATCCCGCATCATGATATCATGCGTGCGCGCCGCAGCGGAGTAACCCTGGGCACCGGCTGCGCCGGTGTACCAGCTGTTGCTGGAACCCAGGGCGCCATTGAGCACCGAGTCTTTGCTGAGCACCTGCCAGCCTCCCGAGGGGGGCCAATTGGAGCCCATCATGGCGTTCTGCACAACGAGCAGCGCTTCGGGCGCCATGCCGGTGCCCCAGTAGAAGCCATTTGGATCGGTGATGCCGGTGCCGCCGGCTCCGTCGCCGAAGATCGCTCCCGCGGTGTGGCTGCCGTGCCCATCTGGATCGACGTTGGCAGGCCCTGCGCCGGGATAAGAGATAAATGCCGCCGCGCGCCCGGTGATATCCGGGTGGCTGGCGTTCAGGCCGGTGTCCACATCCGCCCAGGTGATGCCGCTGCCATCGACGCCCTTCTCCGCCAGCCAGGTGTAGTAGCCGGTGAACGGCATCCCGCCGGTGTAGTTGCCAGCCACGATCTGAGCTCCGACTTCGTCGTCGAATCCGGGCCTGGGTGAAGAGTACTCGACTGCCCAGACAGTGCTCAGGCGGGCGAGGTCATCCAGGCGAGAAGCATCCAGGCGGTAGATGGCAGTGATGAATTTACGGTCAGGCTGGGCGGGGAAATGCTGGACATAGCTGCCGCCCAGACTGTCCAGCGCATTCAAAGTCTCTTGGAGGCGGCCATCGTTATAGAAAGTAATAGCCACATTTTCGACCAAGCCGCTTGCACCCTGCAAGGCAGGGGAGATGCGGTAGGCAGGGTGGAAGAGACCTGTCCAACGTACTGAGGCAAGGTCCTGGATTCGAACAATCTGTGCTGAGCTTGCCCAGACCAGGTAGGTGTTGTGCGGATAATACTGCAGCAGCTCCGCCTCCGTTGCCTGGATAGCTTCTAACCAGGCATCCTTGACCGGACCCTGCATCTGCACCAGGCGGAAACCGGTCTCATCCGGGTCTGCGCGCATACCTGCTGGCAAGTAGGGTTCGCCATCTACGACCGGGTCGAAGCGGGCTTTGGGTAGGTTAATCGTCCCGCCCTCCACCACCTCCTGGTAGGGCACGCGATCTTCCAACCTGGCGAAATCCATCTGGCTCAGCTCGAGCCAGGAAAAGGCGCCGTAGTCGACCGATGCAAACGGCTGGAGGGCTAATGCGTCGAGATCATCCAGCGCTTCGGCAGGCAGGCGTACAAAATGATGCGGCTGGGTGGAGGCGGCCAATCCAACCGCCCGGACGACCAGACCCGGCAACAATAACCCGGCAGCCAGGATCAGGGTGAGCAGGATTCGTGCGGACCGGTTCAAAGTGTCTCCTTGTGCGATGTGACCTGAGCGATGAACATCTAGAAATTAAATTGCCCCCACTCGACCGGTGTAGGGCAATTTACATCCGTTAACCTTTCCATAATAATGGAAATTATACTAATAAAAGATTAATCTCGCGCATGGTAGTAAATAAACCGGCAGAATCGTCAGGATTTCGTTCCCCCTGGAAAATTCCCCCATGCTGATGCCTCTCACGAGAGCTACAACACCTGGAGATCCAAACCATCCCCCGAAACCATCAATCGCCAGGCGACTCGAGCTCAGCCTCCACCATAATGCGCACCAGTGCCTCGAAGCTGGTTGTCGCCTGCCAGCCCAGCTTATCTCTAGCCTTCGTGGGATCGCCGATCAGCAGGTCCACGTCCGCCGGGCGCATATAGCGCGAGTCCTGGACGATATACTGGCGATAGTCCAGGCCCACCACATCGAAAGCAAGCTGGGCAAAGCGCTCCACCGTGTGAGTCCGCCCGGTCGCCAGGACAAAATCATCCGGCGTGTCCTGCTGCAGCATCAGCCACATGCCGTACACATAATCGGGTGTGTAGCCCCAGTCGCGTTGGGCATCCAGGTTGCCGAGGTGCAGCTCACTCTGGAGCCCGCGTTTGATGCGCGCCGCGCCACGAGCGATCTTGCGCGTGACGAATTCGTGCCCACGGCGCGGGCTTTCGTGATTGAAGCTGATGCCCGAGACGGCATACAAATTATAGCTCTCGCGGTAGTTGACCGTGATCCAATGCCCATAAACTTTTGCAACTCCGTACGGGCTGCGCGGATAGAAAGGAGTATCTTCATTCTGGGGCGCGCTGCGCACCTTGCCGAACATCTCGCTGGTGCTGGCCTGGTAGAAGCGGATGCCTGGGTCGACCAGACGGATAGCATCCAGCAGGCGGGTGACACCCAACGCAGTCACCTCGCCGGTGAAAACGGGCTGGGTAAAGGAAGTCTGCACAAACGATTGGGCGGCGAGGTTATAGACCTCGGCCGGGTGGTGCTGCTCCAGGATATCGATCAGCGAAGCCTGGTCGAGCAGATCGCCGGAGGCCAGCTCAATATGCTCCTGGATATGCTTGATGCGCTCGAAATTAATCGTGCTGGAGCGGCGCACCATGCCGATGACTTCATAGCCTCTCTCTAACAGCAGCTCCGCCAAATAGGAGCCATCTTGCCCGGTGATGCCGGTGATCAACGCGCGTTTGTTTGCCATAGCAAACTCCTCTCTGCCTGCCAATATACACCAAATTTCATATTCTGTCTGCAAAGTGTAGGGAAAATCCCCAAGTCAGACTGAGCGAATCCTGTTGGTCGCTTTGGGAATGCCATTCTGCACGCGACGCCAGGCTCCTTTATGAAAGACTTCGTATTCGCGAAAACAACATGGAATGCCCTGCGCCTTCCAGGGATCTGGATGATCCATTATCTGAAAATGTAAGTGAGGAGCTGTCGAATTGCCGGAATGTCCCACGTTTGCTAATTGCTGACCAGCAACGACTTATTCTCCCGGATGAACTAAGATTGAACCGGTTTGAGCATGGGCATAGACAGCGTATCCTTCGTCGGTTTCGATGATGATGAAGTTGCCAGATAGTACTCGGAGATCTTCAGTTTGTCTCGAGCTAAATGTCCGGGCGTTCTTGAGTCGTATGGAGAAATCCCTGACAATGTGAACAGGGTTTCGCTCAGGCCAGCCATCATCAGCTCGAACTACAATCCCGTCCGTTGCAGAGAAGATGGGCCGACCCCAACCATAATAATCCTGCAGACGAACGCCGAGGATTAGGTAATGAAGCAGACCAGGCCGGTAGAAACGCAACCTGCGACTTCCTGGATCGATACCGACGAAATCGTAGGCGTATCTCTCGCCAAATAAGTCTGATCCGTGGCTTGGAACTTTCGTTCCGGGAGTGTTGGGGGTGATCCATTCGCCTCTTAGAGGGAAGTCAACAACAACAGGAGCAAGCATAAGAAAATCAGTTTGACTTATAAGGAGGTTCGAGAATCAGGCCCACATCATCGGCTGGCTGGCATCGGTGAGCGTGGCAGACAGGTCGTCTCCGTTGGAAATCCGACACACCGGCACCCGCATGATCCTCAAGGTGTTCTCTACGCGCTCTACGCCAGATGACCCACCAAAGCTGGCGGCATCCAGCAAGACAGCCACCGGGCGCATCCCGCGCCGGGAAAGCAGCTCAGCAGACAGGATGAGACCGTCGCTGGTATCCGGGGTGATCAGCACAACCGTGCTGCCGCGCGGCAGTGCCTGGATCTCTGCCTGAACCAGTGATTCCAGAGACAACCGTCCATCGGCTTTCAGCAGCGCCAGCGTTTCCAGGATTTTCCCGAGCTGGCGTCCGCCCCGCTCCGCAGGCAGAACGCGCAGGTTCTGCCCGGCGCTGACCAGCCCAACCACACGGCCGCGCTGAAGGTAGTAACGCGCCAGCGAGGCGGCGATGCTGACAGTGTACTCCTCTGTAGAGGGGGGCAGAGGAATTTTCACGGTGGCGCGCCACATTTCGCGCTCATCCAGCCTGAGCTCCGGGCGGGGCAGCTCCGCATGTACCAGCCGGTAGGCATCAACGAAGATCCACACCTCCGCCATCGGATCCAACTCGAACTCTTTGACCATAAAACGGTTACGCCGGGCAGTGCTGACCCAATGGATGCGGTTGAGCGGATCGCCAGGCTGGTACTCACGCACGCCAGAGGCGTTAGCAGTGATCTGCTGGGTGCGGCGTCGTAAGGCTTCGCCTCCGGAGAGCCAGCCCATCGGGCTGGGAAATGCCTGCACATCCACCATCATCGGGTAGACCAGCAGAGAATCCTGTGCAGGGTATGAGCGGCTGACGGGGAAGAGACCGAACAGGTCACCGGAAGCCAGGACGGTTTCACCCAGGGGAAAAACACCCCGCTGCATAAGGCGGGTGCGCACCAGGTACGAGCGCCTTTCATGCGGGGCGATCAGGCTGAGCACCTGCGAGCCGCGCGAGCCAGGCAGGGTAGAGTGGTCGCGCACCTCCAGCCACAGGCGGGGCAGACGGCTTGTGTTCTGGACCTCGTAGCGCTCTTCGAATATTTGACCTACCTGAGAGCGCAGCGAACGAGCTGTGCGGCTCAGTCCGACCCCGCGCAGCGCCAGCCGGGAGAGCAGCCAGCTGCCAGCATAGAGAAATGCCCACAGGTACGCCAGCCGGTAGTAAAAGACCGCTCCGGTGATGATACCGCCGAGCAGGCTGGCAACCAGTAGCAACAGCACCACACGCTGACCGGAGGTCACGCCTGGCGCTCTCCTGTCAGGTCCCCGCCAGGCACCGGCACGCTGTTCAGAATTTCCATGACGATCTCATCCGCATCCAGGTCGCGCAGGCGGGCAGCCGGGCCCAGGATCATCCGGTGGGCAAAAGTGGATACAACGAGAGCTTTGACGTCATCGGGCAGCACATAGTCGCGACTGTTGAGAGCGGCGCGCGCCTGACTGGTACGGTAGAGGGCCAGGCTGCCGCGTGGGCTGGCGCCGAGGTAGACTTCCGGATGCTCGCGCGTCTGGCGTGCCAGGCTGACGATATAGCGTTTGACGGAGGGCGCAATATAGACTCCCTTGACAGCTTCCTGCATCTCGGACAGCTCTTCCACCGAGACCATCTGCCCCAATTCTTCCAGTGGGTGGCGGTACTGCTGGCGGTCCAGGATCTCAACTTCATCTTCCAGGTGCGGGTAGCCCAAACGCACCCGCATCAGGAAGCGGTCGAGCTGGGCCTCGGGCAGCGGAAACGTGCCCTCATATTCGATCGGATTCTGTGTCGCCAGGACCATAAACGGGCGCGGCAGGTTATGGGTCACGCCATCAACGGTGATCTGGCGCTCTTCCATGGCTTCAAGCAGGGCAGCCTGGGTTTTTGGAGTGGCGCGGTTGATCTCATCCGAGAGCACAACCTGGGCCATGATTGGACCAGGCCTGAACTCGAACTCACGCGAGACCTGGTTGAAAATCGACACCCCGGTAACATCGCTGGGGAGCATATCCGGGGTGAACTGGATGCGGCTGAAGCTGCACCCCAGCGAACGTGACAGACTGCGCGCCAATACCGTTTTCCCGATCCCAGGTACATCTTCTATTAACAAGTGACCCTGGCACAATAAACAGGTCAGCGCCAGCTCCACCGTTTCACGCTTTCCGACAATGACCTTTTCGATGTTCTCGATCACACGCTCGCCGAAGGCCTGGACGTTTTTCATACTGTTCTCCAAATGAGGGAATGACCGGTTGAGAGCCAACTTTCAGTCGCATGACGACCCCCGCCAAATAGATGGGTACGGCTCTGAACAACCTATGATAAATACGCTTGGCAGGAGACTTTAGATTAAATCTCGCTGCTCTTCAACAAAAACACATTTAGCACCAGCCACAGCCAGCTGTACATCAGCACTCTGCGCTGTCCGTAGCGAGCGGCACACAGTAGAACAGCCAGGACTAAACCGCACAGGATGCGCAGTACGCCGCCCGTCTCCCGAAAAGTAGAAAAAGGCATGGCGGCGATCAGCAGGGCATTGCTGAGCAAAGCCAATACTACCACATTAATTTCCCCCAGCAGGATTTTTTTCAGCGAGAACCATGCCCCCCACAGTGAGGGCAGAATTGCTGCCGGGCCAAAGACCACCAGCATCGACAGCATATAGGCAGTGCTGTAAGCGCCTATGCGCCACAAACCCATATATGGGATGATTTCAAAGGCGGTTGCCATCGCTCCACCGCTGCCCAGGCCTGGCTGGCCAAAGACAAGCCACAGCCAGCCCTGGAACAGCAGGTAAGGGAACACAGATACTGCCAGCATGCCTGCCAGATGGCGCCAGCGATGATGAAGGAAGAGCTCCAGAACCGCCGCAAGCACGAAGGCCAGCGTGACCTCTTTGGCAAACAAAGCCAGCCCATACATCAGCCAGCTCAGCCGGGGACGGCCGCGCTCTCCTGCCAGGATCGCGCCGGCAACCAGGGCGAAGGCAAGCGGCTCAGGCAGATCCAGGCGCAGCGCCAGCCCGAAACCGGCGAACAGACCGTAAACTAGAGCGTACCAGCGGCTGACTCCCCAGCCTGTAAGCAGCTCTGCTACCACCCAGGTGCCCGCAGCCTGGCTCAATATCCCCAGGATGCCCAGCATCCACGGGATGGCCGCCGAGCTGCCTAAGGAGACGAGGCGCGCCAGCAGGGGCAGCAGGATGCGCTGGTAGCGGTAAGCAGGCACATCCAGGTGCGAGGCAACGTGCTGCGGGCGCGGTTCAACAGCGATATAGTATACAAACTGCCCATCGTAGCCCTGACTGCCGGTGGGATCGCCATCCCGGTAGCGGGTGCCCAGGCGCGCCAGCGCCAGCGGATCCCAGCCATTAGCGGCGATGACGATCACGACCAGGCCAAGCATCGCCAGTAAGGTCAGCAGCGTGGGCTGCCAGCTGTGGTTGGATCGCAACGCCGGTCTCACGGAATATCCGCCAGGAGGAGACCCCATCATACGGCTCTCCGGCGGCGCGCCTGCACGATCAGAAATGCCAACACGATCAGCGCTCCCAGGCTGATGTACACTCCATAGAGAAAGGCGCGCGGACGGTAAGAGAAAACTACCTCATTCTCACCTGCCTCAAGTCGTACAGCCCTGAATAGATAATCGGCGCGGTAGATGGGATGCTCGACCCCATTCACGAAAGCCTGCCAGCCCGGATACCAGGTGTCCGAGAGCAGGAGCCACCCCGGCGCGCTGGCATCGACCAGGTACTCCAGGTGCCCAGGTGTTTCTTCCAGCAAAGTCACCTGCCCGGACAGCGCGGTTTCGCCACACACAGGGAATATCTCACCTGCTCCCGTCTCGAGCAACACCGCCGAGGCTGCATCGATCTCTGCGGACAGCAATCCCTGGAGTGCGTCCGTCTCCGTTGCTGCCGGCATGGCGCAAGCGATCCAGCGTGCTCGTGCCCCCCGGTCAGCCGGCAGGAGGTCGAAGCCTACCCCACCTGGCGCAGCCGGGTCAATACGCTGCACCATCCCTGCACCGCTGAGATCCAGCAGCTCATCCAGCACGTCGCCCTGCGCATCTCCCAGGGTTTCCATCCAGCGAGCGTAGCGTTCAGGCACCAGCGGGTCGAAATTGCTCATCGAAGACACCCGGTCGAGCATGTTCAGGTTGGGTATCAGGGCGGCACGCATCATGAACGGATCAACACCGCTCTCGAATGCATCGAAGCGCAGGAAGCGCTCGTATTTCAGAGTGTATTCGTCATCTGTGGACAGATAGATGCGCCTGCCATTCAGCACCTGGCGCAGGGACGCAGCGCCTTGTACAGGCTGGTTGTAGAAGCCGGTATCCACGCCCGGATTCAGCCCCCAACCGGCGACTGCCAGGTCAAGGGCTACAAAAAGGGCAGCCGCCCAGTGCCAGGGAGTAACTGTGGAGAGATTGCTGCCAGGGCTTTCCTCTCCAACTACCTCAACCTTCGGCGCCAGCAGGCTCAATATCCCGGCACCCAAACCCCAAAGTCCCGCCAGGGCGGTAGCACGTATGAAAGTCGGGCTGACATCGCCCATCAGCGTCCAGGCCAGGCCGGCTCCAATTGAGACCGCAGCCGCCCCGGCGGTAGCCAGGCGCGTCCAGTACAGAGCGCGCCGAGTCGGGCGGCGCCAGGATGCGGCGCCAAAAGCCGCCAACAGCGACAATGCGAAGACCATCCACAGGGTAATGCGCGTCGGAGCCTGGAACATGTCAAAAGTAGGCAGGTAGTGGTACAACCAGGGGAACACGGGTGTATTTTTACCCAGCGCCAGGATAAAAGCCACCAGCATCAGGACCAGCAGGAAAGGAATGGCCTCATACCTGGGCAGCTGACGATTCCCATCGCCGGATGCCGCGTGGGGGAATGGTTTGCGGCGCAGGTGCGAGATCAACCAGCCGAGGGCGGCACCCAGGGCCAGTATCAGCGGCAGCAGGCCGATATACAGGGCATCTTCCCAGAAATTGGCATACCCCCAATAATCACCGCTCACCGGGCTGCCAAACAGACCCTGAGCCAGCAGGGTGAGCAGCCGCCAGGGCCAGAACGAATAGGTCATGGCGACCTCATAATCCACTGCTCCCGCGCGCTGGGACTGCCCCAGATACTCCAGGGTGGGCAAGAGCTGCACCGCCGCCAGACCAGCAGCCAACAGATACCCTGCTCCCAACACCAGCCAGGCATGCAGCACTTGCACCAGGCGCAGGCGACCCCCTACCCGGCTGCCAGCGGGTAATTCTCCTGGACCGGCATCCACCCAGGCCCAGTAGCCGCTCCAGAAGGTGACCAGCAATACGGTGTACCAGACCGTCTGCGCGTGCCCTGCCAGGAGTGAGAGCCCGGCGAGCAGGGACAGCCTTACCAACAAAGCTGCAGGCTGCCGGTCGCCCCGCAGGCGCGGGGAAGCCAGCGCGCCGGCTGTATCCAAAATCCACGGCAGCCAGGCCAGAGTTGCGTTGATGCTTAAGAAGCCCGCCCTCGCCACTTGATAAGCGCCGAGCCCGTAGGCCAGCGCTGCCAGCGATTGAGAAAGTGATCCAAGACCCAGCCGCCGGGCGAGGCGCGCCATGCCGATGCCCGACAATATCCAGTGGAATGCTACCAGCAGCATCTGCCCCCAGGCGTGCCACTCGATGCCTCCGAGCGTCGACAGGATAAACAGCAGCCAGGTTGGCGGGTAGAGCAGGGCGGTCTGGTAATTGGCAAGCAGGGGGGCACCCATACCCACCCAGGGATTCCACAATGGGACCTGTCCAGCCCGGAGGGTCTCGAAAGCCAGCTCGCGCCAGGGGACGAACTGCAGTGCCGGCGTTCCCCAATACAGGGCTTGCCCGCTGAACACCAGCGGCGCAGCCAGCACCAGCGCAGCCAAAGTAACCGGCATGTAGGGCAGGCAACGCATCAGCAGCTTATGCGTCTGAATGCGGCTGCTCATCAGCATCTACACCAGTACCCAGGGGGTTGACAGGCAGCTGGATGACAAACGTGCTGCCCTGGTCCAGGCGGCTCTCCACCCAAATCTTTCCGCCATGAGCCTCGACCGCCAGCTTGCAGTAGTGCAGTCCCAGGCCGGTGCCTGCCCGCCGGCCTCCGGGTGAATCCAGCTGGTGAAACTTTTCAAAGAGCACTTTCTGCTTATCGGGCGGGATGCCGGGGCCGTTATCGCTGACCCCGATCCAGACCATCGGCCTGGGGTGGTAGAGACCTCTGCCAGCCCACAAGTCGACGCGCCCGCCGTTGGGGGTGAATTTCACGGCATTATCCAGTAAGTTGGTCAGCACCCGACCGATGAGACTGGCATCCAGATAAACCTGCGGCAGGTCCTTTGGGACTGAGACAACGATCGATATGCCCGCCTGGTTGGCAAGCGGGGTGATCTGTCCGACAGCTTCATCGAGCAGGCCTGGCAGATCATGCCAGCCCGGTGCAAGCGGCAGACTGCCGCTCTCCAGGCGTGCAATATCCAGTATATCGGCAACCAGGCTCAGCAACCGCTGCACCGCGCGCTCAGAGAAATTCACCAGCTTGAGCACCCCATCCAGCCCCCCTTTCGCCACATAATCCGGGATGGTCGACAGGCTGCTCTGCACAACCGCCAACGGGGAGCGCAGATCATGGACCAGCATGTGCATCATATCATCGCGCAGCTCCTGGAGCTGAACTTCCTCCGTCAGGTCGCGGAAGACCAACAGCCACCCAGTGACGACACCCTGGCGGTCGTGTACAGCCGCCAGGGTGCGCTCCATCTGGACCTCCGTATCACCCGGCAGATTTATCGTGGTCTTCTTCAGTTCGGCGCCCTGCTTGAGCAGCGCCTGGCTGTCGGCGACCAGCTGGTCAGCAGAGTAGGCAATGCCCTGGAGAAACTGCGTCATCTGCGGTGCCTGAGTGCCTACCAGCGATGTGCGGATGATCTCATTTGCCGGTACGCCCACAAAATCTGCCAGGGCGCGGTTGACCGCTGCCACGCGGTAGTCAAGATCCAGCAGCAGCACCCCTTCACCCACGGTGCGCAAGATCGAATCCAGCTCCTGCACGCGCCGGGCGAGCGCCTCGTCGGTGCGGGCATACAGGCGGGCATTCTGGATCGCCAGTGAAGCCTGGGCAGCGATAGCGGTCAGCACCGCCTCATGGCTGGCATCGTACAGGTTGAAGGTAGAATGCGACTGCACCGAGATCACGCCCAGGAAGTCGTCGCCTGCGGGGATGGGCACCCCCAGCCAGGACGTTACCGGGCGCTGCGAGAGGCTCATGCCGAATGTGCGCCGCAGCACGTCGGTCTTCTCCCGCCCTGCCTGGAGAGAGCGGGCGCGCATCAGGTGCTCCGCCAGGCCACGCCCCCCACGCTGGGAAGGCCAGTGCACCACATCCCCATTCTCGACGACCAGGGGAAAGACCACCTCGTCGTTCTCGGAATCGTAGAGAGCAACGTAGAATGTCTCGGCGGGCATGATGCGGATCACTTGCTGGTAAACTGCAAACAGCACCGCACTCAGATCCAGGCTGGAGGAGAGCGCCTGTCCGACGGCCTGCAGACCGTGCATCTCACCCACCTGGCGCTCAAGCCGCAGCCGAGAAACAGCAAGGTTGCGCATCACCAGGGCGGCTGCCACAATCGCCGACCCGAACAGCAGGAAAGCTCCCCACCCCAGGATATTGAACGTCAGGGCAACCAGCGGCGCAAAAACCAGCGGCACCCCTTCGTACAGGAAGATGCGCGGCAGCAGCTGAATAAAGCGGTTCAAGCGTGAAGCCTCGCGAATATTCAGGAACAGCCCGGCCATCACGTAGCTCATTGCCAGATAGGTCAGCGCCAGGGCCGCATAGGGCAGAACTGAGCGCAGATCCAGTGAGACGAACGGCAGCGTTCCACCGATGATCAGATAAATTACGCCGCCGGCCAGGATACTGAGCGTCTGCAGGGTGGCGTCAGCCGCAGTAACTGCCAGGGCATCCATACGAGAGCCTGCGGCGGGAAATCCTAACTGCCCGGCGTATTTGTAGCGGATATACCCATAGATGAAGGCGCCGCAGAACGCCAGCCAACCCGCGGGTGTCAAACCGAGCACCAGGAAAGCCGCGGCTGTGGTCATCGGCAGCAGGGATACCACCCCACTGGAAAGGGGAGCACCAAAGGCGGCGTTAAAGACGATCAAGAATTCGAACATCAGGGCGACGAGGATAGCTGCACTCGAACCCGGCATCGCCAGGGTGAGCCGGGCGAGTGTCACCAAAACCAGCAAAGACATCAGGACAGGAAGCAGGTTGCGCAGTCTGGTTCTATTCATCGCCGAATGGTTGATTCTGAGCTGCAGGCAGCCCGGCTTTCATAGTCTGATCGTCGGAGTGCATCATTCTAACGTCCGGTAAAGAACATAAGAGCCGCTTTGGAAGATATTCTCCAGGTAAGGCTGCTGAGATGGGTCCCACGCTCCCAAAGCGCGCTCGGACGGTCCATACAGCAGGAACGCGACCTGGTGTTTTGAAAGAAGAGCTCGCCGATCGGCTTCCGAAGTTTCAGGCTGGAAGAAACGCATCACCTGTGGGCGCAGATTGGCGAGATCGGCGCTCTCCGGCCCGTGACCGATCAGCACACGCACTGGGACCCAAGCCGGCAAGGCATTGCCGCTCTCGTAGCTGGCCAGCACGACCATGCCGGGTGAGGCATTCCTGGCAATATATTCAAAGACAGCGGCTTCATCCGCTGGGCGGAAGAGCGGGTAGGCGGGCCTGGCAGCGGATAGCAAACCGCCAGCCAGGAGCAGGATCGTCGAAGGGAAGAGCAGCAGCGTGGCAGCCTGGAATGTTCGCCAGCTCACTCCGCGCTGCCCTTCACGCTGCACGGCATACATCGAGATGATGATCAGCGCTACCCACACCCCTTCCACCAGGCGGCGCTGCAAATTCACCGGGGCGTAAGCCAAAAATGGAGACGCCAGCACCCAGGCCAGCGGCAGCCACCCGGCTTGCGGCATAGCGCGCAGCAAGCCCCGCGCCCCCAGCGGCAGGAAGGGTATAAGCAGCCCATAAGCCAGCAAGTAGTGCGGGAACGGCGGAGAGAGGATCAGGTTCTGCGCCGTCCAGGCTTTCAAATACGGGTCCAGACTGAACGCCAGTGCGTTATAGAGCAAAAAAGGCGCCGGGATCAACGCAGACAGCACAACAAAGCGGACCAACCTGCACCAGCCCCCCCAATCCGATGACTTCGAGCGCCTCGACTGCCAGGCTGCCTGCAGTCCTCGAGCCAGCAGGTGCAGTCCCAGCACGATGCCCATCACCAATGCCGCCAGCGGCTGGCATAGAGCTGCTAACAGCCAGCACATGCCGGTTCTGATTGCTGCACGCCAATCAGCGCGTATATCTCCCTGCTCGGCGCGCAGGTAGATCAGCAGCCCCCACAGCATGGCAGCCCGCGCCAGGGATAAATGCGGCAATCCATACAGCGCCAGGAAACCAAACGTCTCCGGGGAATAGTATTCCAGCGGCAGCGAGTCCAGCCAGCCTGTTTGTCCCAATAAAACCAAAACCCAGCCCAATCCACCCCCCAGGGCAGCCAGGACCAGCCCCCAGCGGCGTTGACGCACATCGGTGAAGTAGAAAGAAAGAAAATCGTAGGTCGCAAGCAGTACCAAGCATCCGGTGGCTATACGAAAGAGATGAAAAATAGCCACCAGCTGCTCGTGCAATCCCGGCGCTGCTGCCAGCTTGCCCAACAATATATATGGCAGGAGAGCAATCACTCCGGTTTGAGGGGCGGTGGTGTACGGGCTGCGGAACAACCAGCTGCCCACTGAGCCGGTGAGCATTTTGGCGATATACGAGTTGCCATCCTCGACAGCGAAGACGAAGCCGGTAAAGCGCCATGCATCCCCCTGCGTGCTGAAACCCAACAGGTACGGCAGGCTGGTAAAGAGCATGACCACCAGACCAAATGCCAGTACCCAGCGCCTTTCTTCAGAAATGGCGGGCAGGGCGATGTATGCGCTGCGCAGCTTCTCCCGCTGTTCAGCAATCACGGCTCACCTCCCGGCCCTCCAGGCGCGAGGCGGCGGTCAGGCGACGGTTTCAAGCTGCTGCGGGAGGAAATCAGGACCACGAGCAGACCCACGACCGCCAACCCCAACCCGAGATAGACGCTCATCGGCTTATATATGAATTCCACCACATGCGCGCCAGTCGGCAGGGTCAGCGTCCTCAGCAAACCCTCTCCTTTGTACTCTGCCCACAGCTCGCCATCGACCCAAACTTCCCAGCCCGGATAGTCGATCTCAGATAGGGTCAGCACGCCCGGTCCTTCAGCGCGCACGACCACCCGGTCCGGCGACCACTCCAGGCTCTCCACCGGTTCGTAAACATCGACCCCGGCGCCATCTGGCTGCACCCAAGCGCGCGGCCTGGCCAGCAGGTTTTCATAGACGCGCGTCCCGTCGAAGACCCGACGCAGCGCCAGCCCCTGCACATCCAGATCAAATTGGGCCAGCAAATAGCGCACGTTGAGCAGCCCGAGTAAGCCTGCATCGGGGGTGGAAGCGGCATTAGAAGTCGCTGGGACGCCGCTGATAAAAGGAGGCAAGGTCACCGAGTAGCCGCCGGCTGGCACCCCACTGGCCGAGCGCATATAATCGACATAGCGCTCCAGCTGCAACGGGTCGACGCCATCGGATAACTGCAAGCTATGTACGGCTGCGGTTTGTTGGGGCAGGCTGTAGGAGGGTGAAAATATCCGGAACAAACCTCCCTGCCCGGCAAGATAAGCAGCAGCCTCTTTGCCCTCAGCGAGCACCTGATCCGCCGGGCGCATCTCGAATAATGACAGGTTCACCCCTACCAGGTCCAGCACGCACAGCCCAAACAGTCCAGCCAGCCAAAGGGATACCGTCAGACGACCGGACAACCTGGCAGCGATCCATACTGCGGCGAGCAGGAGGGCTGCCCCACCCCAGGCAAATCCCGGGAGCAGCGAGCGGCTCGACCAGCAGGCCAGCGCTGCCAGCAGCAGCGAAAATCCCACCATCCCTGCCAGGAGGAGCCTGCCGCCTCGCTGCACCCCGGAGCTGATCGCCACCAGCAGTCCATCCAGACCGTAAGCAGATAGAGCTGCCAGAGCGGTGCCACTTAAGAAGAGCGCCCGAGAGGGAACGCGCAGCCAGGCGAAGAGCGGCAGGCGCGCCATGAGGGGGGTTAATGGCAGGTGCTCACCCAGGGCATAGACCAGGGCAACCAGGAAGAGCCCAGTCCAGAAGGGCGCGCTGCGGGATCCCGCACCTCTAACCAGCGCCAGCATGCTCAACAGCAGCACAGCCGCGCCAGGGTAGAGCATATACTCCTGAAAGCCGCTCAGGTCCGGGTAGAGCAGCCCCAGCAGGCGCGCCGGCGGCAGGGAATAGGTCAACACGTCCGACGCACGCAGGTCAACCCGGGTGGAGAGCCGGGTGTACTCGAAGGTGGGCAAAAGCAGTGGAGCGGCCAGAGCGGTTGCCAGCAGGGCCACGCCGCACAAGCGAGGGATTTCGCGCAGCACTGCCGGCAACCGCGTAACGGCGTGCTGACGGTTGGATGTTCCCTGGAACGACGTATAAATAGAATATGTTGCCCAGGACAGCCCGGCGAAAACTGCCCAGCGCAGGTCAGCCATACAGATCAATGCCAGCACCATCCCGGCCTTTATCAGACCGGATCGATCGTACCCGCCATCATTTTGAGCCAACTGGGTGGATCGCCGGGTTAGCAGCAGCCAGGGGGTCCAGCAAACGGCGTAAAGCAGTGTCACATGCCCGGCTCCGAAATGGGCGTACAGCTTTGGCATGGCCCCAAACGCCAGCCCCCCGAACAGCGCTGCCCGCCACGAAAACCCTTCCGCTCCTAAAAGCCGGTACATACCGGCCCCGCCCCACAGCAGGTGCAGGATGACCAGCAGGTTGAATCCCAGGGGCAGCGGCAGGAGTAAGGCCAGCCATCCTGGCGGATACCACAATCCCGAGAGCGGATTACCTGCGAATGGGTAGCCGCTCAGGATAGTCGGCGACCAGAGCGGCAGCGACCGCCACGTCAGCAGAGCCTGCCGCAGGTAGACCGCATTCGGGTAGTGGCTGATCACCAGGTCCGAAAATTCAGCCTGAGCAGATGGGTAGGGAAAACCGCTCACGCCAGGCAGCAGGACCAGGACCGGCAGGAGCAGAGGCCATAGACGGATCACTGCGTGCACTCTGCTGGTCGGACCGGCAGCGCTACTCGCCGACCCTACCAGCCTGCCTTGAGGGTTGAGGTCATTCACTGCTTCACCTGACCACATGGATCCATGCATCCCGGCTACCAACTACTTCGACCGGGAGCAGCGCAAGCACAGTGACCTGGCCTGCCTGGTAGATAGGGTGCAAGCGGGACAAGGATGGGAGCGTACCCAACGCGCGCTCTCGCGGACCGTAAAACACAAAGCCCACACCGCGCCGGTCAAGGAAAGCCAGCCTTTCTGCCGGCGCGCTCGCGCCGCCGAAAAAATCTTCAACAGCCTGCTCTTCTTCCTGTGCGTTCACCGTCTCAAATGGGTGACCATAGATCACCCGCAAACCCGTACGGGCAGGGATGAACAGGCCGATCTGAGGCGAGGCCAGTACCAGTGCATCCGGCCGGGCATTCTGGCGCAGCCATTGGAAGGCCTGCACCTCATCACGATACAGGTACAACTGCGGGTCAAGGGTCTGGGCACCATGCCGGGCAGCCAATAACACCATCAGGTTGGTCGGCAGGAGCATGATAAACAGCAGGATTGCCAGTATTCTGCAGCGGTGCTCCCTCCCGGCAGACAGCCACACCAGGCCAGGGACTGCCAGGACTGCCAGCGGGATGTAGAAACCCAGGATGAACCGGCGCTGCAAGCTGACCGGCAGGATCATCAGGAATAACGCCAGTGCCGCCCAGGTGATAGGGATGCGCCAGGACTGCCAACGGTCAAGAGCTGGGTCAAGTCGATTATTCCGGTCGCGCAGGTACCGCCAGCCGCCAATCACCGCCAGGATCAGCAGCGGCGAGAAGGACAGTAAGAGGTCCCATAGGGGCGGTGAGGGGGTCTGGTTCTGGGCATTCCAGGCGCTCAGGAGCGGATCGATGGAGGTAACCCAAACATCATACACTAATGGAGGCAGACCTGCCAGGGCGACCCAGGCGAATCGAGCTATGAAGAGGGGATTGTGCAGTAGGGTGCCGTATTTCACTCGCTCCCAAAGCACCATACCACCCAGCATACCCAGCGCGAGCACTACCGCAAAGGGAGAGGCAACCGCCAGCAGCAGCGCCAGCAGAGCCACCCACCCCTGCTGCCGTAGGCACACTGCCAGCTCATTCCATCCCTGCTGAGGCTGCCCAGCCGGTGTGGTGAGGATCCACAGCAGCAGCGCAATACTCAGGGGAAAATGCGGGTTAGCATAGGCTGACAGGAAAGGATACGCTTCTGCCACCCAGAAATCAGATGTCACGCTACCAAAGGGCAGCGCCAGCCAACCCAACCCCGAGCCGAAAGCCGCCAGCAGGGTGGCGTAATTCGCTTGAGATGATACCGGCAGCACAGACCTGCAGAAACGGTGCAGCGCAATAAGCATGGCTATAGCGGCGAGGATGCGAGCAGCATGGAACACGAGCAATAGCGAGATGCCAGTCAGCCGGGACAGGTGTCCTAAAAATATATACAGCAAGAACAAATAGGCTCCCTGGCTTTTCTCAGCCGTGTAGGGAAGGGTGTAGAGCCAATCGCCGCGCCAGCCCTGGTACATTTTTGCCAGGTAGGTGTTGCTATCCATGGGATTGAGCAGGAAACCGGCAAACACGCGCTCCTCACCGCCTGCATTTGCGGCAAGCAGATAGGGCAGTATCGTCAGCAGCAGGACAATCCCAAGTATGAGCCACAGCCCTCGCCGGTTTCGCCATGAAGTCACCCTGGTATTTTAATGCCCTCCCGGATCCCCCTCCTTGACAAAACCGTAAGGGAATTCCCTCCCATTGTAGAAGCCTTATCCCTTGCCATTCTATTCAAGCGCCCATATAATCTGATCAATGAGTCAACCTTTCCAGCTCTACCGCCTTCAGCAGTTAGACAGCCATCTGGACCAGGACCATGCCCGGTTGAATGCCATCGAGGTTGTTCTGGGGGATAATCATGAGCTAATGCTTGCAGAGCAGGAAGCTGCACAGGTCGCGTCCGCTTTGGAAGCAGCGCGCAAGGCGCTACACCGGGCGGAGGAGGACGTCAAAGCCCAGAGGCTGAAGATCGAGCAGACCGAATCTACCCTGTACGGCGGCAAAGTACGCAATCCCAAGGAGCTCCAAGACCTGCAGAACGAATCGGCGGCTCTGAAGCGCTACCTTGTCACGCTGGAAGACCGGCAGATAGAGCAGATGATCACCCTGGAAGATGTAGAACAGGAGCACAAGGCGGCAGCACAGAAGCTGGAGGCTGCACGCCAATTGCATGCCCAGACACACCAGAGCCTGGTGCAGGAACAAACCGTGCTGCTCGAAGAGGTTAAGCGCCTGCAGGTTGAGCGCCAGGCGGCGCTTAGCTCGGTCCCGGCCGAAGACTTGAGCCTGTATACGCAGTTGCGCCAGCAGCGGCGGGGCGTTGCCGTGGCAAAAGTGGTCGATAAGACCTGCTCAGCCTGCGGGTCCACGCTGAGTGCAGCACTGCTGCATGCTTCCCGCTCGCCCAACCAGCTCACCCGCTGTGAGACCTGCGGTCGCATTTTATATACCGGCTGATTATGGAACGCATCCTGCGGAATTTCGACCGGATTTCTTTCTGGCTGGGCTTTCTGGCAGGTTTCCTGGCTTTGTGGCTGCTTGGGCGGCTGAAACCGCTGGTAATCCAGCTGTTCCAAAACATGCGAGCCAGGATGGTCGAATCGCGGCTGAACGCTATCGCCGGGGCGGATGTGCGCCTGCGCAACGAGGCTTTGCTCCGTGCCCAGGCAATGCACCTGGCTGCGCCGCTGTTCTCGCTGGATGAAATCCTGATCCCTCCGCGACTGCTGGCGCCTCCCCCGGCTGTCATTCCAGGTGAGCCCTCACCCCCGGATGATATCACGACCTCAGCGCTGCCCTACATGCCCGACCATCCCGAGATGGCAGCCTTATACCGGGCACCAACTTTCAGCTTACCCGAAGCGCTCCAGGGAGATACAAGTCTGGTGATCATCGGGCTCCCCGGCAGCGGTAAGAGCGTGGCTCTGGCTGACCTGGCGTCTAGAATAGCCCGGCGTGAGAGCCTGCCCGGCAAGCTGGAGCAGCACACCCCGCTCCTGGTGCATGCTGCCGATTTCAGCCTGCCGGCGATCAATTCCGAAGCCCCGCTGGAAGCGCTGCTGGCAGCTCTCAATCTAAATACAGCTTTTCTGACCCAGGCGCGCATGCCAGATTTTCTCCAGCTTGCCCTTCAAGAGGGGCGCGTCCTGCTGCTGCTGGACGGATTGGACGAGCTGCCGCGTCCCAAAATTGATGAGCTCACCGCATATTTAAGACAGCTAAAAGACGTATTCCCGGCGCTGCGGCTGGTGGCAACCGCCTCGGTAGAGTATTACGGCGACCTGGCGAAGATCGGCTGCATCCCGCTGGCGATGGCAGCCTGGGAGCCAGGCATGCGAGCCGAGTTTGTCCAGCGTTGGAGCGGCTTATGGAGCCGCTTCATTGAAGCCCCCGATAAAGCCACGATGGAGGTGGACAGGCTGCTGCAGGATTCCTGGCTGCTGAGCGATACCCACCCAGTGACCCCTCTCGAGCTGACCCTCAAAGTATGGGCAACCTATGCGGGAGACATGCTGGGACCTGGACTGCCCGAGGCCATTGAGGCTTATATCCAGCGCATGGCTTTCGACAAGTACCAGCAGCCCATTTCGCGGGGCAAAGAGGCCCTGGAGCAAATCGCCCTGCAGATGCTGTTAGCGAATTCGGCTGTTTATAGCGGAAGCCGCCCGCCCAAAGCTCCTGGCACAGCAGAAAAGGTGAGCTCGGAATCCGATTCTCTCACACCCACCGATGCTGACAGCGACCAGCCCGCCGCTAACACATACGGAGCTGATCTCGCATCTGCCGAGGAACTGCAGGAGGACCTGCCAGACCTGCCGGGCGGCCGGCCGGTGAGGATTGGCGGGCGGTTGCCAGCCTTACTGGAGAGCGGGCTGCTGGTCAATGCCGCCAACGGCAGATGCAAATTCGTCCACCTGGAGATCTGCGCCTACCTGGCAGGCTCTGCCATGTGCAACCTGTTGGGATTGGATGCTGTCTTCAACCGAGCGGAATGGCTGGAAAAACCCGGATGGGACACCAGTACTCTGGCAATGGAATATTTCCTGGGGATGAGCAACAGCGCCCCAAAGGCCATCGAAAAATACTTGAGCCACGACAGGTCGCCTCTGCACCAGCACCTGTTCAGCGCAGCGCGCTGGCTGAGGCGTGCGCCGGAAAATGTAGCGTGGCGCAATCCGGTGATGCGCCGGCTGGTTGCTCTGCTGCACACTGAAGACCAGGCAACCTGCCTGCGAGGCCGGGCTGTGACAGCACTGGTTACATCGAACACCCCGGGTGTGCATACGCTGCTGCACCAGATGAGCACCTCTTCCGACCCGGTCCAGCGCCAGCTCGCCGCCCTGGGGAGTGGACTTATTTATGACGACCGGATCGCGAGCGATAAGGTCGTCTGCGACAGCCTGGTCGCAGATGCCAGTGAGCTGCTCTCCGACCCGAATCCAAATGTGCAGCGGGCCGCATGCCTGGGATTGGTTGCAATCGGCACTCGACCGGCCCTGGAAGCTGTTGCCAACCAACTGCTCGGGGGCGCTGAGGAGCTGCGCCGTTCTGCGGCGGAAGCGCTGGCAAACCATCCCGAAGACGGCTTTCCAACCTTGCGCGAGGGGTCTACGATCGACGATGCCATGGTACGCCGGGCGGTCGTTCACGGCTTGCTGCGGGTGAAGCAACCCTGGGCAGTAGAGATACTGCAAAAAATGCAAGTTGAGGATAAGGTGTGGGTGGTGAAGAATGCCGCCGCACAAGCTCTGGAATCGCTGGGCCTGCCAGATCCGCGCCTGCCGAAAAACCTGCCGCCCCTTACCCAGACTCCCTGGTTGATTACTTATGCGGGCGAGGCGGGGATTGGCGTCGCACCCGGCAGACCTGCATACGAGCTGGTGCTGAGAGCGCTGCGAGAGGGAAATGAAGAACAGCAGCTGGCTGCATTGGATTACCTGCGCCAGTATGGCGATGACAGCGCAGTCCCATCTATCGACCAGGTCGGACGCCGAGCTCCCGGAGATCTGCGCGAAGCGGCATTCAACACCCTCTGGCACCTATCAGCGGCGGGTGTCAACCTCACGGCAGATCAATCTGATTAAATTACATTACAGAACACAGATTACTGGGATAACCGTACTAAACTAGGTGCTCCAGGATGCGCCGGTGAACTGTCTCCGCATCCAAATCCAGGATCGACACCAATTTATCCCGCCCGGTCAGGCCAGCGACAATCTCGATCCTGCTGCGCGGCACGCCGATCACTTCCGAGAGGAATGCCACCAAAGCTTCATTGGCTTTCCCCTCCACAGGTGGAGCCGTCAGGCGGATGCGCACCGTCCCATCGTTGAGAATTTCAGAGATCTCGTTCTTGCTGGAGCGTGGGGTAACCCGCACTGCCAGAGCCGCCCCTTTCTCTCCGCCGTGCAGATGATACATACGCTGGCCCATTATGCCTCCTCTTACAACGTAACCAACAGACCAACCAGCAGCCGGGAGACGATCTGCACCAATATAATCAATACCATGGGACTAAGATCTAACATACCCATAGGCGGGATCAGGCGGCGGATGGGTGCGTACACGGGTTCGAGCAGCCGGTCGAGAGTCTGGCGTACCGGATGGTAGGGCGAAACAAAGTATGACATCAGCGCCTGAGCCAGCACAAGCAGGGTTAGCAGCTGTGACAACAGATTTACAATTGTGATCAAGATCGACACTTAACCCTCGCGTATCTGGTTCAGCCTGGACGTGGTCCCAGGATTGCCTGCCCCACGCGTACAATGGTTGCGCCTTCCTGGATCGCTACTTCGTAATCTGCGCTCATCCCCATCGAAAGCTCATCCCAGCCCACCTGCGGCACCTTCCCCGCCAGATAGTGGCGCAGCAAACCAAGGCGTTTGAAATACGGGCGCGCCAGCTCTGCCTGATCGAAGAATGGCGCCATAGTCATCAAACCGCGCAGCTCCAGATTGGGGAGCATGGAGACCTGCTGAGCTTGCTCGTGCAGCTCGACCCAGTGTTCGTCGAGCCAGGCGGGAAACCCAAACTTGCTCTGTTCGCCGCTGATATTGCACTCCAACAGGACCGGCATACGCAAGCCAAGTTCGCAAGCGAAACGATCCAGACGCTCGGCGAGACGTAAGCTGTCCAACGAATGGACGTATTGGAAGTGCTCACACACCGAGCGCGCCTTGCGGCCCTGGATGTGACCGATCATATGCCATTCAATTTCACGCTCAGCACCCAAGGTGGCAATTTTCTCCGCAGCTTCTTCGACATAGTTCTCACCTAAAATGCGCCCCCCAGCCTGGATGAGCGCCCGGAGGACATCCACTGGATGTCCCTTGGTAACGATTACCAGGCGGATATCGCCAGGACTGCGCCCGGAAGACCGCGCAGCCTGCTCTATCCGTTCCTGCACCCGTTGGATGTTCACCTGGATGGTATCGACCAGAACCGCAGATTCCATCAACACACTCCGTTCACAACCCGATTAAAGCTCCAAAACGACCCGTCTTTCCATGCTCGCCGCGGTGAGAATACCAATCATCCAGGTGGCAGGCTGTGCAGATCCCTGACACCTGAATGTGGCGCACCCCACTCTGCTCCAACAGCAAGCGGTTGGCCTGCCACAGATCGAAGCACAGCGAGCCATTCCGGGAGGTCAGCAGTCCGGCTGCATCCTCCCCAAACGCGCCTCGTACCTGGCTGGCGACATCCGGCCCGATCTGGTAATGGTGCAATCCGATAGATGGGCCGATTCCCGCCTGTATATCCTGCGGGTGCGAGGTGTAGCGCGCCTGCATGGTTTGTACGGCAGCGGAAATTATGCGTTTAATTGTACCCTGCCATCCGGCATGGACCAGCCCCACTACCTGCCGAACAGGATCATAGAGCAGTATCGGCACGCAGTCGGCAAAACGCATGAACAGGGTCACACCCGGCGCATCCGTCAAGATGGCGTCGGCCTGCAAGTGACGCACATCTGGCGGGCGGGGGCGATCGGTGCATACCACCTCAGCGCTGTGCACCTGCCATACATCGTACAGGCTGTCCATCTCACGCCCGATGGTGCGCAAAGCCAGCCCCCGGTTCTCGCGCACGCGCTGAGGATCATCCCCAACCGTGCCGCCCAGGTTCAAGGCAGCCCAGGGAGCCGGACTCACTCCACCCCGCCGGGTGAGAACAGCATGCTGGACAGGGAACTCGTCCAGCAGCTCAAAAGTATAGTAACGCAACAGCCCGGATTGGTGAAATGTCATGCTTTATCCGCAACCGTGGGTTGGACGGCACCTGCCTGGGAGCGTTGGATGCGCGCCTGTTTACGTTGCATGATCTGGCGCGTCTCTGCCATCGTCTCCTCAACCAGAGGATAGCCAAACCAGGCGGTTGTGTAACCAAAGAGAAAACCCGTCAGGGCACGCCAGAACGGTGTGCTCTCCCGGAGAGGCAGGAAATCCAAAGGTGGCTGGCTGAGAAGCTGGCTCAACCCATCGATCCCAATCGGTAGCATGCCGATCAGCAACCACAGGTACCAGGGCAGGCTGTTTAATCTCCTGCCCGTCAAGGCGAAAATGATGCCAAAAAGGAAAATACCAAAATATATGGCGACATCACGCTGGCAGAGCGCGATTTTGAAACCTATGGTTTCATTGCCGACAAAATTACGGGCGGCATACAGGTCTTCTACGCTGCTGGCCTCCCCCATGCCAGTCGCCTGCCCATAGGGGATCAGGCTCTCCACGCCCGCGGACTGGCGCGGGTAGGCGTACTGTTCACCAAACAGGAAGAAAGACCGGTAAGCGAGCTGGTGGCAAACCAAGCCATAGGCACGGTAGATCAGCCGCGCTGGACTATCAATTCCTGCTTTCATTAATAAAGGCGCAAGAACTGGTAACCCAAGGTAGAGGAGGACGACCAGGTTCAAGATGGCGACATAATGGTTCGCAAACCAGCTGGTAAAGCGGTCAGCGCCGGTCCAGCGGCTGGGTAATCCGGGAAGATCATCTACCCGGTCAAGATCATCGATCTGGATCTGCCGGTCGCGAGCCGCTCCCAGCGTCAGCTGCAGCTCCTGGCGTCCGAAGGGGGCTTTGAGCTTATACGGCCCGATTTCCACCACGGGTACTTCAAATCCATAGGCTTTCTGTAAATCTGGATTGGCATCTACGTCGATCTCAACCAGCTGGTGAGGATGCTCATTTTGGAGTGATTCCAGATCGAGCTTGACTTGATCACATAGATGGCAGCCTGCGCGGGTATAAAGGATTACATTGATCAAGGCCCCACCCCCACTTTCGCCAGATACTCCTCCAGTTGGTCCTCGCTCAGCATTCCAATGTGCTGGCTGGAGATCACTCCTTGAGAATCCAATATATAGCTGGTCGGCAGGCCGCGCGGGCGGTACAATGCCTGGATTCTTAATCCTGGATCCAGCACCACCGGGAAAGTCACCTCGATATCTTCCACGAATTTGACAACTTCGCTGCGGGACTCGTCAGCGTTAATGGCGACCACCTCGAAAGCTCCTGGATAGCTCTCATAGTATTTCTGGATGCTGGGCATTTCCACCACGCAAGGTCCGCACCAGGTAGCCCAAAAATTGATCAGCACAGGTTTGCCACGCAGCTCGTTCAAGCTCAAGCTACCGCCATCGATGCGCTCGAGCTCAAAATCAGGCGCTGCAGAGCCGATTTGAGCGACAACCTCATTTTCACCACTGCCCCGAGAAAGCAGCCCACCAGGAAAGCCAGACTGGATTGCCAGCCCGAGGGCCAATCCGAGGGTCAGGCCAAAACCCAGCAAGATAATCCAATTCTTAGAAGCAGCTTTAACCATGCAATTTATAGGCCCAGGTCAACAAAGAAGCCAAACCTGGAAAGGGATTGGAAGGTGCCCAAGAAGAGCATCAAACCGACAATAATCAAGAGCACACCCATGACGATCTCGGCGTAACGCATCACCTTCCCATAGCGGCGCAAGATGGTCGACACCCATCCAATGCCTAGAGCGGCGATCAGGAACGGGATTGCCAGCCCGGCGGAATATGCCGATAGCAGCGCTACACCCCTGGGAACCGAGCCGCCGTTCAGCGCAAAGGTCAAGATTGCGCCAAGCACCGGTCCCACGCACGGCGACCAACCCGCCGAGAAGAATACCCCCATCAGCGCAGACGCGGCGTAGCCGCGCTGGCGGTCCGGCATCGTTTGCGGGCGCAGGTCATACTCAAGAAATCGGATGCGCAGGATGCCGGTCATATGCAGGCCGAATATGACCACCACGATGCCGCCAATCTTTGCCAGCCAGGTGCTCAGGTCATACAAAAGGCCACCTAGGGCAGATACAGCCACACCGAGCAGGATGAAAACGATGCTGAAACCCAATACAAAGGCCAGACCGTGGGAAAACGCCGTCCAGCGGTTTGCTTTGGCGTCCTCCTGGGCATTGGCAATCGACCTGCCGCCCAAATATCCCACGTAGGCCGGCACGAGGGAAAACACGCACGGAGAGAGAAAAGAAGCCAACCCGGCTAAGAAAGCCAGTCCCAAGCCTACATTAGCAAAATTCATGCGCTAGTGTACTCCAAGCTCTACCAGGTAAATCAGGGATCTCTCCCCACAGTCCAATAGCTGCCGGGTCATCCTTCCAATACCTGCACCTTGGATGGAGGGATATCCGTATCCTTGCTGTACAGATCGCCGGGATCATAACCCACAGGCGGGTTGGTCCAGCGGAAGATCCAGCGGGCATCGTCGGGAGCGGCGTTGATACAGCCATGCGACATCAGCTCACCCCCGAAATTGTTATGCCAGAAGGTCGAATGGATGGCGACCCCATCGCTGGAGAAGAGCGCCGTCCATCCAATACCCGGTAAGTCAAAACCGGTGCCCGTCGTGCCGCCGCTCATGTGGGTCGATACCGGCTTGCGCCAGATATTCAAGGTGCCTTTCGGTGTGGCGGATTCGCCCAGGAAATTGCCCTCAGCGTCGTATTGTTTGCCCCCCGAGATGCGGCAGAAATACACTTCACGGCTGCCTTCATAGCAGGATAAGGTCTGGTACCTCTCATCCACGTTGATCACCACGCGCTTATCCTCTACCTCCGGGCTGATCGGCTCAACCTCGTCCTTAGCGAGGGGCCGGAAAGCTTCTCCTGGCGCCCAAATCAAATCACCGTAGCCAAAGCGCTCGTTCACCCGGTACCAGGTTTTCCCATCTTCGTCTTGTTTGATCTGGTCAATCCACAAAATCTGGCTGTAATACAGGCGCAGCGGTAAACCGGCATCCATGCGAGCTTTAAATCCCGGACTTTTCGGCTTATTATCCAGCAGGATATCGACATAGGGCACGCTCACTTCGACCCACATGCCTGGTCCCAGGCTTGTATCGGGCAGGCTTTTCAGCGGCTGGTTGGGATGGTTGCGCACCGGCTGCAGCTCGGAAGCCCAGACGAATCCATCCGGGATTTCGACCCAACGCTGCTTATAGCGGAACGGGTGCCGCCCGGTCAGCTCGCGCAGCCAGGGGACAATATCGTCGTCATACAGTGTGCCAACGGTGGTCGAATCGATATCTGGACGCGATTTCATATCCACCCTGGCAAATGCACGCCCCAGGCGCTCGTATTGGGGAAATTCTTCCATAGCAAAGACCCGACGCCACGGCTGCAAACCCAGGCTGCCCAATCCTAATGCTGCCAGCTTCAGGAACTGACGGCGATTCAAAGGTTTTCGAAGCGAATGCATCCAGCAAGCTCCCCATAAAGCCTTGCGAAGGATGCTATCGACCTACCTTCGCAAGGCTTTTTATCAGAGACCGGTTAAGCATACCCGGAAACAAAATGCGGGTCAATAGGATTTTATTGTGGGGCGATTAACATTTGGTGAGTGTAATATCTACACCTTGATCCTGCGCAGGCGCAGGCTGTTGGTAACCACAAAGACAGAGCTGAAAGCCATCGCCCCAGCCGCCAGCATTGGATTAAGCAATCCCACGGCTGCCGCCGGGATCAGGATGACATTGTAAAAGAACGCCCAAAACAGATTTTGCTTGATCGTGCGCAGTGTGCGCCTGGATAGATGGATGGCGCGCGGCACGCCGCGCAAGTCGCCGCTGATCAAGGTGATCGGTGCAGCCGCCATGGCTACATCGGTGCCTGATCCAATGGCGATGCCCACATCGGCTTGCGCCAGGGCAGGGGCATCATTGATGCCATCGCCAACCATCGCCACCACCTCGCCTATCTCCTGCAGCTTCTTGACTTCAGCCGCCTTACCTCCCGGGAGCACATCTGCCATGACCCGATCCACGCCTACCTCGGCGGCGATGGCCTGTGCAGTTTGAAGATTGTCGCCGGTGATCATCGCCACCCGTAAGCCCATACGGTGCAGGGCGGTAATAGCATCCGCCGAGCCTTCCTTGACAGTATCGGCTACGCCGATCACTCCCTGGACCACGCCATCGATGGACACCAGCACAGCCGTCTTGGCTTCGGACTGCAGGCGCTCTGCAACGGGCTGCAAGCCGTTCAGCCCCAGGCCATAGGCCTGCGCCTGGCGAAGGCTACCCACCCGCACTGTATGGCCATCCACCTCAGCTTCCACACCTTGCCCGACCTCCGCAAGAAAATTCTGCGGAGAGCTGAGCGCCAGTTCCCGGTTGCCGGCTTCTGCCACAATGGCCTCACCCAGGGGATGCTCGGAGCCTTTCTCGACCGAAGCCGCCAGCCTGAGCAGCTCCATCGCCTGAGCATCACGCTGGCTTGCTGAGTTCTCAGCAGTCTGGGCGGTGACGATATCAGTCACCGCGGGCTGGCCGCGGGTGATTGTCCCGGTCTTATCCAGGACTACCATGGTCAGGGCGCCGGCGCGTTCCAGGGCCTCGCTCGAACGGAACAAGATGCCGATCTCAGCTCCCTTGCCGGTGCCTACCATCACCGCCGTTGGAGTCGCCAGACCCATGGCACACGGGCAGGCGATCACCAGCACTGCAACCATGTTGATCAGCGCACGGGTAAACTGGCTCACATCTGCACTGGCAGAGGATGGGATGATGAAATACCAGATCAGGAATGTCAGCACGGCGATCAGGATCACTGCCGGCACGAAGACCGCCGAGACGCGATCCGCCAGCTTCTGGATGGGTGCTTTGCTGCCCTGGGCATCCTCCACCAGGCGGATGATCTGCGCCAGGGCAGTCTCTTTGCCGACCTTTGTGGCTTCGAACTTCAGTAATCCCAGCTTATTGAGCGTGGCGCCGATCAGCGCTTCGCCGGGGCTCTTTTCTACCGGCATCGATTCACCTGTGAGCATCGATTCGTCTACGGAGGAGCGGCCCTCGATCACCACTCCATCGACAGGGATTTTCTCACCCGGGCGCACCATAACGATATCGCCTACCCGCACATCATCGACAGGCACTTCGAGCTCCTGACCCTGGCGCAGGATGTGCGCCGAGCGCGCCTGCAGGCCCATCAGCTTCTTGATGGCTTCGCTGGTGCGTCCTTTGGCGCGCGCCTCCAGGTACTTGCCCAGCTTGATCAGTGTGATGATCACTGCCGAGGTTTCAAAGTAAACATGCCCATCGATCCAGCCAAGAGTGACCGGCAGAGAGTACAGGTATGCCGCGGATGAACCCATGGCGATGAGCACATCCATATTGGCTGAGCCATTGCGCAGCGACTTGTATGCGCCGACGTAATACTGCCAGCCGACGTAGAACTGGACAGGCGTTGCCAAAGCGAGCATCATCCAGTTAGTCCACGGCGCGTGCGCCCAATGACCCAGCAGGTCCAGGTCACGTGCCATGGAGAACAGGAATAGCGGCAGGGTAAAGGCCAACCCGATCATCAAGTAGCGACGCTGCTCGGCGATCTCGCGCTCTCGGGCGATACGCTCGGCATCATCGGCTTCGCCCCCGGTCTCGAGGGCCTCAAAGCCGGCAGATGCGATAGCCCGGCGCAGGTCCGCCTGGCTGACTGCGGTTGGGATATAGCGCACACGCGCTCGCTCAGTGGTGAAGCTGACCTGGGCTTCCAGCACCCCGTCCACCAGGCTGAGAGCTTTCTCAAGCCGGCGGGCGTCGTTATCATCGCTCATGCGGCGGATGATCAGGTCCGCTTCACCGCTGGCAACGCCGTAACCGGCGCGCTGGATGCGCGCCACAAGGTCCGGCAGACCAGCCAGCTGCGGATCGAATTCCACCGTGGCTCGCTCGGACGAGAGATTGACCATCGCCGACTGCACACCGTCCACCTTTTTTAGATTGCGTTCGACGGTCGCCACGCAGTTGGCGCAGGTCATGCCGGTGACAGGAAGGGTCACCTGTTTTGTCTGGGTCATTCACTCCTCCAGATGTCGGTTCAGGCGTGCTTTGTACCCGGATTCAGGCAGCCACAGGATAGTTGATCTCTGCCAGCAAGGCTTTGATCTTTTCTTCGGTCGCAGGCGGCTCGAAGGTGATCACCGTCTCGCGGCTTACCATGTCCGCTTTCACGGATTTCACGCCTGCCATCTCGCCGATTTCGGTCTGAATGGTGTGTACACAGTGACCGCAAGAAATGTTTGGGATCATATAGGTTACAGTCGTCATGTCGTCCTCCATATTGTTGGATTGAAACAGCAGATTGGGGTATCCCTTGACCGGGATTGTTGGATTCAAGAACGCTTGGTCTCGGCAAAGACTTCGGCAATCTCGTTAAGCACCCGCTCGCGCTCCGCAGGGTCGTCGCCGCGCACTGCAGTGATCAAGCAAGAATGCAGGTGCTCTTCCAGGATCAAGTTGGTTATCTTATCGAGAGCAGCCTGAACAGCCTGGATCTGGCGGATGATGTTGATGCAGTAGGTCTCTTCTTCGACCATGCGCTCGATGCCGCGGATATGTCCTTCTACGGTTTTCAAACGGCGCAGAGCAGAGTCATGTTTCATATCTAATAATCTCCAAGTACCCCCACCCCCCCGGGAGGGGTACTTGGATGATATCACACATCAATCCTCTCTGTCAAGAGGACTTAGAATTATTCCCCGATAGCTGCAAATGCAGCCTCGAACTCTTCAGCAGGCACGAAACCCTGCCACTGCTCCAGAACAACCCCCTGACCATCTAGCAAGAAGAAGAACGGATCGATGCGGCCGCGAATTAACGACTTGAAAAGGCTGTTGGCGGGGTCATCGATATCCAGGTAGATAAAATTGATGCGTTCCTTATAACGGTCTTCAAGTGCATGCATCACTGGCGCCATGCTGCGGCTGGTAGGGGTATCATAGCTGAAGAATTCGACCAGCTGCGGCTGTCCCGAGATGATTTCAAACTGGCGCGGATCAGTAGCCTGGATGCGCGCTCGTACAACCAGGGGTGTGGTGGTTGGGGTCAGAGCGGCAGTTGGTCCAGGCGTGCCGGCAGTGGGGGTAGGACCACCCGGGGCAGGCTGCGTAAACGTGGGCTGACCAGGGCCTGGGTAGGCGGTGGGTCCGGCAGGTGGGGGAACCGTAGGCGGTCCACCTGGACCGGGGTAGGGGCTGGGCGTCGGATTGGCTGGTTGCGTGGGCGTCGGCAGCGGCGTCGAAAGGCCGGCAGTGGGGGAGGCAGCCGCAGGGCCGGGCGCGGCGGTTCCGGCTGCCGGGTAGGGTGTGCCCGATGACGTGGTCGCGGTTGGCAAAGCTGTATCAGGTCCTGGATATGCGGTACCGGACGAGGTAGTAGGCGTGGGGGTGGCAAATCCTGGGGCGGGATAGGGTACGACCCCTGCCTCGGTGGGGGTCTCCGTGGGTAAGATTGCCGTCGGTGTCACGGGTTCAGGCGATTCTTCAGCCGGCGATGGACTTGGGGAGACGGTCAAACGTGGGGTCTGTGAGGCAGTGACTGCGGGAGCTCGCGTTTCAGAGGGACGGGGAGTTGGACTAGGCTCCTGTGTCCGGCGGCAAGCGCTCATTATCAGTCCACTGAAGAGGATGATCGCCGCTGCCCGCAGGAGTATGTGTCTGGTCAAGATATTGCTCCTCTCTCCAAAATTCAACGCAAAAGATCATAACATCGAAATCCTGCCTGTCAAGCGCTGGCAGAGTCCACGCGCTGGCAGAGTCCACCCCACCAATTTCACCCGGTGCAGGGCGATCCCAATTGCGGTTACTATTGGTATGCATAAAGACCATGATGTCACATGGTCATTACAAATTCCCGAATGGAAGGCACTATCCACAATAGACTAATACCCGACCCCGGGGCTTTTGCAACCTTTATTACCCTTTTTAAATAACAGGAGTTTAGAAGCTCACCCTGTTTATGTTGGTTTTCAACCCGAGTAATGGCCCGAAAACCGACGCAGGTACGATGAACTCTAAACTCCAGTACATAACGAACAGAAGTTTTGTTCCTGCTCTAACCTCCCACGATCAGGCTTTGGATACAAGCAATGGCGTTGTTCGCATCTGTGATCAACAGTGCTGCATCTTCTGGGCTGATCTTTGGTTTTGGCGCAGCTGCCAGCTTCTCCACGGACCTACGGAAATCGACCAGTTTATCAATCGCATCCTGGTATTTACCTTCATCCAGCTTAGTGGACGCGCCAGTTAGCTTCGATTGGAGACTGGCTCGCGTTTGTTCTGGATTATTTCCGCCAAGGGTCACTCCAGCAAGATCGCTGGAGGTCTGATCGATAAGGACCTGGCAATCCGATATCGTTTCTGCTCGAGCAGAGGAATAGAAGAGGCCCGCAGCCAGCATGATGATCACGAGCGCCAGAGTGGTCGGTTTTTTCATAGTATCTCCTTTCACCTATTCATGACTTAACTGATGTATATCTGTGATTGCGAAGACTTGTTCGCTTGAAGAGATATACGGATAGACAAACTGGTTGGATTTACCAGTAGAGCATATCGGCCGTTGAGTATGGCGTAGAGGCAATCCACTCCTCTGTAACCGCCATCCTCACGCCGACATTATACATTTCCTTGATCATTCCTGCCGCGGTCATTGGGAGGCGATCTTTGCCGAATCAATCTCCCAGCCAATAGGGATGGAGATTGCTTCGTTGCCACGCTCTTCAAACAGACGAATTTTTGTGATTGGTAACTTATTCCGTATTCACGTTAGCCTGGGTCAGTAAAATTGGGCCGAGACCAGCTCACCCCACAAGCCAATTTACCCATCCTGTGAGGAAGGGATTCCGCAATAACTCAGGGGACTAAAAGTCAACTCAAGTAGCAGGGCCAACTCAACTCAATCGTCAAGCGACACCTCCGAGGGTAAATTAGGTTTACCCAAACCAAAAGCCCAAGGAGGT
>Ga0105100_10000212_pt1 | contig 33977 bp, 22 predicted proteins | sample PPLLak12cMay2015_2_FD_87033 | JGI IMG/M metagenome (GOLD analysis project Ga0105100, IMG submission 87033) | Freshwater sediment microbial communities from Prairie Pothole Lake near Jamestown, North Dakota, USA - PPLs Lake P8 Core (1) Depth... | ecosystem: Environmental > Aquatic > Freshwater >... | reverse complement strand
TGCGATAAATCCAAGGGTTGCTTCCGAATGTCGCGACAAATGACGTATCTCCTTGCAGGTCAATAGGATACAGCAGTTCTTAGCCTCGTGTTCTGTACAGATTCTTATGAGGAACCAAAAAATGGTTCATAAGTTTTCACAAATCACAATATACAATTAACCTCTTGTCATAGCCGCACCGCATTTGGGACATTGCATTTGATTGCATGGTTGCCCTGCTGTGTGCGGTGTCTTTTGGCCGCAACTGGGACAGACACAATTTCCGCCTGGTCCCGAAGCAAAGGGACCGCCCATGCGACCACGTCCTGATCCTGCCTGTCTTGGCGTTCCTCTACCAGTTCCCGGTCACTGAACTGTGCTTCATTAAATTGGACAATTGGAGTCTGGCTAAGCCCAATGCTTTGGCAGATCAATCCGAGTATCGTAACAAGAAGCAGTAGTATGCGAGACATAATCGATTCATTTCTCTTGTTCCGGAGTCCCTTTATCGTTTGGGTTCTCCAATATAGTAAAACCGGTTTGAACGGTATCCACAAGGGCTATAATACTACCACAATCCAATCCTTTGTCACGGGGCATCCGCGGTTATATTGAAACAATATATGTTTTATGAGGCGAGGCAATGAATGTGACTTCGGGGACGGGGACATCTTTTTGAAGAAATTTAACGTTTTCGCCGTTGCTTTGGACTTTGACTTTTCCCTTTTGACCTGGGAAAATCACTGTGAATTCCCGCTCGAATACCGTTCGTACCTCTAACGATTTATCGGAAGGATAGCTTAATTCTAGCTTGCCAAGTTTTAAGCGTCGCCCTTTGGCATCTGGAGGCACTACAATAGTTCGGTAATCTTCCTGAATTCCATAAACATTGTGAACAACCATACTCCATATAGTCGGTCCCCAGCAATAATCGGGCACGCCCAGCGGGACGCCTTTTGTTCCATCATAACGCTCAAACGATTGGCCGTCATGTTTTTCCACCAATTGCAGCATCTTGTCAGTTAATTCTCTGGCAATGTCATAATATCCATATCGATTCAAGCCCAGGGTAACCAGGTAATTAGTAGGCGGCCACATATCACCTCGCCAAAAACCTTTCGGATCGAAGGTAGGTTCATCCATGGCAGTAGTCGTTACCGGATATTGGGGCCACCATTGATTAGGGTCTTTCAACTGTTTTGCCAAGTGTTCGGCTTGTTCGGGTGATGCCGCCCCACAAGTAAGAGTAAGAAACCCTTGAATGGTGCGTACGGGAATCTTTTTATCGCTGTCTCTGTCGAGGCTATAAAAGAATTTTGTTTTCGGATCCCACATTTTCTTTTGCATCGCGGAGATTCGTTTGGCAATGTTTCTTTCATATTTTCCCGCCATTTCCAGGCGCCCTGTTTTTTGTGCCAACTCGACCATGGCCCGTTCAGACATCAACAGGAAACATGTTTGCTCGACTCCCTCGATATTCCCATACCAGGGGCCCCCGGAATCCCGACGAGGATGTTTAGTCAGCTTCAAATTATCAAGGGTTGCATGACGATCAAATGTCTCAAATCGAGCCGTCTGAACGATGTCTGCGATACTGCACTTTTTATAGGCGCCATATTCGATCAAGCCATCATTATCCGTGTCACGTTCAGTCGAGTACCAATTCATAAAAGCGTCTAAATATGGCAGGCACAACTCAAGTAACTCAGGGTCGTTTGTCTGTTGAAAAACTTTCTGACATCCCCACCCCAAAATCGGAATCTGGGAAAACCCCCCATACGGTAGTTCAGGCTCGATCGTACAAGGTACCATTCCGTAGCGATATGATCCTTTGGGAGCCTCAGGATTGTTATCAATGACATTCCAGTAATTGTGGAAAACGTCACGCATAAGCGCGTCGTCATCGAGAGGCGCCCAGGCATTGAGGATAAACATCGTATCCCATTGTAACTGGCATTTTCCATAAGATGAATCATCTATTCCGGATATCGAAAACCATCGATACGGCAGACCAGGCAGCTTCGGCTCCCACAGCTTATCAAACAGGCATTTCTCATAAAGGCTGTGGGCCAAATCAGTAAGTTTCCTATCTTCCGTATTGATACATTCGGGTAAGTTTTCCATGGCATGGCGTATGGTTTTTTCAGAAGGGGTGAGTTTGTCACCGGCAGCATCTTCTTGATTACCAAAGAGGACACTACCAAACATGCACATAATAACTACGGTAAACCACAAAAAAATATCCACCTTATTTAACATGACACACCTCTTTTGTAACCGTTCAGGCCATTAGGGTCTGACTTTCCAGTTTGGCCAGCCAACACAACCAGCCGTAAAACAACAACTTACAATTAATATACCCTATTCTCGCATCGATGTCAAGGATGTTTTTTTTGAAGCCCAGGGCCGCGAATGTTCGATAACATTACTATTGGCAACAAAAAGTATAAGCGACGGATTACTCAACTGGAAACTGAAAACGCGGCCTTGAAGAAAGTCGAGGCAAAAAACTGGACCAGGTCCGTGTTCAGCAAATTGTCGAACTTCGCGATGACCCCCTGATTGTCATCGAATATCGTTTGCATGGCTATATTTGTCCCCGCTGCGGCCAGATCGTTTGGACCAAACTTCCTGATGGTGTCATCGAAGGACAATTGTTCGGATCCATTATAGGTTCTACGTTGGCGTTCGGAGGATTCATTTTAATCCATTCGTTTTTCATACGCCTGGTAGAGCAGGTCCAGTTCGGTTTCTTTCTCATTATACTGCTGCTGAAGTTCCTTAAACTGTTGGAGATTCTTATAGATTAGGGGATCGCCAAAGCGTTCTCTCGTATCAGCCAATTTATGTTCCAGGGTCGTTATCATTTCTTCGATCTGTTCGACGGAATATTTGTTGAATCGTTTGAGTTTTTCGGGCGTTTTCGCCCGTGGGGCGATCTGGGATCGGACGGCACATCGTTTTCTGGAGCCGCAGGTGGCTGCTTTTTCCTTTTGCTGCCATTCCTCCCGTCGTTTTTGCACCAGGGAAACATAATAGGAATATACGGGTTTAACGCCGACAAATTCGGTTTTGCCCAGGCAGCGTTCTCCCAGTTCGTCGGAACCGATTACCAGCAGCGTATCCACGACGCGGTCCAGAAAGTACCGATCATGGCTGACAACAATCATGGTGCCGCCATAGTCTTCCATCGCGACCTCGAGCATCTCGCGACTGGCAATATCGAGATGGTTGGTGGGTTCATCCATGATGAGAACGTTGGATTCTGCCAGGACCAATCGACAGATCATGAGTCGATTTTTCTGTCCACCGCTTAACTCGCCACATTTTTTGGATACGTCCTCGCCCGTGAATAAGAAGGCGCCCAACCGATTGCGTACCTGTTCCGCAGAAAGGTTCGGATTTACTTTCCATGCCTCATCGAGTACGCTTTGGGATTCATCAAGAACGTCGCCATGTTGGTCGAGATATCCCACGGTGAGATTATTTACCGGGCGAATGCTGCCCGCCGACGGTTCCAGTTGACCCAGGGCCAAGCGTAAGAAGGTGCTTTTGCCAGTGCCGTTGGGGCCGGTAATCCCAAGTCGTTCCCCGCGGAGCACATCCAACGTAAGATTCTCAAATAGAGTTAAATCGCCAAAGGATTTCGATACGTTCTGACATCGCAGTACCAGTTCGCTGGTTGGTCCGATTTTGCCGAACGAGAAGTTGATCGTCTTCTGATCCGAGGGTTTATCCAGGAAATCAGGATTTTCTTTGAGCAAGCGGTTCAGTCGTGTTTTCCGACCGCGTGCCGTTTTTCGCATTCCCTCCTGGTCTTTATTGCGGGCGATGAAATCGCGTGTGCGTTCAACCATTTCCCTGCGTTTGACGTATTCGCGTTGCTGCTGAAGTCGCACGGTTTCTTTGGTTTGCACATAGTTGCTGTAATTGCCGTTCCAAACGTGCGCCCGGCGATTTTCCACTTCGATGATTTTTCGCGCTACGTTATCCAATAAACAGCGGTCGTGACTGATGATGACGACGGCGCCGGGGTAGTTGGTGAGGAACGTTTCGAGCCATTCAGTTGCCTGCAGATCCAGATGATTGGTCGGTTCATCCAGAAGCAGCAGGTCGGTCTCCTGCATAAGTACCTGGGCCAGTCCCAGTCGGGACAATTGTCCGCCGCTCAGCGCCGTCGTCTGCGTCTGAAAAAGATCGGGTTCAAAGCCCAAACCTGCCAAGGTGGTCTGGATATGAATTTCGTAATCATAACCACCGGCGATTTCGAATTCATGGCAGAGTCGGTCGTACTGTTTCATTTTGGCTCGGAGGAGTGACCCGGTCAAGGTAGCCATAGCATGGGAAACGTTCTGTATCTCCCGTTGTAGCCTGAAGATATGATCGACAGAAGCGTGCATTTCTTCCAAAACGGTACGGTTGCCGTGGAATATTGCTTCCTGCGCCAAATACCCGATACGCAATCCTTTTGTTTTGGTAATTTCCCCCATGTCGGGCTTGATATCGCCAACGATGAGCTTGAGAATGGTACTTTTCCCTGAGCCATTGGCTCCGACCATCCCGACTTTTTCACCGGAATGGAGTTGAAGATTCATACGGTCCAGAACCATTTCCGCACCGAAAGTTATTTGTATGTCCTGCATCGTTACAAGGGCCATGCATTCAATCTCCCAGGTATCCTGGGTAGAGCAAACGACGACTCGAAAAACGTATCCGGGGATCGCCTGCAATCCACAAAGAACTATACTATCATTTATTGTATTGAGATTCAATCCCAATAGAGAAGATACTGATATCGGAATGGCATAAAAAGGATGGATTAACGAAAATGAAGACTCTGCTCTTACCTATTGGCAAACCAGACGCAGTAGTCTTTTACCGAAGTGTAATTCGGAGATTTCTTATCCCGCACCGTCAGGCCACACAGCGGGAAAATGAATCGCTGCTTCCCACAAGTAACGTCCACGAGAATACCATAGTGTTCATTCGCTTCGGTAATTTTATGAACCGTTACTTTGTCACCGCAGCCCAATGGGCCTCTGTCTTGCGGTTCGCTTACTTCGGCCTCAAATGGGAACTTGAGCACTTGTGATAAATGGCTATCCCACGCCTCAACTCTATCATCAGCGTCGGCAATAACCTTGAGAATGCGCTCACCTTCTTTGCCTCTACCAAGCCAAAAGAACTTGCTCTCCATTTGCTCTCGTATATCGTCAGCCGTTGTTTCCAAATCTCTCGACGAAGCTGGTTCAACCTCATTTAGTGACAGATACATCTCGGCCCAGTCCAGCCCATCTTCCTCGCTTTGCCTGATGTATTCAAGTGGCAGTTGCTTCAGGGTGATACTGTCCCAGCGAATTCCAATGATGTCATCACCTTCTTCTACATCGAAAATTCTTCCCTGCCAGCCGCTTATGCACACGGAATCATCATCAGGGCACATAATACCTTCTTTAACCTTCACTGAATCGCCTATGCTGAATTTCATCGCCGTTCTCCCTTACAAATACCAGCGAAACCTCTACTACCAAAAGATAAGTGACTGCTGTAAGCCCTTATTCTACAGAATATTATGTCAACAAAAGAGCCTCGAAGGGCAGAATATTGGCACCCAAAATCCATGCCTAACCTTTTGCCAATCAACTCCAGGGATGATTATGATACAAAGACGAGCGTTTCTCAAGCAAAAAAACTCAGTTCGATCAGAGGCAAATGTTGTAAACCCGGTTCAGCCTGATATAATGCTGTGGTTACAGCAGTGTGTATGGAAAAAGCTGCGAAAAAAAAACCTCGTAAAAAACAGGCAGTAATTGCCACTGATTTATAAAATGATAAACCTTAATCCCGACAGACATATCACTGTTACTCTCAGTCCACAAGACCAATCGCTCCTGCTGGAACAATCTGTGGCAATTGATGAATGGATATTGACAAGAGTACGTAAGTCCAAACACAGGTCAAAACGCGGCAAATTAACGCTTTCTGTGTCTGAGAGCGAATCTCTGTTGGATGCGATTGCCTACGAAATCAACCATGCCGACAACGAAAGACAAAGAGCGGCGTTTGAGAATCTTCATAATTGCCTGGCTAACAGCTTCAACCACTCCACATCCGAAACAGACCATCACTTGCCGCATAAGCTAATGACTGGTCCGATGGAAGACCTATCTGCTTTTCTGCAAGGGAAATCATTCGGCAGCCTTGAAGAACTCAACCTTGCATTAAGAAAATTGACGAATGTCCATAACCGTCAGGCTGACTCTGAAATGGGAGGTTTGTCACCGAATCAGGTTACACAATTGATTCATTTAGCCTGGGACAATCCCAATAATCCTATAGAACTCAATGATCAGTTGTCTCTTTCTGATTTGCAAAACGCCAGGTTTCTGTTGAACGCCCGCATATTCCTTCAAACCCTTCAGTCCAGCGAAAGCCCAACTGCTACAGCTAAAGGGAATCTGAATCGCAAATTCGTTAGCCAAATGCTCGAAAAAATGCACCGGCCGGATGATTTTCTCGAACAACTCCGCAAATATAATAAGGAAGTAAAATGAGCGAAAGTTACAAAAGTCACGTAACATCCATTTGGATGGGGTCGCTGGCACAGAACCTAATTGGAAAACGGCAAAACAGCAAACCCTTAATTCGAACACGTTCTGCTCCTGCCGGGCAAAATGAATTCATGATCCCGGCTAATATGCAGAACGTTTTTGATGAGATCACACAATTGACAGATACTTTTTGCGAAAAGTTTTTGAACAATGAATACGGTTGTATTTGCAGGAAGCTTACCGCTGCACTATGCCGCAAACGCCCATCACCATTGCTAAAAGGCAAAATTCTAACGTGGACGGCAGGCATTGTTTATTCGGCTGGATGGATAAACTTTCTTGGCGACAAAAACCAATCGCCCTATATGAGTACAAAGGAATTGGCTGAAAACTTTGGAGTTGGGTTGAGCACCATGCAGGGCAAAAAACTTCAAATCCAGAACGCCTTGAACCTGATACCGCTTGATCCCGACTATACGCTTAGCAGCCGCCTTGCGGAAAACCCTTTGGTTTGGATGGTGGAAGTGAACGGTTTTGTCATGGATATGCGAACAGCCCCGCCTGAGTTCCAGGAAGCGGCTTTTAAGAAAGGGCTGATACCGTTCATTCCAGAGGATAAAAAAAAGCCTAAGCAGGAAGAGATAGAAACATTGGAATTCCCCTCACAAAAAAAGAGAACTGCTCAATCGAACAACGATCACAAAGCAATATATGATGGACCAACCCTATTTGACGGATTGGAGGAATAATGGGCATGTATTGCTTCAGTCGGACTTGGACATTCCCTGAAATTTAGTTAATCTTTATGATTTGCCAAAAGCAAATCAGATAAAATTAGGTGTAAACAATTAAACGCGTTTGTCCAATTCACGCTCAACCAGTACAACCATAAATGTACCCTTTCATAGTTATAGACATTTTCATTCCTTACTCAGCCGATAACTCCAACTGTCGCCATTATCTTCAATCTTTTTTGCGTAGCATGTTTCCCTCTACTGACCAGATACGGGACATTTACTTTGCGGTTTCTGCCAGAATCCCATCAATGCGGGCTTTGTAGCCTTCTATACTGCGGTCGGTCAGTTTCAGGCCGTTGATCAGGATGGTGGGAGTGCCGCTGACGTTGCATTTACTGGCTTCAGCCTTATCTGCTTTGAGTAATTCGTTGATAGTTGCCTCGCTGGCCATAGTCTTGTCGAACGTGTCCATATTCAGTTCCAGCCCCACAGCATACTCCCGCAATTGAGCAATATCAAGTTCCTTGGGGGCATCCATGATCATCTGGTGCATCATCCAAAAAGCATCAACACCGCGCTGGCGCAAGGCCAACTCCGTTGCCGCATGTACAGCCGGGGCATTTTTGTGAAAGCTCAGTGGATAATGCTTGAACACCAGCCGCACCTGATCGGGATATTCGTCCAGAATCTTCTGCAATTTTGGAAATTCACGCACGCAATATGGACACTGAAAATCAGAGAATTCCACGATTGTTACCGGTGCATCCTTTGGCCCCATGATAGGCGAATTCGCGAGGGATACATCATAAACAGTGGTGTCGGGCAGGCGTGTATTCTTGGAATTGGCCTGCACTGCTCTTTTAGCTGGTTTTGCATCATCAGCAAAGTCACCTGCCCATTGGGCATCGATCATATACGAATGGGTTGCAATCATCTCTTTGGAAGATGAATCGCGCATAAAAACGCGTATTTCGTCTATGACTTTTGGGCTTTGATAGTAACACCAGCCGGTAACGATACCTTTGCTATTATTTTCCTTAGATACGGTCTCTAAACGGTGTGCTTGGTAGCCTTGCAACGGCTTACCGTTGCGATAAGGCCGGGTCCAGACCTGAACCGGCTTCGATGTGGGTGGTTCAAAATGAATTACCACTACTAGCTTTTCCCCCAAGCCCAGTACCGCCGGGGTGGCCGGTTCAGTGGCAATCACCGCCAGCGGTGTTCCCGCTGATATTCTTCCTCCTCCAGATTGGGTCTGTTTACATCCGAGTAAGCTGATGCTTACACAGAAACACAGAGCGAATAGACATCTTCGTAACGAAACATTTAGGTTAAGTTTTGGTCTGCAAATCATGTATACTCCCAAGCCGCAAATTCTATAACGGCTACTTGATATATTAAACATATCAGAGCAGTTTAATTGTTTCTTATCTCATTAATACGGGTTTCTAATTGGGATGACGGAGAAAAGTGATCCACTAATTCCTTCAAGCTTTCATCCGAAATATTAATTCTATTCTGTCGAAGCTCTTGCATTTTTTGACCTGAAGACTCATTAGATTTGAGAATATCAAGCATGACAGGTAATTTTTCTTTTATTGATTTTTTTGACAGCCGTGTTCTACCACCTTTGCCTGAAAAGATAAAGCAAGCTTCTTCTTGTAAAGCTTCTAAATAATGTGTTCTTTCAGTTTCCACACATTGGAGCACGCTGGCTTTATCAAATTCTATCTTTCTGCCCCTCATGTAAATCAATGACTGCGAAACACTTAGGCCTTCTGTTGTAGTAAGATGAAGAATATGAGGACGCTTCTCGTCAATTTTCGCCTCTGTTACAAAAGGAAGATTTCTGTAAACTTGCTCCATTAATTCTCTTTCTTCATTTCGATTGTGCTTATATATGTACGTGTGTTTTCGTAATAGATAATCGTTTACAATCTCATCATTTATAGAGGATTCATTATTGATTTCGGCTGGAAGATCAGGATCTGTAATGCCAGCGTACTCCTTTACAGGCCATTCCATTGGTCGCCTAATCATTTTTCCATTTATGAACAGACCTAATCCTCTACGTTCAATGCGAAAGGGAGTTTCCACGTATTTGCCATTCAAGAATACTATGCCTTTATCAATTGGTTCACTGAAGTTCGAGCCAAATTCGTCAATTCGTAACAACGCGCTTGATAGTTGTTCCAATTGGGCAGTTAAAATCACTGTAATGCTGAAATTGTCGACAAAATCCCCAATATCAATAAAAAGATGCCAATTGTGGGGCTGTAAATATTCAAGCTTATCTTCTCTTGAGTTGTTAGACAGAAGAAACTTTATAATACTAGGAAAATCATACGCCATAGTATAAGGAGATAATTTTATATGTCCACCTCTACTAGAAAATAAATAACCATAGCTTCTGCTTAAATACTTCTCATAAATATTTCGAGTTGCCTCCAAGGCCCTGAATGTTTTTTGGCGTTCTAATTCATTCAAGTCGTTTGGATCTTCTTTCAGGATCAAAAGGCTTTTGCCCGGATGTCGTGTAGGATTGTTAATTTTTTTGTCATTTATGAATAATTCCAACCCTTTTCTTGACACCATATATGGCGGCTCAAGGTACTGTCCATCTAGGAACACATAACCATTACTAACAGAAATCCCTTCTGTAATACCGAGTTCATTGACATATGAATCCGCCATTAATTCATAATCAAGAACTGATAAAACATTCACGGCCAGCATTAAAAATAGCGTTACACGATTCATTATATGTATCTCCTATGTCAACAAGTATTGAATTTTGCCACATAACTAGTATGGCCACGTACGATCATCCTTGCTTGGCTGGATGCGATTACCATCTATTTCTCTTCCTCCATCCGGATCTTTATTTTTACAATTATCCGCCTCGGCTTTCATCGTAGTGGCTGTACCACTTGTTTTATCAAAATCAAAGCCCAAAAGGTATTCCCCGTAGGCGGTTCCGGTCCCGTCTTTTCTTGTTGATGCCCCCCAGCGATGATCATTAGTTGGTCCGCCCCCCTCGCAGGTCAAAGCGGTGTTTGCCCCGATGGTATCATCCATGTAGGTGTCGAAGATGATACAACCCCAGCCGTACCTGTTGCCTGGATTAGCATCCGGCCAGACCGGATCATCTCGCATAGGCGCTGGGCACAAAGTCGTCCAGTCATTACCATGCATTCGAGTATTTGCTGAAAAACCCCCTGCATTCCAAGCTTCACCTGTAGTTCTTCTTTGACCTGCATCCCAAGAACCATTCATTCGTTTTAATAACCGCTCATTCGTACTTTTAGCCTCTACTTCGTCTGTCGGATCCCAATATCCTACTCGCCAGCGACCTCCAGCAGCCTCCTTGACTGCCGCTATACTACCGCCTCCCTGAGCTGAGTAGCATATTGACCATATAGCTATCGCTTTATTTGTATCTAAAGTAGCTGACCAATTAGCTGCAAGCCAGCCACTCTCGACCTCTACAGAGTGCACAAAATTTCCAAGGGAAACAAATCGCACAGTAGTCATATTCGCTTCGCCTGCGCGCCAAGTATCACACGCCACATCTCCTACACCTACGGTACCATCAGCATATACAGCATAATGATATCCAAGTCCACCATGTGAAATAACTGTAAATGCGCCGCAATTTCGCATATTTCGATAATTTGCAGGAGTGCAATCGTTAAAATCTACATTCTGAGCGTCATCTGTATCTTCATACCAATGTGTATCGAATTCTTGCACATCAATCTGGTCTTCAAACATTTGGCCATCATCTGTTCCTAGATTAGGATGAGATGACCAAACATATGATATGTCTGCCTTTGCCGGCGCCCAGGAAATTGTCTCCGTAATCAGAGTCCTCACTTCGTCTTCTGCTACTTTCAAGGCATTCTGGTCTTTATATTCCAAAGTAATATCCACTTTCGCACCTTTTGTGGTACCATCGATCCACAGACTTTGCGGTAAAGTTGCTGAGTTATACGTTGCTGGTAAAGGCACTTCCGCACCACCTGCATCTGAAGTCCATATCTTAATCCCACCTGCAGATTTTGTCAAGCTAATTTCACTGTTTTGAAGGGCCGGTTCGACCTTCAACTTAATCTCTTTTCGATAATCATAAGCAGGTGTGATTCCCTCGGGAGTATCTCCGGCTAAATCCTTTGGCAATATCGCACCAGGTGATTTATCCTCGATAGGATCGTCTTCATCGGCAATTAAATCGTTATTGTCCGAGTCGATATCGATGTCAGACTTTATAATCATAGTTCTTACAAGGTCAATTGCCATCCAGCCAGCGTTACCAGCACTTCCATCCGGATCGATTTCAATTTTAATCTGGCCATCATCAGATATTTGTTGAGCCTGAGCTTTGATACCTTCTATGTAAAACGACTTGTCTCGATCTTGAGCGGTAAAGCCCAATTGCGCAGGTTCATATGTGTTCGGTTTGACGAAATTACCGGCAGGATTATCCTTGGGATTGTCCTTATTTCGAGCTACATTGCCTGGCTGCGTCCATAATCTGAGGTGTCCTGCAGGAGGAGAATACGAATATAGTGGATTCGTTCCGTTCCGCGTTACATTAGCAGGGTCGGAGTGAGTATAGGTTACCTTTACAAGGGCTTTAGTTAGATCAATAGGAGTCTTAATTTCCACAGTAATTGGGGTGAATTCTTCGTTGTTACTAAGGTTATCCGTATTCCCCGGTGGGTCATTCTCAAGATCAAAACCATCGGCAAAATCAGGTACACTGTCTTCATCATCATCGTCGTAGTTTATTTCGATATATTTCCCCGGCCATTCATTTTGAGTTGTATTTTTCATGTTCTCATAATGATCTTCTGCAAGATTTAGCTGTGGTGTATTAAAACCATTATTGTTGTTCGTATCCACATCCGCGTCCACGCTTATATTGGACACCCGAACGGCATCGTTCTTTACTACCGTGTCAGTACCGTCCGGCTTGACGCTTACTGCGATACGCAGGTCGCTCAAGGAAGTGCTGGTACCTACGGCTTCAGCATATAAGACAATATATTTGGTGTTTACACCTTCTTGCCAGTCAAGCCAATCCACATCATATCCCCCAGGTTCGACATAGTGTCCCCGCGCACTGGCGCTGGCGGTTTTGGCCGTGGCCTTTTTTCTCTGCACGTTACCCGGCTTGAGCCAGAGCCGTAGCTTACCGGCTGCCGGGGTATATTCGTACCAGGGATCGGTGCCGGAACGTGTAAGCCCAGTGGGATCCGAAGCAGTGTAGCTAAATTCGATTTTTGAATCGGGAAACCACTCCGGGTGCCATTGTAAAATAAGCGGGGTAAATTGTTCATTGGCATTTACATCATCGTTATTGCCTCCACTGTCGTCCCAGTCAAACCCGTCAGCGTAGTCAACTACTCCGTCCCCATCATTATTATTGTCGTTATCATCATCGTTGACCATAATATACTTGCCGGGCAGGGCTTCGCCGGGAGTTGCGGGATCTTCGGTTAAATCTTCAATTATATCTTCCGCGTTATTTGCGGTAGGTGTAGGCTGATCAAATCCATTGTTGTTGTCGCTATCCACATCCAGGTCGAAGTTCACCACGGTAAACCTGATTTCATCGCGGCATTTTATGCCGCTGTCCAAAGTCATCTCAACCTTGATAGATGTATCCATGACTTCATTGCTGATGCTCTTGCCCTCCAGATAAAAATCTTTGGGCAATTCGCTAAGGTCATATAGGGATTTCACGGTATCGCCCGTTTTATCCTGGTTGTAATATTTATTTAGAGTTGGGGGAAATGTAACTTCTATCTGCCCGTCAACATCCGACTCTACTGTTGTTGGTTTATGTAAGGTAACTTTCACCAGATCCGGGTCTCCACCGGGGATCTCCAGATCGCTTTCACCACAATCTATATTATCATCCCCGTCGCTATTATTATAGTTTACCTGAATTAGAAGCCTGTCCTTATGGCAAATCTCATGCTGATCCGAACTAGGTGCCGGAGTGACTGCTTCTATATCCAGGGAAACAACCTTGATGAGAATTTCGTCCTTGGCAGTCTTATTATCCTGGGTTTTGATCCAGGCTCGTAAGCGCATGCTGTCGCTTCCGGCTCCCTCGACTTTAATGGTGCCCGGAAGGTCACTGGCCAGATACTCGGTCCCGAATTCGATTTTCGTGGTATTGTTCCTATAGAGTTTTATCATCGGACTAGCAAGGGGATCACTGCCATCGACAGTCCATGCTTCGAACCAAACTATTGCCTGATCGTCTTGGTAGGTTTCTGTTTGCAGTGTGATTTCGCCAATCTCGTCGGGGCTATCGCCTTCCAGGTCGTCATCACTACAATCTACATCATAGCAGGTAGCATGTCCATCAGTGGTGGTAGTCGGATTCAATTGTTGATCGAAGTTGTTATTATGAAAGACATTGTATGTCTTGGTCAACTCATCGGCAGCCGCAACACTAGATGCTACCAGATCAATCCCTTCAATCGCAATATTCATCGACTTGGAACTTGATACACAAGAACCAGTTATTGTGTATGTTCCATGGTTCTTGACACTAAACGTAGCTGATGGTTGTTGATCCTGCGGGCAAATCCTGGGATAAAAATCATCCGGAGGCTCAGGGCAATTATGGTTCCATGTAAAACATGGACAACTGCCCCCTATTGTGGCAACAACACCTTGATATACAGGAATTCTTTTTGTTTGTTCATCCAAATAATCGTTGGCCAAATACAAAGTTTCGTCCATCTCTTTGCCACCGGCTGCTACCTTGGTCACTTCACCACAAGATGAGGTATCGGGACAACATTCTTGACCAGGCTCACAACAGTTGCCCTTGCAGCACGTAGTACCTGTCTGGCAGCACCAGTGGTTTTCCTCATCACCACAGCATTTATACCCCGATGAGCAACAACCGCCGTAACAGCAATTCTCGTCAGCATTACAACTGTAGTCAACTTCCAACTCTGTACAGCATTTTAAAACGAGTGGATCATAACACCCTACTTCCCCTCCGCAGCAACTTTCCCCTGTGGCACAGCATTCTTCGTTGTTACAACATTGTTCCCCACTAAAACAACAATTCTCGCCACATGGAGTGCAGCATTCTAGAGTACCCGTATCACATTCATCTCCCACTTCACAGCAAACGCCGCCGCAACACTCCTTTCCTGCATCGCAACATTTCGCATCGCAGCAATCTTCCGTACAGCAAGCTCCACTACAGCAATTTTCGTCTGGGCCACAGAACGATTCGCACTTACCACTAATTTCGTCGCATTCCTTGCAATCATCCTCATAGCAATCGTCATCAGTATTGCATTCGCACTTTCCTTCCACGCAGGGCAGGCCATTTCTACAGCAGGTATCATCGCAACAGCCGCCTTCACAGCAATTCGAACTCAATTCATCATCACTGATACAGCAATCCCGACCGCCATCGCATTTATCCACACACCAGCCACCATTGCATTTCTGGCAGATGCTGCTGCAATCGCCGTCATCCTTACAGGGTTCCGTGCATTTTCCACTTATACAGCTTTGGTCCGCGGGACAACAAACGTTATCACAGCACACATTAGCACAATATGAATTCCCACAACAATTATCATCATCAACACACTCACCGCCGCAGCAGCTCTTGCCCTCGACACAGTCCTCCACACAAAAGTCGTCCTCACATTCTTGGCAACCCAGACAATCCTCTGAACCAGTGCAAGTGCACTCACCCTCCACACAATTCTGCCCCACGGCACACTTATTCTTACAGTACCCGTCATCATCACAATAAACACATTCGTCGGGATCACCGCAATTGGAATCCTGCTTGCACTTTTTCTTGCATTCGCCATCTATGCAAGACTCACCAGTTTCACAGCAATCACCGTCACAGCAAGTCCCGGTGCAGCAACCAGTTCCTATGTCATTACAACATTCGCAGCATTGGTCATTACAGCACATCCCAATGCAGCAGTTATTTCCGCAACAGATACCTTCCGTGCAATCGTCATTATCACAACAGTCGCCCGTCACGCATTCATTGTCACAACAAACCTGGCCTTCGCCACAATCGCCATCACCACAGCATTCCATGCACACACCATTACAACAAACCTGGCCTTCAGCACACTGCCATACCCATGTCCACTCACCACCACCAGGTTGTTGCTCACATACCTTGCATGGTGGTGCTGGTCCGACGCAACATGCACTGGCCGCCGCAGAAAACCAGCAGATGACAAGTAAACTTATAACTCCAACTGTCGCGATTATCTTGAATCTCTTTTGCATGATGTTTTTCCTCGTGCTTTCGAAATTTTTACATTTATATGGAATTCATTTTAGCTCAAATACTTCCAGCCCAATTACCGAGTTATTCCAAGGTCGCCAACATACTCGCCGCTCGCTCGGCATAAGGACTGTCAGGATAGTTCTCTATAACAGCCCGGTAAGCCTGCTCTATGAGGGGCTTGGCTTCTTCCGCGGAGATATCCCCCCTCATCACCTGGCGGGTATAATAATCGGCCACAAAAATTTGAGCATGATCTGCATTGAGATATTCCGGCCAATCCTCCGCTACCCTCTGGAAGTGTTCTATTGCCTTGGCATAATCGTGCAAATCCTGGCCATAGACCACGGCCGCTAAATAATGGGCGCTGGGAGTGCAGTCTGGTGAGGCCGGGAATATTCGTAGTCTTTCTTCACAGATTGCTGCCTCCTGGTGGAAATATCTCAGGGCTCGTTCTTCAACACCACCCATCCTGCTCAAACGTCCCTTGACGGAATATTCCTTTTTCGCCTCGATCAACAGTTCTACCAGAAGTGGATGGTCCAACCCCATGTTATTAACAAACTCTTCCCAATCCACCGGAACCTTGCTGGAATCCGCCTTGGCAATCACCAGTCCCAGTTGCCCATAAGCCTGTGCCTTCTGGTTGTCCGGGAAGTTGTCCAGAACATACTGATCCAGCCATTGCGACCCGCCACATTCTTCTGCGATGCGGTAGTCTCGGGCGAGATCGTAAAACAATTCCGGCGATGCCGGATTCTCACAAAACTCAACGATTAAGGTGTTCGTCGTTTCCAGGGCCAGCAAACAATTACCCAAGCGAACGTTCGCACGGGCATACCCGGACAGGGCCCCAACCATCAGATCACTGTCTGGACAGTTCTGGATAATGTAACCAAAAAGCCTCTTACACGTCTCAAAACGCCAGCGATACCAAAAATTATGATCTCTTGCCATGTCGTATAATATACGGGGCAGGTTCGGATTACCGGCGAAATCTCCTGAGATAAGCGCATCTATCGCCTGATCAGCCGCCTCGTAATCTTCTTGCTCAACACTTGCCATCGCTATCGTCACATGGGACCACATCGCCCCTTCCTCCTGCGGATGGTTGTCGATAACATATTGATACAACTCAAGGGCGGTTTTGGGATCATTAAACCAGCGATAATGGTCCGCTACCTCGCGAAGCGTACTTGCCATTTGCTGGTCGTCGGCATCATAGGACATCAACTCCTGCAAAGCTGTTTGCGCCTGGGTTGGCTTGCCAGAGGCGATATAGGAGATAGTAAGGCCCTTTTGTGCCGCAAAAGCGTACTCACTATCGGGATACTGCTGGATAAGTTGGGTATATATCCGCTCAGCCTGTTCGAAGTCTTTGTCCAACCGATAGTCAAATGCCTCCTCCAGCGTCCAAAACGCAATCTCCTTATCGGGCAAATTGTCAACAATATATTGGTAAAGACTATGGGCCTCTTGATGTTTCTGTTGCCTGCGGTACAAATCCGCTATCTGATGTGCCGCATCTACTATCTTTTCATGGTCCAAATAGTCGGCAAGCAATCTATTAACCGCCGTCTGTGCCACCTCGTAATCTCCCTGCTCAATACTTATCAGCGACACCCTCATCTGCGACCACATAGCGCCATCAAGATTGGGCCAATTGTCCATCACATACCGATAAAGACTGTAGGCCTTTTGCTGTTTTTGTTGATCGCGGTACAATTCCGCCACCTGATATACCGCATCCGCCACCTTCTCATGGCCGGAATAACCGCTAACCAGTTTGTCAACTGCCGCATCCGCCGCGTCATAATCACCCTTGGAAATATCCAATATCACTATGCCCACCTGCGACCACATCGCCTCCTCCCCCTGCGGATGGTTGTCGATAACATATTGATACAACTCAAGGGCGGTTTTGGGATCATTAAACCAGCGATAATGGTCCGCTACATCGCGCAGGGCACTTGCCATTTGCTGGTCGTCGATATCATCTGCCATCAACTCCTGCAAAGCTGTTTGCCCCTGGGTTGGCTTGCCCCATGCGATATAGGAGATGGTAAGGCCCTTTTGTGCCGCGAAAGCGTAGTCACTATCGGGATACCGTTGGATAATTTGGATATAGTCCTGCTCAGCCTGTTCGAAGTTTTCGGCCAGCCGATGGGCAAAAGCCTCCTCCAGTGCCACGACCGCCTGGTTCACAGGTAAACCTTCACCTGTTTGGGCAAAGGCGAACACCTTCACAAAACACAATATCAACACCAAAACCATAATCGTCTTCACCGCAACCTTACCCGTTCGACAAATCACTTTAGCCATAGTTCAAACTCCTTTCGTAATTCTCCGATTTTCTTTCTTTTTGCGAAATAATAGTTATACCGCATTTGCCAGTTGCCTGCCTGCAGTAGAACGCCCACCGTTGATGGCTTCGGAAAGCCTGCCTGAGACTGGTTAAGAATCTACCACACACTTGCATCATCTGTCAAGTGATTTACTTGGGAATCTACCACACACTTGCTTCATCTGTCAAGTAATTTTTCCCCCCTGTGTGCGAATTTTTTTTACTGGCGCGATGTAACTGCATGTTTTACAATGACTTACAGCATTAGATTTTTGATAGTTTTTATTACTTTTTTGAAAGGTAAGTTATGGAAGACAAGCGAGTTACAGCAGAACAGATTTTGGCGGAAATCGGCATAGATGTTGAACGTATGCACAGAAAGTTGCAGATGCAATCAATAATGATGCCTGCGTCAAAAGTTTGCTTAGGCGGCAGTGCCCAGCTTTGAAAATTTCTCAAATTCCTGCCAGTACGGTAAGAATCGCCCCATCACGGCCATGCAAACACTTCTATGAAATATTCGGGCTTAGTGCCTATTGCCTTCTCTCCCCCCATCCTTCCCATCCCCTCTACCCTACCCATTTACCCAATAAAACTCTCTACCTCTTTTAGTGTCTTCTAAAATCTTCGTGTCCTTCTCATTTTTTATTTTGACCCATTAGTGTCCTTTGTATCTTCGCGACTTGGTGGTTGACTTTTCATCAAAACATAGTACAAACATAGTCCAAACTACATACAAACATAGTGCAAACTGGGTACAAACCACATCACTTTTCATCAGAATTCATCCAAATTTCGCCGAATTTCTCACTTTTTTCTTACCTATCTTGCCTAATCGTTATAATCGTTACGCAAAAGTAAGCACTTACATCAATTCCAACAACGTAAAATAAGCACTTACAGAAATTCCCCACAACCAAAAATAAGGAGTTACATCAATCCCCCGCCACCAAAAACAAGCACTGTAGTTGTCATGCCCGACTTGATCGGGCATCCAGTACAACAATTTCCCGCTACCAAAAATAAGGAGTTATGTTCATTTCTGCCGAACGAAAAATAAAGACTTACATCAATTTTCCACGACCAAAAATAAGCACTTACGTCTGCCTCCGCCCAGCCGCTGCCAACAACTCCCCCATGCAAAAAAATCGGCTGCTCCCAATAGCGGAAGACAGCCGATTCTTTCTTACCTGTATTATAAGGTCGGTTAGAACTTCACCATCCATGAATTCTGGATGCGGTAGTTAGTGCCTGCACCGCCATTTTCGGACTCCGTTCGCATGCAAGTAAGCTCGATACCGGTCAAAAGGTACTTGCTGAAGAAGTAATTGACGTTAGCAAAGGCAAAGACGTTCTCGCTCCTAGCCCCGGCAGCCAGATCGCTGTCGGTTGGATCGTCTATACCTGCTCCGGCATTGACAGCCCATTCGTCACAGGGTTTCAAGCCAATCTGAGCCCATCCACCAAAGCTCTCAATTTCATCGTGCGTAGCGGTGTTAGCGCCTTGGCCGATACCACCCAGATAGGAATTGAGGTTTTCACCCCAGAAAACCTCACCCTTGAGTTCCACCTCGGGACATAACGGGACCACCAAGTCGCCGTTCAATGACCAGGTATGAAGGTCGGGACATGTCGCCCAGTTGACCTCTTCCCGGCCATAATGTCCGCTGACACCAGCCTGCATTCCACAACTGGAACCACTAATGCGGGCCTGAACCGTCGGCGCACCTTCATCCTGTCCATCGTCCAGAACACCATCATAATCCTGACCATTCTGACGCGCCAAGGCCACTTCCATCTTTACTTTCCCTTCGCCCGTGGGACAATCCACTGTTTTGGTGTATCGAAGCTGAGGACTTCGGTAACCAATGTTGCCTCCCAGCCAGCCGATCGTGTAATTGAGCGTATCAGGAAATAGCGGCGAAACGACATCCGAAGTCTGACCGAACAGCACTGACCAGTCAGCTCCCTTCAATTGGCCGTAAGCATGACGCATCATCGGTGTGCTCTTATTCTCCTGGTCGATTTGCGGGTTATAAAAATCTACCTCAACCCGACCCATCACTTCCAGATCACCGATATTCGGGGCAAGTACGTCCATGCCCAAGCGAGTCTGCCGAGCAGTGGCACTGAACATATCATCGTCATTGTTGGTGGCAGTCTCTGGATTGACATATAAGAGGTAATTACCCGCATTGTTACTGCTGGTGTCATAAACCAAATCAAGCTTAATGTACCCGTGAGGCTTAATGCTCCAGCCGGCCGGTAGTATCAAACCACCGCCACCTTCATCCTTGGCCGCTGTCGGCATCTGTGCAACCACCTGCTTAAGTTGCGTTTGATACTGCCAACTCGAACTGTTCTTCAGCTCGGCCATCTCAGTCCGCAACTGCTGAATCTCAGTCTGCGCCTGCTTAAGCTCGGTTTGCAAGTTATTCTCAGCGGCATTTACGTTACCTGCCCAGCAGGCCACCAAACCAACCAAAAACAACAATTCTTTCTTGTTCATAGACAAAACTCCTTTCGCTTGCGTTCTAAATCTCCTGTTCACAAGAAAAACAACTCTACATTACACAACTGTCCTTACCAAAAAGGATACGATCTATATTTATGAACCCGTATATTTCAACGGTTTTGATCTGCACAATAACAATATCCGATAATATACGTGAACCCTCTGTCCACACGATACCACAAACACATGCGGCAATTGTAGTGTCAAGGCACCTTCTGTCCACCGTTTTTCTACGAAACTATCGGTATGTTTACTATTTTTCTACCGAAATCAAGAATATTTTTACAAAACTGGATCTGAATATTTTTGGGCTGCCCGCGATTGGCAGCCCAGCAGTTTACACAGGCAATCTATTCGCCCTATACAGTTCATTCTGTAATGAGAAAACGTGGGAACTGAATCATTATGGGTACATTTATTCCAGATGTGCCAATTGTTCAATATTGTAACGCTGGGCGATCAGGGCGTCGGCCTGAGGCAACTGGTCCCGCGGTATTACAACTGTCGGGTTGTTATTTTCGAACTCAATCACGTCAAATTTCCCCTGCGGATCGAGTTTTTGCGCAGCGATTATGTCTTCGATGGAACGTATCGGCATACCGTTATATTTTGTTACCACCAATTGGCGCAAAGCCTGATAGCCCAGGTTTATCTCCGCCGGCAGTACGAGGTTGAGTATCACGATATCGTGGCGTTCGTCGCTGGGCTTGAAAGCCAGCTCGTGGAAATAATGATATAAATGAGGGTCTGTTTTACCCTGCCAGTTCGAGCCCCAGCCGGCCAGATACTTGCGGGTAAGTTTCTGGAGCACGAACCCACCGACAACTGCGTATTGTCCCTGCTGATCATATTCGTAATACGGGACCAGCATATCGTCGGCTTTGAAGTTTCGGGCGGTGATTTTCAATTGCTGCTTATCACCATCGCGCCAGATGTCAAAGGCAAGAACCTGGGCCACCGTCTTGGTGGTTATCAAGTGTTCAAACGATATACGTTTGAACCTAGGATCCTCAAACTTTCCGTAGGCGTCGATTTCGTGGCCGTCGATTGCCAGTATCACATCGTTCTTTTTGAGCATATCACTACCGGTGCCCAGCGTCCACACATCGCTCACATAAACGCCGTCTTTCAAATCTTCCGGCATCTTCAGGAACGCCCGCATGGCTGGGTCGAGCAGCGGCGCCGTCGCAAAGCCGACCAGTGGAAAGCCTTCGTAATCGTCCTGACGGACGTCGGCCAGAAACTGATTGATGACCATCGCCGGAATTACTCCCGATTCCTTAATGTCTTCGTTGTACCAGCAGCCCAGCCCGATGGCGGCGCCGTCCTTACAGAAGAGATGAGCCAGTCCGGACCGCTGCGAAACGTTACTGATCACATAGTTCAAAAACAGGGCAAAGGAAAAGCCTGATTGATACAATTCGGCCCGGTCGATATAACCGCGTCCGCTGGAGACCCGGCCGTCATCGTCCAGCCAGTAGAAGTCCGCACTTGCACCTTTGCGGTAATCTTCGCTGAAGCTGACGGGTTGTAACGGCTCGTCCACTGCGCTGCTGTCCAGTCTCAGCAGGGATAAGTTGCTTTCGTAGTCGATTACTTTTACCTGAGCCGGTATCTGTTCGTTTTGTCCGAACTTTTGTACGGTTACGAACGAGGCGTCGGCCATATTACAGGCCGTGGTCAGCACTTCGTAAGGACCCACCGCACATCCGTAACCGATCCGTTGGCTCAGATCGGTATGCCGCCAGGGCTGATGCGAACTATAGCTGTAAACGGACGCCTGTATGTAAACCAGCGATTTTCTGAAAGCTTCTGTCTGGTCAGGATCGGTTTTATTTTCCGCATTGGCACTTTGCGGGGGGCAAAGGGCCTGTACCAATACAATCCAAACTGTAACGAACCAAACGGTTTTAATCTTCATTACTGAACCTGCCTTTGATGTTAGTGTCACCTTTAATTTGCATCCGATATACGTGCATCCGCGGACACCTGATATTGTTGTAATATGGCATTATGACGGGTCTGTCCTTTTTCAAGATCGATGATCAGCGGCCAATCGAGATACATAAAATTTATCATACAGAAATTGCCGTCGGGATTTTCGATAGCTTTTTTTACGTCCGCCAGGCTCCAAATATCCATACCGTTGATTTTTTCCACCGGCTGATATTTGAATTTCCCGCAGTATTGATTGACCTCGTCCGGCAGAATTTCGCCCAGCACTACGTATTCCAGGCGTTGGTGCTGCTGATTGAGCTGCTGGGAATAATAAAACAGATATCGCAGGGAATGGGGGACATCCGGCAGCCAGTTGTCTCCCCACGTCTCCAGAAAATTGCGCGACACCGGCACAAATGTCAAGCCGGCATAAACAACATAACCGGGTTTTTTATCGTACTGCCGGGCGTATCCCAATACCGGACGGTTCAGTCTGACCTCCACTTTTTCCGTGTGGATCTGTCCGTCACGATAAAAAGTGATTTCCACCTGATCGCCTATTTGTTTTCGTTCAACCACTTCCGATATTTGCAGTCGCAGGTCGTCTATCAGGACTTTGCCGTCATTATCGACATCGTACTGATCGATTTTGGTTAGCACATCGCCCGGCTGCAATATCGTTTCTATGGAACCGTTCAGCAGCGTCTGCAGTACCACTATTCCCTCTTCCTGGTCCGGTATTTTCAGATATTCCTTATAGCTTACGCTGTGCAGGCCGGGATAAAACGTAAATCCCAATGATCCGAAACCGTCGTACTTGTCGTCAGTGATGTCGGCCAGGAAATGGCGAATTACGGTTGTCGGTATCATGTATCCGATATTGTCCGCCTGTCGCAATCCCTGAAAGGCAACTCCCACCACCTTACCTTTCTGCATAACGGGGCCGCCGCTGTTGCCCGGGTTGATAGCCGCGTCGGTCTGCACCACCAGATGCGAATCGGCCCCCGTATGACTGTAGTTGTCCATTTCCACCCGCGATACTATCCCCTCGGTCACCGAGACCAGCTCGCCGCCTACCGGAAAACCGTAAGTCGAGACAGTTGTATTAACTTCGGGAATACCGCCCAGCTCCAGCGGCTCGGTATCGTCAAAGAAGCTCATCTCCTGCGGCAGAAGAATCGCCAGATCGCAGTCATGCCCGATGAATGCCACCCTGGCCGGATACTGACGGGCCTGTCCCTGCTTTTTTATCTCGACATACTTATTGTTGCTTACGTTGTGGGCGTTGGTAAGTATTCGCTTACCATCAATGACAAAACCGGTACCGCTGCCCCAGTTCATCGCTGTCTGCTTCCAGGGCATGGAGTAGTTCCAGTCCTGGCTGACACCGCGTATCAGCACAACCGATTTGGACAGAAGCTGCTCGTTCCCCAAGGCCGAGCTTACCGCCGATCCCCAGCATCCAAACAAGACCAGCCCTGCAACCAAAATCCACAAATAACCTGACTTCCTCGGGCGATAACTCATATCCAAAACTCCCAATATCAAATAGTTACCTTACAGTTTTTTGTAAGTTTGCAGTTTTTCGCGCATAGCTTTTATGTGGGCGTCGGTTGTTCCGCAACAGCCGCCGATGATATTGGCGCCGCCGGCGATCAGCGGCCCAACGCTCTGGGCCATATCCTCCGGCGTAGCTTTGAAGACAGTCTTACCGTCTTCCAATATCGGCAGGCCGGCGTTCGACTGAATCATGATAAATCGATCCGTATTATCGCGCATTTCGCGACATATAGGGATCATGTCTTCCGGGCCGCTGCCACAGTTGCTGCCCACAATGTCCGCGTCTAGGGCAGTCATCTCCCGTGCCGCCTGGGCCGGGCTTACACCCATCATCGTACGATACCGCCCCTGAGCGGTTTTGTCGAAGGTAAAAGTCACAATAGTCACCAGATCGGTATTTTCTTTAGCCGCCCGCAGCGCTACCCTGGCCTCTTCCAGTGCGGTCATTGTCTCGATACATATAGCGTCTGCTCCGCCTTGGGCAAGGGCCACAACCTGTTCCCTGAACGCCTCGTACATATCTTGCTCGGTCTGGGTTCCCAGCGGTGCCAAGAACTGGCCCGTCGGTCCGACCGAACCGATCACGAAACAATTTTGCCCGGCGGCATTGCGCGCGATCTCAGCGGCCGCACGGTTCAACCGGCGGACCTCATCAGCCAGCCCGAAATACTCCAATTTGTAGCGAGTGCCTCCGAAACTGTTGGTTTCCACAATATCGCTGCCAGCGGCAACGTATCCGGCTATGACCGATTGGACTTGTTCGCTGTGGGTGATGTTCCACTGATCGGGACACCCCCCGGCTTCCAGCCCCAGGTTTTGCAGTGATGTACCCATGGCCCCATCACCCAGCAGTACCTTACCTGCTTGAAGTTGTTCCAATAGACTGCTCATAATCAACCCTCATCATAACCACAGCCGGGGCCAATTGGTAGCAATAAATACACAGCGAAACCGTAAATAGACTTGACGAAGCAATAATCAGGTTATATAGTTGGAAATCGATGGAATTAGCTGTGTTGGATATTTTTCAGAAATGATTATGATTGACGAACACGGCAATCGATTGTCTCGTAACTATTTTACTATAATGAGGTTAAGAAAATGACGGACGCAACTAAAACTCGGGATTACAAGGTTAAAGATATTACCCTGGCCGAGTGGGGCCGAAAAGAAATAGAGTTGGCCCAGAAGGAAATGCCCGGCTTGATGGCATTGCGGGAAAAATACACCGCCCAGCAGCCCTTAAAAGGAGCCAGAATTGCCGGGTGCGTACACATGACCATCCAGACGGCCGTGCTGATCGAAACCATGATTAAACTTGGCGCCCAGGTACGTTGGTCGTCATGTAATATCTTCTCGACGCAGGACCATGCCGCCGCGGCCATAGCGGCGACGGGAGTGCCGGTGTTCGCCTGGAAAGGCGAGACGCTGGAAGAATACGACTGGTGTGTCGAACAGGTCATTGAATGGCCCGACGGTAAAGGCCCAAATATGCTCATCGATGACGGCGGCGATCTGACTAACATGATGCATGAGCAGCGATATAAGGAATTCATGAACCATGTGCGGGGCATCTCGGAAGAGACCACCACCGGTGTGCATAATCTGGAACGCTTATCGCGGAAAGGCAAACTGAAATGTCCGGCCATAAATGTCAATGATTCCGTTACCAAGAGCAAATTCGACAACAAGTACGGTTGTCGCGAATCGTTGGCCGACGGTATCAAAAGAGCTACCGATATTATGGTGGCCGGCAAAGTAGTGGTGATCGCCGGTTACGGTGACGTAGGTAAAGGCAGCGCTCAAACAATGGCCAACTTCGGCGCCCGCGTGATAGTTACAGAGATCGATCCGATCTGCGCTCTGCAGGCAGCGATGGAAGGCTACGAAGTCAAAACCATGGACGAAGCTGTCACAGAAGGTAATATCTTTGTCACGGCCACCGGCTGCTGTAATGTCCTGACAGCCGAGCACATGAAGCAAATGAAAGACCAGGCGATCGTTTGTAATATCGGTCACTTCGACATCGAAATCGACGTAGCCGGGCTGCGGGCAATCGAAGGCATCAAAAAAACCAATATCAAACCACAGGTCGATCTATTCACCTTTCCCGACGGCCACAGTATCATATTACTGGCAGAGGGGCGTTTGGTGAATTTGGGTTGTGCCACGGGACATCCGTCCTTTGTAATGAGCAACTCCTTTTCCAATCAGGTGCTGGCCCAGATCGAACTGTTTAACAACAGCGAAAAATACGAAAACAAGGTATATACCCTGCCCAAGAAACTAGACGAGGAGGTTGCCCGTTTGCACCTGGAAAAACTGGGTGTAAAACTGGAAACATTGACGGAAAAACAGGCTGAATATCTCGGGATATCGGTAAACGGCCCCTACAAACCGGACCACTACCGCTATTGAAAACATCTGTAAAAAAATTGCCGGTAGTTGGACAATTGCAGGAATGAATGATCTTCGAACAGGCATAATTGGCGTAGGTGGATACGGTGCGAAAGTTCTGGCGGAGATAGGCCGCAACGACAGCTTTATTGTCAAAGCCATCGCTGACCGGAACATGGAACTGGCCAAGGGATACGCCCTGCAGTACGATGCGACCCCATACGACGACTATCGCAGTCTGATCGTTGAGGAAAAGCTCGATGTGCTCTTCCTGGCGCTGCCTACTTTTCTGTGCGGAGAATGTATTCAACTGGCGGCCAAGGCCGGGATTCACGTTTTTAAGGAGACACCGCTGGCTCGCACACTGCCGGAAGCGATGCAGTGGGTGGAACAGCTCGAAAAGGCCCAAGCACAATTCCATATCGGCGCCGAAAAACGGTTCGCACCAGGTTATCTGCACGCCCACCAGTTCCTTCAAAAACAGCGAATTGGTTCAGTCTATCTGGTTCGGGGCGAATGTTTTATGAGCTATCCTGACACTCGCGGCGAGTTCGGCTGGCGGGGTGATCCGGTTCTGTCCGGCGGCGGAGTGCTGCTGGAGGAGGCCTATCACCTGATCGATCAGATTGTCTGGAGCCTGGGAACGCCCGAACGGCTTTACAGCCTCAACACCAATCATTGCAGTAAGCGAACACTGCCGCCATACCGCACAGAAGATACCGTGGTGCTGACTATGAAGTTTCCTGACGGAGCGATGGGCAATTTGTTGTGCAGTTGGATGACCGGCCCGTCAAGCGAACGGCTGCTCTTTCACGGTACCGAAGGCAGTATGGAGGCCAGCCCCGATATGTTACGCATATACGATCCCAAGGGCAACTTGCTCAGAGAAGAAAACTATCAGGTCGATGAGGCGTGGCTGATCTCACAACGGATACGCCAGTTTGCCGACAGCCTGCTTGACCCTGAGGTAAAACCTGTCAATATCGCCCGCGAACATTTGGTTAATGTGGCAATTATCGAAGCGGCGTACCTGTCAGGACGTACGCAACTGCCCGAAAGTCTCAAAGTTTACGGATCACTGTTTAAAATTTGAAAAATGTATGCCCGGTGGACGGAACAACAGAAAACAACACCATATTATGAAAGATATATTGGATATTGACCGTCAGGAACTTTGTGATTGGCTCAGCGAAAATTCTTTTCCTTCATATCGTACCGATCAGATTCTGCAATGGGTATATCAACATAACGTCGATAAATTTTCCCTGATGAGCAACCTGCCCGCTGATCTCAGGGAGCTTCTCTCCCAACAGTTCAGTTTGCGGGCCGCCAGCCTCCAACGGACCTGCCATAGTCATGACAGTACGGTCAAACTGCTGTTAGCCTGGCCGGACGAAACTTTGACCGAAACAGTGCTTATTTCCACCGGAAGTCGCCGTACCGTTTGCATTTCTTCTCAGGTCGGTTGTCCTGTACGTTGCGCTTTTTGTGCTTCCGGGCTGGACGGCCTGACCTGCTCGCTGGAGGCCGGCCGGATGGTCGAACAGGTCTTATGGGTCAGAAAACAACTCGACGCATCGGAACGGATCAGCAATGTCGTAATAATGGGTATGGGCGAACCCTTTGCCAACTACGATAACACCATAAAAGCGGTAAAAATAATCAACGCCGATTGGGCTCTCGATATCGGCGCCCGTCACATCACCATCAGTACTATCGGACTGCCCCGGCAGATACGAAAGCTGGCCCACGAACCTCTGCAGGTCACTTTGGCGGTGAGCCTTCATGCCCCCAACGACCAGCTCCGCAGCCAACTGATACCCATAGCCGGACAAATAAAACTGGAAGAGCTTTTCCAGGCGATCGATTATTATTATCAACAAACGCACCGGGAGGTAACGCTGGAATATGTACTGCTCGATGGGGTCAACTGCCTGCCGGTTCATGCCGACCAGCTTGCCGGCCTGGCGCGGCAAGTGCGATGCAACGTCAACCTGATCAATTACAATCATGTGGCCGAAACCGACTTCAAACCGGCCGGGAATGAAACCGCACAGGCATTTAAGGACCGGCTCATCGCCAGGGGAATAAACGTTCATCTGCGTCGGTCGCACGGCTCCCAGATCGACGCTGCCTGCGGGCAACTGCGACGCCGATATTCTCATAAGGAAAAATAATGCTACACGCCGCCGGCGGAACGGTGGGGTTTGGGAGATCTGTTGGGCGAGATTATCCGGCGATCGGGGGGCTGCGTTTTTTTTGTCGGGCCTACCATGATGGAAGAAAAAAAGGATAGTTGACAAAAGACAGGATAACGTGTACTCTTGTGGCCTTGATGTATTGTTTTTTTTGGTAACTCAGGTGGAAATAACATTATATGACTGATATCAAACACTTAACACCAAGCGAGATCGTGGCCGAGTTGGACAAGTTCATTATCGGACAGGACGATGCCAAGCGGGCGGTGGCCATCGCCATCCGTAATCGCTGGCGCCGCCAGCAGCTCCAGCCGGACATACGCGATGAGGTCGCTCCCAAAAATATTATCATGGTGGGACCAACCGGTGTGGGCAAGACCGAGATCGCCCGGCGGCTGGCAACCTTGGTTGAGGCACCGTTTATCAAGGTGGAAGCAACCAAGTTTACAGAAATCGGCTACGTAGGACGGGACGTCGAAAGCATGGTTCGTGACCTTCTCGACAGGGGTGTTCAGACGGTCCGCAGCGAAATGGCCCAACAAAACATGCAAAAAGCCGAGGCAGCCACCGAAGAACGCATCTTGGATTACCTGCTGCCCACCGCTGATATCGGGCCAACGGTGACTACCCAGGATGTGGACGAGGAGCAACACCGCCATGAGCGGACCCGCAATAAATTACTACAGCAGTTGCGCGACGGTCTGCTGGAAGATCGCCAAATCGAAATATCGGTCGAAGAAAAGGCTATTTCGGTCAATGTCCTGTCCAATATCGGCATGGACCAAATGGAGCCGGATCTGCAGAACATGTTCGAAAAAATGATCCCCACCAGAAAATCGCACCGCCGACTTACCATCGCCGAGGCTCGCAATATCATTCATCAGCAGGAACTGGACAAACTTATCGATCAGGACAAAATGATCGAAACAGCCATCAATCGTACCGAGCAGTCGGGGATCGTTTTTCTCGACGAGATCGATAAGATTTGCGGCGGAACCGGGTTTGGACCTGACATTTCCCGCGAAGGCGTACAGCGTGATATGCTGCCGCTGGTGGAAGGCACTACTGTCAATACACGGCATGGAATGATCAAAACCGATCATATCCTTTTCATTGCCGCCGGCGCCTTCACACGCAACAAGCCCGCCGATCTGATGCCCGAACTGCAGGGCCGGTTCCCCATTCGGGTCACCTTGAAAGACCTCGACCAGGAACAGTTCTGCCGTATCCTGACCGAACCGCGTAACGCGCTGACAAAACAGCAAATAGAATTATTGGCTACCGAGGGAGTCGAGATAAAGTTCACCAAAGACGGCATTGCCGCCATGGCCGAAAAGGCCTACGAAATCAATCGCACCCAACAGAACATCGGCGCCAGGCGGTTGTACGCGGTTATGGAAAAAGTGTTCGAACAAATCAGCTTCGACGCCCCCGATCATGCCAAAAAGAAATACGTCATCGATACCGATTACGTTCACAAGTACCTCAGCAAGGCTACATGTGACGAAGATTTGAATATTTTTGGTTTCGCCGCCCACACCGCCACCCATAACCCGCCAGGCCAATCGAAACCCGACGCATAAAATTTTGTCTGAATATGTAATCGAACTAATGAGCACGGCAGTTGTTTTTGGAGATAATTATGTCTGAAGAAAAAAGTTTTGATGATAAGGTAAAAGAATGTATCGAAGAGATTCGCCCCATGCTGCAACGCGATGGCGGCGACTGCAAGTTGATATCTATCAACGGGAAAACCGTCACAATCAAGTTCCAGGGCGCCTGCCGTGGTTGCCCCGGAGCGGCGATGACCCTCAAAATGGGCATCGAAAAATATATGCGAGAAAAAATCCCTGAGATTGAAGAGGTCCTTGCCGCCAACTGACAACGATTTCATCTGGTTTGCCTGACAAAAGCGCCATACCCACACTTGCGTAGGCATCTCAGCGGTTTGTGTTCTATGAAATCCTATCTTCCTAACAGATGGCGTATCTTTTCGCTGTCAGGTCGATCTATCAATCCATGTTCGGTAATAATAGCGGCAATCAGACGATGGGGGGTGACATCGAACGCGGGGTTGTACACCTTGACATTTTCCGGCCCGATACGCCGGCCAAAAAATTCGGTTATCTCCTCGGCCCTGCGATGCTCGATTGGTATCGCTTTACCGTCGGCAATGGACAAATCAAACGTACTCGACGGCGCGGCAATGTAAAACGGTATATCATGCGCCTGGGCCAATATGGCCAGCGAGTACGTACCGATCTTGTTAGCCGTGTCGCCGTTAGCCGCTATCCGATCCGCACCCGTGATAACAAGATCGATTTTCCCCTGGCTCATCAGGTGACCGGCCATATTGTCACAGATTATCGTTACGTCGATACCCGCCTCCATCAGCTCCCACGCTGTCAGACGCGCACCCTGTAACAGGGGACGGGTCTCATCGGCATAAACGCTGAACTCCCGGCCCCGCTCATGCGCCGTAAACATTACCGCCAGGGCCGTACCATAGTCGGCCGTGGCCAGTCCCCCGGCATTACAATGGGTCAGGACAGTGCTGCCGTCTTTAATCAGGTGTGCTCCGTAGGCGCCGATAGCACGACACATCGCCGCGTCCTCATCGCGAACCGCCTGGGCCTCCGCAAGCAAATGCTCCTTTAACTGCTGTACTGTTTCGATTTCGCGGTTGCCACCTGCACGCCGCATTCTCTCAAGAGCCCAGAACAGGTTTACCGCCGTCGGACGACTGGCCGCCAGATATTCGCACGCTTCCTTAAGCACTTTGCGGGCATCGTCCAGCGAAACACTGTTATCCAGTTTCCCCACCGCCAGAACCACTCCGTAAGCCGCTGCTATCCCGATCGCCGGCGCCCCCCGCACCTGCAGCACCTTTATCGACCGCCACATATCCTTGACACCACGCACGGCGACCTTGCGAAACTCCATCGGCAGCAGTGTCTGATCGATCAGCTCCACATACCCATCCGTATCGCCAACCCACTTGATCGTCTCGACAGCCATGCCATTCCAATCCTGCCAATGTCTTGCCCACTGACATACCCACACAAACGCGGGCATGTTGATACAAACGCCGGCGTCTTACTTATTGTTTATTTCGCGTTGCAGCTTTTCGTTTTTCTCTTTTACGCCTTCAGCCAATTCGGTTTTGTGTTTGTTCAGCTTTTCAGCCAGACGCTCATCGGACAGCGCTAATATCTGCACTGCCAACAACGCCGCGTTTTTCGCCCCCGCCGGCCCGATCCCCACCGTGGCAACCGGTATCCCCGTCGGCATCTGCACTGTCGAGAGCAGGGCATCGATTCCCTGGAGCGAGCCGCTGGCTATGGGTACCCCGACCACCGGTAGTGTGGTATGGGCCGCCATCATCCCGGCCAGGTGAGCTGCCATACCCGCCGCCACGATCAGCACCTCAATTCCACGATCAGCGGCAGTGCGGGCATAATCGGCTGTTGCCTCCGGGCTGCGATGGGCACTGCTGATACGCACTTCATAGGGCACCCCAAATGTTTTCAGGATCTCTACACACCCAGCCATCACCGACCAATCGCTCTCACTGCCCATTACGACACCTACCTTGGGTTCTTGCTTATCTGCCATCAGCGTACATCTCCTGAGTATAAGGCCTAAATCAGACCATTTGACCACCGTCTGTGGTAAACCTATAATGTCCACATGTCCTCAAACAGCAATGATAGCTTGACGGATATTCGTCGAAAGATCAAGGAATTTCCCGCCGCCCCAGGCGTGTATTTGATGAAAGACGCTCAGGGCCGGGTCCTTTACATCGGCAAAGCTGGGAATCTCCGTGATCGGGCCGGCAGCTACTTTCAGCCCTCAGCCGATCTGATACGCAGCCGCAGTCCAAAAATCGCCGAAATGATCGAAAAGGTGACTGAGGTTGGCTATCTTCAGTGCCAAAGTGATGTTGACGCCATTCTGCAGGAAGCCAGGCTCATCAAGGACATCCAGCCCCCTTACAACTCCCGCCAGACCGACGACAAAACGTTTCCCTACCTGGAAATCACCTCTGGCGACGATTTCCCCGGTATATATGTCACCCGTCAGCCGCGAGAAGACGCCAAACTCTATGGCCCTTTTACCAGTCCGGGCGATCTGCGCCGGGTGGTCCAGGTCCTCCAGCGGATATTCAAGTTTCGAACCTGCAAGCTGGAAATCAACGCCGACAACCAGAACCTTCATTTCTTTCGTCCCTGCATACTGTATCAGGTCGATCAGTGCACCGGCCCATGTGCCGGTCGGATCAGCAGGCAGACATACGCCGGGGACATCAAACGGCTGCGAAGCTTTTTAGAATCCAAACGCTCGGTAGTGCTCAGACAACTGCACAAGGAAATGCTCGGAAAGGCCCATGACCTCAATTACGAGGAGGCGGCCCGTTTGCGCGACGAGATCAAGGCCATCGAGTCGCTGGCCGACCGCGGCGAAGTGGATGAGCACGTTCAGCCTGAATTATTCCAGATCGACACTGCCGCGGCATTGGATCGCCTCAGCCAGTTGCTCGGTTTACCGGAAACTGTGCGGATTGTAGAAGGCGTTGACATTGCCCACATTGCCGGTCAAAATGCGGTTGGCGGACTGGTTTGTTTTATCGACGGGCACCCTTTCAAGAACAATTACCGACGTTTTCGCATCAAGGAAACTCCCGGTATCGACGATTACGCCATGATTCAGGAGGTGCTCCGCCGTCGTTATCGACGGGCCGGCGATTCGGAAGCGCTTTTTCCAGACGTGATTTTGATCGACGGCGGCCTGGGCCAATTGCACGCCGCCCTGGAAGCCTTTGAAAACATGCTTATTCAGCCGCCCATGGTGTTGTCCCTGGCCAAAAAGGAAGAAAAAATATTTTGCCAAAACACCGGCGAACCATTCGAGCTGCCACGCAACGACCCTGCCTTACGTCTATTGCAGTACGTCCGCGACGAGGCCCATCGTTTTGCTCAGCACTACTTCCACATCCTCCGCCAAAAACAAACCTTCGAATAATCCCTGGTGTTAGCGTCAAAAATCAATACTCACACGTGTTAACTTTCGCAGTTTTTTTTAGCCCAATTTCCATCCAACAGGGCCTGTTACGCGAAAATGGATTTTTATATACTTTCAATAAATGTTTCGCTAACGTATAAAATTATCAGTCTTGGCCCCCAAAGGCCCTGTTCTAACGTTGCGTATAAGCAATACACAAGAAAAAGTGCGACACGTAGAGCCGCGTAAGCGAAATCGCACTCCCAGTGTATTAAATTTAATGTGGTTGGTAACTTTTTGAGCAGAAAACCACAGGGTGAAATTTGAGGCTTAATATTTGGCTCCTCATAAGAATCTGTACATGGATATGCCAAAAAATGACTGGTTTCTTCATGGGGGCTTTGCGCCCAAACTCCCAGGATTTTGCGCTTTAATGTCAATCCCGGAGTTTTTAG